>Ga0078972_1001871_pt1 | contig 74099 bp, 47 predicted proteins | sample YelNatPaOPGAMG01_FD_67568 | JGI IMG/M metagenome (GOLD analysis project Ga0078972, IMG submission 67568) | Hot spring thermophilic microbial communities from Obsidian Pool, Yellowstone National Park, USA - OP-RAMG-01 (SPADES assembly) (version 2) | ecosystem: Environmental > Aquatic > Thermal... | reverse complement strand
TGTCGTTGGGCAGCCTTAGCGAAGTCGCCACGGATGCTCTGGCGCCGGTCAGCGGTAAGTTCATAGCGTAGAAGACCAACAGGAGTCCGCGGGATTTTACACCACTTGACAAGACTCTATCAGATCCTGAGCATCCTGAGCTTGTCCCTCGGATGGCAGCGCCTGTAGGGCGCGAGAGTCGAAGGAGCGCAAGGATCGTATCGAAGTGCGGTGGCTTCGTAGACCGCGCTTCGATACGACGCTCGTTCCTCGCGTCTACTCAGCGCTAGCGGATTCCTCTCCCCGCGAGACTGAACAGACGCGGCCTGAGCTTGAAATCCACGCTCGATACTGATATAATAAACAAGTCCGATAAGGTCAGAAAGACCGCATATCGAGCCGCGGTACTCGGCGGCTCGAGTTATGTACATAGTGCCCATCTTCCCTTTTTGCCGCAAGAACCAGGAGCCAGTGGATGACAGACAAGGACGAGAAGAAACCCAGCAATATCCCCGAGCCGGATGATACCAATACCGAGAACTACGATGCCGATAACTTACAGATCCTCAAGGGTCTGGAGGCGGTTCGTCTCCGACCCGCCATGTATATCGGCGACACCACTTCACGCGGCCTGCATCACCTCTTCACCGAGGTCGTAGACAACTCCATCGACGAGCACCTTGCCGGGTGCTGCACCAAGATCGATGTCATCCTCGGCAAGGACAATACCGTCACCGTAATCGACAACGGCAGCGGCATCCCTACCGACATCCACAGCGAGGCGGGAGTATCCGGCGTCGAAGTCGCAATGACGATGCTGCACGCCGGCGGCAAGTTCAGCGGCGAGCACTACAAAGTATCCGGCGGTCTGCACGGCGTCGGCGTCTCGGCGGTCAATGCTCTCTCCGAGTGGTGCGAGGTCCGGGTCAAGCGCGGCGGCAAGACGCACTTCCAGCGCTACGAGCGCGGTGTTCCCTGCGCGCCGCTCAAGGTCATCGGTGATGCCGACGGCACGGGCACGACCACGACATACCTGGCCGACTACGAGATATTCGGTGAGATCGTATACCACCCGTCCATTTTTATCGACAGACTTCGCGAGCTCGCGTTCCTCAACAAGGGCCTCGTGATCACTTTCACCAACGAGCAGGCCGAAGAGGAAGAGGAGCGCCAGAGGATCTTCTGCTACGAGAATGGCATTGCCGAGTTCGTTGAGCAGATGAACCGCAACAAGGACCCGCTGCACCCCGTCGTCTTCTTCGGCGGAGAGCGCGATGACACCAACATCGAGGTCGCGCTGCAGTATAACGACGGCTTTCAGGAGAACATCCGCACCTACGCTAATAACATTCACACGCAGGAGGGCGGCACCCATCTTTCAGGCTTCAAGACGGCTCTGACGCGAGTCATCAACAACTACGCTCGCAAGTCCGGCGCGCTCAAGGAGAAGGATCCCAACCTTGGTGGCGACGATGTCCGCGAGGGGCTTGCGTGCGTGATTTCGGTCAAGATCCACAACCCGCAGTTCGAGGGCCAGACAAAGACCAAGCTCGGCAACGGAGAGGTCGAAGGCATAGTCAACTCTATCGTCGGGGAGAAGTTCGGCGAGTTCCTCGAGGAGCATCCCACAGCCGCCCGCAGGGTCATCGACAAAGCCCTGACGGCCCACCGTGCCCGCGAGGCCGCGCGCAAGGCTGCCGACATGGTCAAGCGCCAGAGCGCTCTGGAGAACGCGTCGCTGCCCGGCAAGCTGGCCGACTGCATAGAGCGCGACCCGCTCAAGAGTGAGATCTTCCTCGTCGAGGGCAAGAGCGCCGGCGGCAACGCCAAGCTCGGCCGCGACCGCCGCACCCAGGCCATCCTTCCCCTGCGCGGCAAGATCCTCAACGTCGAAAAGGCCCGTATGGACAAGGCTCTCGAAAACGAGGAGATCAAGTCGCTTGTCGCGGCGCTGGGCACGGGGATCACTCACAGCTCGATGGACATCACCGATGATGAGAACCCCGAACTCGACTTCACCGAGGAGGCCGAGACGGAGAACGGCAACGGCAACGGCAATGGCAAGAAGAACGGCAACGGCTCGACTTTCGACAAGTCCAAGCTTCGCTACGACCGCATCATCATAATGACCGACGCGGACGTCGACGGCAGCCACATCCGCACTCTTCTGCTGACGTTCTTCTACCGCTATATGAAGCCGCTGGTGGACGAAGGCCACATCTACATCGCGATGCCGCCGTTCTATCGTATCAAGGCCGGCAAGGACAAGGTCTTCTATGCCAAGGACGACGCTGAGCGCGACGAGATTCTGCGCAACGCCGGAGCCAAGAAGGACGTGATGGTCACGCGCTTCAAGGGTCTGGGCGAGATGGATGCCAAGGACCTCGAGGAGACGACCATGAACGCCGAGACGCGCTCAGTGCAGAGGGTAACGGTCGAAGATGCGGTGGAAGCAGACGACATGTTCACTCTGCTTCTCGGCGATAAGGTCGAGCCGCGCAAGGCGTTCATAGAGGCCCACGCCAAGCAGACCACCAACGTGGACTGGCACGCGTAACCAATTGCCAATTACGAATTATGAATTATGAATTATGAGTTATGAGTTATGAGTTATGAGTGCCCCACAACTCATAGCTCATAATCTCACATGCCCGCGGCTGCCGGGAGTACCGCTTTGAAATGCGATCCAGAGAATGAGCAAAGCGAGCCGAATCCGCCCGCCTGGCGGGGGCCTTACGGTCTTCGCGCATTCAGGCACCGGAACTTCACTCTGCTCTGGACTGGTCAGCTCGTTTCCCTCACGGGCACGTGGATGCAGGGACTGTCGCTGCCGTTTCTCGTATACCAGCTCACCGGCTCCAAGTCACTGCTCGGCATCGTTGCCGCCGCAAGCCTCCTGCCCGCATTCGTAGTAACGCTGCCCTCGGGGGTCATAGCCGACCGCTTCAGCAAGCGCCGCATCGTCCTCATCACGCAGACCGCTCTGCTGATGCAGGCTCTGGCGCTGGCCACGCTCACATTCACGCACCTCATTCGTCCCTGGCACATCGTGGCTCTTGGCACGTTCGCCGGGTTTGCCAACTCGATGGATATGCCCACCCGCCAGGCGATGGTCGTCGAACTGGTGGGAAAGGACGACCTCGCCAACGCCGTCGCGCTGAACTCATCGATGTTCAACCTGACTCGCATCGCGGGGCCGTTCGTCGGGGGGATCGTATACGCGGCGGTCGGGCCGGCTTGGTGTTTCCTGATCAACGCGGTCAGCTACCTCGGGGCGATAGTGGGCCTTCTGCTCATGAGAAACGTCAAGGCGGCGATGCAGGTCCGCAGGGATCAGCCGATGCGCAAGCAGATCGGCGAGGGCCTCTGGTATGTCTGGCGAGACAAACTAATGCGCAACATGCTCGTAATGACTGGAGTGTCCCAGATGTTTCTGATGCCGTACGGCATATTCTTCGCGGTCTTCGCCACGACGATATACAAGGTCGGGCCGACCGGACAGGGGATGATGAGCGCGGCCGTCGGTGTCGGCGCGTTAGCAGCGGCGCTGGGTGTGTCGTCGCTGGGTCATCTGTATGAGAACAAGACCATAGCCTTTGCCGGCGCGATATTGGCGCCGCTGGGGCTGCTGGGGTTTGCGCTCTGCCGCAGCTTCCACGGTACGCTTGCCTACCTTGTCGTGATCGGCATGGGGATGATGATGTTCATGGCGGCGTCCAACACGATACTACAGGTCGGCGCGCCGGCGGGGCTGGGGGGCAGAGTGATGAGTCTGCGGGCGCTCGTGATGTTCGGGCTCGGTGCGCTGGGATCGGCGATGATGGGCAGGCTGGCAGAAGTCCGGCACGTGGATGTGCGCGGAACGATACTGATCGGGGCTTCGGTCGGCCTCGCAAGCTCGCTTTACTTCGCGTTTTCGTCGCTGCGATCACGCGAACCCGCGGCCCTCACAGCCGCCCTCGCGTCCGAGGAAGTCGGCGTCGACGCGGACTGAGGTCACTCCCTCTCCGTCCCGACCTCACCTTCTCTTACGGAGACCTCGCTCTCTATTCCCATGACGCCGCGAACGTTGAGCACCATGTCGTGGAGGTTGTATAGATCCTCGGTGGTCTGCACGGCGCCCTCGAGTTTCACTATCTGGTTGACGGATCGAAACTTCACGTCGGACGTATCCACGAGATCCTGTGCCGCCAGCTTCTCACGGACCTCGTCTTCGATCTCATCGTCCGTGAATTCGCCCGGAAACTGCTCGCTGGCTGCGAGGCTGGCACCCGGACCGGCCGACTCGCCGGCAATGGCAAACGTGGTCTGGCCGACGTCGCCCTCCGCAAGGCTGTATCCGAGGTGGGCGTCCACCATGTCTTCATCACTGGGGGTCGTCACCTGGATCTGGTTGATGACTTCGTCGATCTCCTCGACCTGATACGCCAAGGACTCGGCCACCTGCTTCTGGTGTTCCGTCTCGACCTCGCCGGTCAGCACAGCTACCCCATCCTCGACCTCGACGTTTATCTCCATCAGGCCGACGTCCTTGTTTGCGATGAGACTCGCCTTCACCCGGAGTTCGTTGAGCTTGTTGGTGACTGCCATCGTGCCAGCTCCCCTCGCAATGTAATCGGTCTACGCTAGGTCTATACCCGCCCGGCAGTGGCAACAAACTGATGGTCACTTCTCGCATGTCGGCGAGTCGCTGCAGCATTGGAACGCGACAATTGCCGCGTCGTCGCGCAACTGCCCGCCCGCAAATGATCGCGCTTCCTCCAGCAGGCCTGAGGGGATATCGTCGAGGGCGACTTCGGGATTTCTGGCCAGATAGCCCTTTACCCCTTCCCTGCCGAACAGGTTCGCGCCCGAGGTTCTGGCCTCGGTGATGCCATCCGTTACCACGACTACCGTGTCGCCGGGGCTGATGCTGTGAACATAGTCCTCAAACTCGCACACGCACGCGATACCGAGCGCAATGCCGCCGCAGTCCACTTCCTCGATTGCCCCGTCGGCACGCCTGACGATAGGCGGCTCGTGGCCCGCGCACGCACAGGTCATAGTTCCCTTCTGGACGTCTATGATGACGAGCAAGGCCGTGAGCATGTTCGTCTCAACGCCGTATCCCAGCTCGGTTTTACATAGCGCTTCGTTTGCGACTTTCATCGCCTGCGCGGGACTATCGAAGATGTATGCGTAGCTGCGAATCGCGTGTTTGGCGGCGGCCACGGAGACCGCGGCGTCCAGCCCCTTGCCGGCCACATCTCCTATCACGATGCCGACCCTGTCATCGCTTAGCTCGAACACGTCGTAGAAGTCGCCGCCGACCTCTGCTTCCGCAAGCGCGGGCTCATACTTTAGCGCCACGCTGCAGCCCGACACATCCATGGAGGCCATGGGCGGGACCAGCGCTCTCTGGAGCACTTGGGCGATGTGGTGTTCGCGCTCGTAGAGGTCTCTTCGCTGGTGCTCGGTCTCGAGTTGATCGCGAACGTCCCTGATCACGCTGGTTGCCCCGATCACGTCGCCCGCGGAGTTGAGGATGGGAGCTGCGCTGTAGCTGATGAACGCCTCCTTCCAGGGCGTGACGATCCGCACCTGAAGATCCCTGAGTTCTTGGCCATTCAGCGCCCGGCGCGAGCCCCATTCACGTTCGGGGATTGGCTCGCCGTCGAGCGTGAACAGCTCATACTGATGCGAGACCGTCTCAAGCTCCACATCCGGCGGCACTCCGAGCATCTGCCTGCAGGCCTCGTTGACGAACACGATGTCACCGTCCGCGTTCCATACAGCCACGCCGTCGGCCATACTCGCGACGAAGGATTGGAACTCGGCGGCTCGGCGCTCGGCATCGGCCCGAGCTTCGGCAGCAGCGTCCTCGGCCCTCTTGCGTTCCGTGATGTCGCTTGCCGCGCCGAACCATTCGATGATCTCGCCCTGCGCGTCCAGCACGGGCACCGCGCGTGAGAACGTCCATCCCACGGCGCCATCCTGTCGCACGACTCGATGCTCGAGTTCGAAGACGCTTCCGTTCCTGATGGACTCTTCGATAGCCGCCAGGACGCGCGGCCGCTCCTCCTCCGGAATGTACTTCTCGATCCAGCTGCCGGTTGGCGCGTTGGTGCCGCTCAGGAATGCTTGGCTGCGGAGCCAGCGCATCTCACTCCAGTCCGGGCTCATTCGGTACAGGACATCGGAACTGGCCGCCACAAGCGCGCGGAATCTCCTATCGCTCTCGCGGAGGGATTGCTCGACTTGCTCGCGCCGCGAGACCTCCCTGCCGAGCATGACATTGGCCTCCAAGAGCTCATTGGTGCGTTCGGCTATGCGCTGTTCCGATTCTTCGTAAGCGTGCCGCAGAGCATCTTCGGCATGCCTGCGTGCTTCCTCCGCGCGCTCACGCAGCCTCACGTCCCTGATCTCGCGCCGCACAGCGGGGACCAGCCTCTTGAGGTCGTTCTTCAGTACGTAGTCCTTCGCGCCGGTCAGCATCGCGGCCACAGCCACTTCCTCATCGATCTTGCCGGACACGATGATCATCGGCGTGTCGGGGCTCTTCTCGCGCGCCAGTTTGAATGCGTCCAGGCCGCTGAAGTGGGGCATTACGTAGTCGGCGATCACCACGTCCCACGGCCGCTCCTCCAGCGCCGCGGCCATGGCTTGTGGAGTAGCCACGATCTCGTAGTCCGGGTCGATGTCGCCCCGCTGAAGCTCTCGCACGAGCAACTCCGCGTCTGCCTCCGAGTCCTCCACTATCAGAGCGTGAACATGCATACTCATCGCCTAGCCCTCGCCTTCCGGGTTGATAGTGAAGTAAAACGTTGCTCCGTTTCCGACCTCGCCTTCGCCCCACACCCGTCCGCCGTGCCTGCGGATGACTCGCATTACTATCGCCAGGCCGATACCCGAGCCCGGAAACTCCTCTTCTGAATGCAGGCGCTGGAATGGCGCGAACAGCCTGTCCGCGTACTTCATGTCGAACCCCGCGCCGTTGTCCCGCACGAAGTATACCCGCCCGTCACCAGGCTCCTCGCGCATTCCGAACTCGATGCGGGCGTCGGGGGTGTTGGCGGTGAACTTCCACGCGTTGCCCATGAGGTCTTCGAGCGCAATCCGAATCAGGCCCGGATCCGCGCGGCAGGTGAGCCCCGGCTGTATATGGAATGTGATCCCGCGGCCAGGCTCCTTTCTCTGCAGATCGTCTGCGATCGAGCGCGCGGTTGCGCTGAGGTCAACATCGCAGAAGCTGATCTCCGCTCTGCCGACCCGCGAGAGCCGGAGGATATCGTCGATGAGGCGCGCCATTCTCAGCGCAGACTCGCGAATGAACCTCACGTCCTTGTTGCCTCTGGCTCCCAGTTTGCCCGAGTACCTCTCTGCGAGATCGCGGCTGAATTCCTCGATGTGGCGCAGAGGCGCCTGGAGGTCATGCGAAACCGAGTAGCTGAACGCTTCCAGTTCGCGGTTGGTCGCCTCGAGCTGCGCCGTGCGGGCGCGCACGCGTGACTCAAGCACCCTGTTGAGTCTCTTGATCTCCTCCTCGGCTCGCTTACGCTCCGTGATGTCGCGGATGATGGCAGTGACCGTCAGATCGCCGTGCTCATACGTGGGCGCGAGAGCTATCTCAACGGGAAACTCCGTGCCGTCCTTGCGGAGGCCATACAGCTCTAGCCCCACGCCCATCGGCCTGGTACGAGGGTTGGAGGTATACTCCGCGCGGTGGGCTACGTGTACTCCGCGAAACCGCCGCGGTATCAGAGACTCGATCTTCTTGCCAGGCAGCTCACTGGGCTCGTATCCAAACAGTCTTCCGGCCTGCTCGTTGGCGAACGTGATTGTTCCGGCAGTGTCGACCCTCACGATGCCGTCCGGCGCCAGTTCCAGCACGGTCCGCGCGCTGTTCTCCGCGGCCTCGGCACGTGCGCGCAGCTCCTTCTCTTCCGCAAGCGCAGCAGTCAGCCTGGCTTCGACCATACCGAGTTCGCTCGCCTGGGTTTCCAGCCTGGCTACGGTCTCTTCGAGGCGGGCCGCGCGTTCGGCTGCAAGCCGCTCCCACTCGGTCCTTGCCAGTTCGATCTCGTCTTCGGTTTCGTCTGCAAGCCGCCTCTCATCATCGGCCATCTTTGTGTGCCAGTCTTTCGCGGGTCTGCGTTTCTACGTTGTTTCCCACCGGTCTCGCCGCCTAACCTGTGACTTGCCGCGCGTTCTCTGCTATAATCTCAGAGAGATGACACCTCAAGATTTCAGCGACTCCGACAGACAGAAAGCGTTCGCGCGCGCAATCGCCACGCTCAAGAACGAGGCCGAGGCGGTGCTGGCGCTGTGCGGGCGCATCGACGATTCCTTCGGCCACGCGGTCGAGATCATCCTGGGCTGCGGGGGGCGGCTCGTCGTCACCGGGATGGGCAAGTCCGGCGCGGTCGGCAGAAAGCTGGCGGGCACTTTCTGCAGCACGGGCACTCCGTCGCTCTTTCTGCACCCGGCGGAGGGTGTGCACGGCGACCTCGGGATGGTCACGAGCAGCGACGTCGTGCTCGCGCTGTCCAACAGCGGCGAGAGCGAGGAGATCGCGAGCATATTGCCCGCGATTGGCCGCATCGGCGCGAAGCTGATCGCGATGGTCGGCCGGCCGGAATCGACGCTGGGGAAGTATGCCGACGTTGTCCTCGACGCATCCGTCGAGTGCGAAGCCTGCCCGCTCGGCCTGGCGCCCACCACGTCCACAACAGTCCAACTAGCCCTCGGCGATGCTCTCGCGCTGGCGGTGATGGAGGCGCGGCGGTTCACTCACGAGGACTATGCGCTGTTCCACCCAGGCGGCGCGCTCGGACGTCGGCTGCTTCTGAAGGTCAGCGATGTTATGCGGACCGGCGACGCTCTTGCTGTTGTGAAGTCCGATGTGATCCTGCGCGACGTGCTGTTTGTCATCACGCGCGCCGGCGCGGGCGCGGCGTGCGTGGTTGACGACGACGGCAAGCTGCTCGGCATCATCACGGACGGCGACGTCCGCCGCGCGCTTCTCGCCGATGAGAAAGCTCTGAGCAAGCACGCCTCTGAGATTATGGTGGTTGGCCCGCGTACGATCTCGCCCGACCGGCTGGCTACCGAGGGCCTTCGCAAGATGGAGGGGCCGCCCAGGCAGATCGGCGAAATGCCCGTGCTTCAGGACGGCCGCCCCGTGGGCATGCTCATGCTCAAGGACTTGGTTGCAGCGGGGATAGTCTGATGAAGGACAAGCTCGCCAACATCAAGCTCCTCGCGATGGACGTGGACGGCACGCTCACCGAAGGCGAGATGATCTTTCTCGACGGCCAGCAGCTGAAGATCTTCAACGTCTACGATGGCCTCGGCACGCGTCTCGCGATCAATGCCGGGCTCAAGATCGCATGGGTCACCGGCAACGCCTCCAAGGCCGTGCTGGACCGCGCGGACTCGCTCGGCGTGACCGAGGTCTACCAAGGCGCGCGCTACAAGTCCGATGCGATCGATGCGCTCGCTGCCAGGCACGGCGTGAGCCTCGATGAGATCGCCTACATAGGCGACGATCTCAATGACCTGCCCGCTTTCGACCGCGCGGGACTGTGTATTGCCGTTGCGAACGCGGTGGACGAGATCAAGGCTCGCGCCGATATCGTTACGCAGCGCGGCGGCGGCCACGGGGCGGTGCGCGAGGTGATCGAGCTGATCCTCAAGTCGCGCGGCGACTGGGACGCGGCCGTTGAAGCGTTCCTTTCGGAGTTGCGCCGCGAGCAGGACGGTAAGGCCGGTCCGGAGGCCGTTGCCTGATGGCGCGGGTGACCATTCTCCACACCTCCGACGTGCACAACAAGCTTACCTCCGACCTCGCCGCCAAGCTCCACGATCTCAAGGCGGCGCACCCCGACAGCCTGATGTTCGACTGTGGCGACGCGATCTGGGCGGGCAACGTCTATTGGCGCCCCGGCGGCGAACCGGTTCTCGACCTGATGAACTCAGTCCCCTACGACGCGATGTGCATGGGCAACCGCGAGTTCCACTTCTCGCGCGTGGGCATGAAGGCCAAGCTCTCCCGCGCGCGGTTTCCCGTGCTGAGCGCGAATCTCAGATCGACCATCGGCCCCCTCCCTTTCCAGGGGAGGGACGGTGTGGGGTTGTTCGATCGCGCCGGCCTTCGCCTCGCGGTCTTCGGCCTCTCCGTCCCCTGCATCACCGAGCGCATGCTGGCGAAGAAAGTCTCCGACTTCTACTTCGAGCAGCCAGCCGATACAGCGAGTGAACTTGTGCCACAGCTGCGCGACAACGATCTCGTAATCGCCCTCACGCACATTGGCATCAACAAGGACCGCGCGCTTGCCGAGGCCGTGCCGGGCATCGATATCATCCTTGGAGGTCATACGCACACGGAAGCCGACGAGCGGGTGGGGGACACGACGATCCTGCACTCCGGCCACCACGCCCACTTCGTCCGCAAGGTCGATGTCGAGCTAGATGCCGGCAGAGTAAGCGTGCAGAGCGAACTCATCCCGTTGGCGAAGACGTAGAGCACATAGATATGGGTGTCGCGAGCATAGTATGGCTGCCGGTGATGGCGCTGGCAGGCGGAGGACTCGGCCGGCTGGCACGCGCACTATGGCGCGGCGGGAATGAGCCGATGTTGGACCGCTGGGTGATGGATGTGGCGCTCGGGCTCGGGATTCTGTCCGTGGGCTACTTCAATGTGGCGGCGCCTCATCGTCTGACGCCGGTGTCGGTGTGCATGGTCTGCTTCGTCCTGGCCGGGGCCCTCGGGATGCCGCTTGTGGGCTATGACCTCGGAAAGTCGTTGGGGAGTTGGCGTAAGGAGAAACGCATTCCGTCCTGGCAGACCGTCAGCTGGGTGATCCTCTTCGCCTCCCTCGCGCTGATGCTTATGATCCCCGCCCTCGCGCCGCCGACCGGCGACGACTGGGACTCGCTGGCGTATCACCTCGCGATGCCGAAGCTCTACCTGCAGCACCATGGGTTCTACTACATCGACTTCGCGTCGCACTCCAACTTCCCGTTCCTGGTGGAGATGCTGTACACGCCCGCGCTGTCGATGAACCAGCCCGCCGGCGCGAAGATGGTGCATTATCTCTACGGCGTGCTGCTGATTCTGGCAGTTGTGATGCTGGTTCGCAAGCACTTCACGCCCAAGGCCGCGCCGCTGGCAGCGCTGGCGATCGCAGGAATGCCGATAGTGATGTGGGAAGCCACAACCGCCTACATCGACCTCGCCACCGCGCTCTACACGGTCCTCGCCGTTCACTTTCTGCTGGATTACTTCGATAGCAGCGATCGCCGCTCGCTCATCGGCTGCGCGATCTCGGCAGGCTTTGCCGCATCGACCAAGATGACGGGCCTCGCGCTCATTCCGATGTTGGCCGCGTGGCTCCTGATCGACCGTGCACTCGTAGTGGCGGTTCTCCGTCACCGCCAGGCCGAGACAGAGGTCGGCCGCTACGGGCGTGTCGCCAAGCGCGGGCTGATGTTCGTTGGCGTCGCGCTGCTGGTCTGCTCGCCGTGGTATCTCAAGACACTGATCTACACCGGCAGCCCGGTCTACCCGTTCTTCTACTCGATCTTTGGCGGGCGCGACTGGACTGCCCAACTCGCGCACGGATACGCTGCCAGCCAGGCCGGGTTCGGAATGGGGCACAGCTTCGCGCACTTCGTCATGCTGCCGTATGATCTCACGTTCCACTGGACCGCGTTCTGCGACAAGGGTCAGCCCTGGCTCATCATCGGCCCGATCCTGCTCGTCGCAACGCCACTACTCATCGTCGCGCGATACAAGCACAAAGCGGGGGGAGACGATCAGTCGGGGCTGCTTTCCGCCCCGACGTCCCGGAAGCTGGTCGGGCTCACGCTCTTCTTTGTCGCCCAGCTCGCGATCTGGTTCGTGCTCACGCAGCAGAGCAGGTATCTGATCCCCGCGTTTGCGATTCTTGCCGTCATCATCGCCGCCGTCGCCTACACAGACGAGCGGTTCCGCATTGCCCGCATCGCTCTGTATATCACTTTCGCCGCCACCGCGCTCTTCGGCGTCCTGATGCTCTCGTTCAACGTCGAGCGCGCCGCGCCCGTCGTCTTCGGTTCCGAGACCCAGGACGAGTATCTGACCCAGACCCTTCCCATCTACTCCGCCGAGCAATGGATCAACAACAACGCCCCGCGTGATGCAAAGATCGCCCTCTTCGGCGACACCCGCGGGTTCTATCTCGACCGCGACTACGTCTGGGCCGATTGGGGCCACAACAAGCGCTTCACGCGTCGATTCGCGTCGGTTGACGACTTCATCGGCTACCTCAAGTCGCAGGGAATCACGCACGCGATGGTCAACATCGGCGCGCTGCCGCCGCCAGGCATCTCTACGGGCACTTACAAGCTTGTGCATCAGGCCATCGACAAGGGGCGCTTCACCAGGGTGAATGAGTCGGGATGGACGGGAGACATCGAGCCCGTCGTCGTAGGTGTCTACAAGATCGAATGAAACTCAGCGTCATCATACCTGCCTATAACGAGATCGATACCATCGAGGAGGTGCTGCGCCGCGTCCGCGCGGTCGAGCTGCCGGATGGACTCGACATGGAGATCATCGTCACCGACGACTGCTCCACCGACGGCACCCGCGAGTTCCTGCGCTCGCAGCCCGGTCTCGTCCTCGTCGAAAGCGAGTGCAATCGGGGAAAGGGCGCGTCGATCCGCAGCGCGATCGAGCGCATAACCGGCGACATCGTGCTGATTCAGGACGCCGACCTCGAATACGACCCCAAAGACTATCCCGCGCTGATCCGGCCCATTCTCGACGGCAAGGCGGACATGGTTTACGGCAGCCGGTTCCTGCGCGGCAATCCGCCGATGCGCCTGGCGAACTACGTCGCGAACAAGGTCTTCGCGCTGCTTGCGACCGTGCTCTATGGAACGAAAGTCACCGACGAAGCCACCTGCTACAAGGTCTTCCGAACCGAGGTGCTCAAGGGTCTGGACCTGCGCTGCAACAGATTCGAGTTCTGCCCCGAGGTGACGGCCCGCCTTCTCAAGCGCGGTGTGCGATACGCCGAGGCGCCGGTCTGGTACGAGGCCCGCACCTACGCCCAAGGCAAGAAGATCACCTGGAAAGACGGCGTCGAGTGCATCTGGACGCTGCTGAAGTACCGATTCACCGGCTAGTGTAGGAGGGGTCTCCTGACCCCGAAGGAGGTTTGGCAGTGAGGATTGCTATCATGACCGACTTGGAGGGCGTTGCGGGCGTCATCGACTCGACCAACTGGTGCCTGTGGGACAGCCGCTACTACGAGACCGCCAAGCGGCTGCTGGCCGAGGAGGTCAACGCCGCCGTTCGAGGCTTCAGATCCGCCGGCGCGACGGAGTTTCACGTCATCGACGGCCACGGCCACGGCGGAATCGATATCTGCGCGCTTGATCCCGACGTCGAATACGCCCGTGGCTGGCCGGACAAGTGGCCGTTCGGGCTCGACGAGTCGTTCGACGCGGTCGCGTGGGTCGGCCAGCACGCCAAGGCCGGCACCGAGCGCGCGCACCTCTGCCACACGCAGTCCATGCACATGATCGACCTCTCGGTCAACGGCGTCTCCATAGGCGAGTTCGGCCAACTGGCGTTCTGCGCGGCCGAACTCGGCATCCCGGCGATCTTTGGTTCGGGCGACGAGGCATTCACGAGAGAAGCGCAGGCCCTTATCCCCGGCATCGAGACCGTCAGCGTCAAGCGCGGCGTCGCGACCGGCAGCGGCGAGGAGTGCGATCCCGACCAGTATCGCGCCCGCAACGCCGCCGCTGTGCACATCCCACCCGCGCGCGCCCGCGGCTTGATAGAAGCGGGGGCCAAGAGGGCGATGGAGAGGTTCAAGGCGGGCGAGATCGAGCTCCGCCGCCTCGCCCCGCCATACGAGTGCGTCATGGTCTTCCGCGCCGACGCCGAGCGCCCGCGCCGCGAGGTCCGCAAGTCGCACCCAACCAGCTTCATCGCGCTGATGAACTCCTGACGGTCTCAAAAAGGTGACAGACACCTTTTTCAAACGAGCGCAGAAAAGGTGTCTGTCACCTTTTTTTGATCCGGTACATGAAAAGCGGGGCCGGATTTCTCCGGCCCCACACTCTTTTCGCGTGTCAACAAATCTAAGCCAGTCTCAGACGTGCTCCGTGCTTCGCGGCAGCGGCCTCGTGATCGCTTCCAAGCAAGCATCCCACCGATGGGCGCAGCACTCCCTTGAAAAACGTCGTCCACTGCAGCTTGCGCTTGCAGACGCAGCACGTGTCCTGGTGTCGTTTGTTTTCCGCTCCACACCAGAAGCACTTAACCATATTGTACACGCTCCCTCCAAAGGCGGCGGATCCGTAGAGACAGACAGAACCGCCGTTGCGGATACCTGCACAAAATGTGCCAACAGGCCCATCCATAGGCATGTCTGGGGAGAAACTCCCCTAATAATGGCAAGCAACCAGACATTCGAAGTGTTACCCTGCAGGCACATGCCTCAAACCATGCGCGCGCAAGCCCATTACTGACGAATCCAGGCTGCAAGCTTTTTGGGGAGCGCCAGCAGCCGCCGGATGAACTCGCCCCAGAGCGTAGGAGGCGTCTCCAGACGGCGATTTCCGAGCGTGAGGCTGTGGGAATCGGGTTCTGGAGAACCCTCCTACACCACTTTATCCGACGCCTGCTAGCCCGGATTATGCATCTTCCGCATAATCCGGGGCCTCAAGAGCATTATTGACGATCCACGTCAATAATGCGGGCTAAGCTTTCCTTGCGATGACGAACACATCGCCCCCGAGCCCAAGCGCCTTCAGCGTCCACGAGATCATCCGCTTCAGCGGCCGGCTGCCGGGCCCGCGGATGCAGCGCAGAAACGTGCTTATCGTCTCGTGATACTCCGGCACGAAGCCCGAATTCTCCAGATACGTCAGCAGGCCCTTGCGCGTGAAGAGGTTGATGTTGTGAGGAGGGGTGAGGAATGAGCATTCCTGCGGTTTTCTTAGGCGAGAGCGCAGATCCCTTGGGTTCGATGTGGCGATCACTAGATAGCCGCCCGGCTCAAGCCGATCGTGAATGTCCTTCAGAAACGCATCGGGGTCGTAGGTGTGCTCGATGACATTGAACGTCGTGATGATGGAGTACCCCGAGCCTTTGTGGTCATGCAAGAAGCAGTTGTCGATGGCGACGCCGAACGTCTCGCGGGCGAACTTCGCCGGCGAAGCCGCCGGCTCCACTCCCGTCGCCTCGATGCCGAACTCGCTACCCGCAATGTGGACGAGATAGCCGTTGCCCGATCCCACGTCGAGCATCGTACGGGGCTTCTTGGGGGCCATCACTGCCAGCGTCTTCGCAAGCACATAGCGCCAGCGGTCGCCCCACTCAGCCTCTATCTGCTCAGCGCTGCCGGATTTGATCGTGTAGTACTCCGAATGCTCATACAGCCCGGCGAACAGCTTCTCAACGTCTGACGGCTCCACGTCCGCCATCATACAACCACAAGCACCGCACCTGTAAACGTCGAAGTTGTTGACTTTGCCCAGAAAGGAGGGTCTGCCGTGGTGGGCGGCTCCCGTAACACAAACCTCAGGCATCAACTGATGTCTCCCTCGATCACTCCGTCCCGGTCAACCCGGCGTATTACGCTTTATACGCATCAGCCGGAGACTCGTTCCGTGGAAGTTTTGCGGGTGTTGAGGGATAGTGGTTCAAGGAAGCGGTGGCAGTAATGCGACAAACGTGATGCTTGCAGGCTGCCAGTTCTGAGCCGCGGGTCGGCTCGTTCCTACGCGGCCTTCTTGACCTCGTCTGAGAGCGCCGCCAGGAACGCGGTTACCACCGCGGGGTCGAACTGCGTGCCGGACAACCGTCTGATCTCCGCCTGCGCGGTGCAAGCGTCGAGCTTGCCACGATACGGCCTGTCGACGGCCATCGACTGGTAGGCATCCACCACAGCTATGATGCGCGCCGCGAGCGGAATCTGGTCGCCTGCGAGACCTTCAGGATATCCAGTGCCGTCGAACCGCTCGTGATGGTGCAGTATTGCGGGCAACATTGCGGCCATGTATGGTGATTTCTGAACAATGGCGTGACCGAGGGTCGGATGCTCCTCCACGAGCCCCATCTCCTCGGCGGAGAGCGCGTCGGATTTCTCCAGCACGCTGTCAGGTATCGCGATCTGGCCTACGTCGCGCAGCAGTGCCGCCACATACAGGCTCGTGCGCTCCTCCTGCGACAGCCCCATGCGCTCACCCACTTCGGCGGCGAGCTGCGCGATGGCTGCGGAGTGGCGCGACGGATATCCGTGCTTGGCATCGATCGCCGCCGCGATGGCTTCGATGGTGGTGAGGTCGGTCGCGTGAAGCAGCACGTAGAGCTTGTGCGGGTCCGGCTTCGGGTCCTCTCCGGACTCGCCGTCGAATGTCGCGACGACGTTGCGGCCCTTCATCTTCGCCGTATACAACGCTCCGTCCGCCGCGCGCAGCAGACTGGCTCGATCGGAGCAGTGCGACGGATACTCTCCGACGCCCACGCTCACCGTCAGCCTTGCGCACTGCGGGTTGGCCTGCTCGAAAACGCGGTTCGACGCGGCCTCGCGAATCCGCTCGCCCAGAATCTCGGCCTGCGCGGCGCAGGTTTCGGGCAGCAGTATCGCGAACTCCTCGCCGCCATAGCGCGCCGCCACATCCACGTCACGGACCTGTTCCGCGATGACGGTCGCGATCTCGCGCAGAGCGTGGTCGCCCGCCGGGTGGCCGTTCATGTCGTTGAAAAGCTTGAAGTGGTCGATATCGACCATCAGCAGCGAGAGCGGCGAGCCGTATCGTGCAGCCCTGCTGAACTCGACTGCGAGCCGCTCCTGGAAATATCGATGGTTGGCGAGACCGGTCACCGAGTCCGTGTTCGCCTTCTCGATGAGCAGGTCGCGCGCACGGGAAAGCGAGCCTACCATCGAATTGAACGCCCGGCCCAACTCGCCGAACTCATCTATCGTGCTTATGTCAGCCCGAGCCGTGTAGTCGCCCGCTGCTATCATTCTCAGTTTATCAGACAACGCCCGCAGGCGCCGGCGAGTCCTCAGCGCGAAGACGAGCGTGCTGAGTATGCCGGCGGTGATCATCGAGAGCGCGGCGATGGCTATGTGCACCGCGCTTCCCGCGCGAGGTCCGCCATACCGAATGGACACGACGTAGTCGAGCACAAAAAGCGCGGATACGGCCACCATCGCCCCGATCGCGCGGCGGAGGTTAGTATCGCTGTTATGCATCAGGTTCCCCCGGGAGTTGACAAGTAACAAGCCCATTATCGGCGGATCTCGCCCATAAGCTCAGCATCTACTGGCTGCGCTGACCCGATTGGAGCGAAAGCTATGCACGGACTGTTCGAACGTGCTAATATTGGACTGATCACACGCGCGGAGCATTCCTCTTGGTCGTAGAAACACTTGCCGCTGCCGGCGGCGCGACAGCCGTTGGCTTACTCGCATACTCGATGCTCTACGAGCAGTTCAACATACGGGTACGCGAGATCGAGCTCACGTTCCCGAGCTTGCCGCCCGCCTTCGACGGCTACACGCTGCTGCATCTTTCGGACCTGCACCACAGCAAGCTTGGGCTGCTTGAGCGGCGCACCATGCAGATAGTGGCTGGCCGCGAGGTCGACTGCTGCGTCGTCACCGGAGACGTGACGGCCGACCCTCGCGCATCGGACATCTTCAGGCGAGTCTGCTCCGCGATCCCGCATCGGGACCCCATTCTCTCGATTCTGGGCAACTCGGAACACAAGCCCTGGCTGGACACGCAGATCCTCATCGATGCGCTGACGTTCGATGGCCAGCAGTTGTTGATCAACTCTTCCGCTATCGTCCGGCGGGGCAATGACGCCATCACATTCGTCGGCCTGGACGATCCGTACTACGGTCTTCACGATGTAGATGCGGCTTTCAGCGGAGTCGATCCCAGCGGATTCGTGATATGCCTGACCCACTCCGCTTCGCCGACGCCTGAAGTGATCGCCTGCGGCGCCAACCTCGTGCTGGCGGGCCACACCCACGGCGGTCAGGTGCGCATCCCGGGCGTGGGGACCCTCTGGACCCATATGCGCCGGCATAAGGCCCTCAATGATGGTCTGTACACCTCCGGCGATCTCGCCCGACTCACAGGCATCGACGCGGGCGACGCCGTTCTCTTCGTGAACCGCGGGGTCGGCACCAGTCGGTTCCACATCAGGTTGTTCTGCCGCCCGGAGATTGTCTACATCACCCTGCGGGCATCGGCTGCGCACGATTGACAATTGCCAATTGTCGACCGCCGGCCCCTCAAACCGCCGGCCCCAACTGCCGATAATCGTTCTGTTACGCTCTATCGGAGGCAGACTTTGGCCAAACTGCGCGTCATGCTCGTCGACCCGAGCCTTTACAACCGAATGGTGCTCAGCAACATACTTGTCAGCAACGGCTATTCCGTATGTTACGAGGCATCCAGCGGCTACGATGCGCTGGCGAAGTATGAGAAAGTCAGGCCGGACCTGGTCATCGTCGAGGCGACCATGCCCGACCAGGACGGCGTGGCCACGATAACCGAGCTGTGCCGGACGCATCTGGGCTGCAAGGCGATCCTGATGGCGTCGGCAGGCCAGCGCGCGGACGTGTGTCAGGCGATGAGCGCGGGCGCGGTGGACTTCATTCCCAAGCCCATCAACGACCGCCGTGTTCTGGGCGCCCTGAGGAAGCTGTAGGCTTGAGGCGAGAGTTCCAACTTGCGACTTCCAACGTCCAGCATCGAAACGGGAATCTTTGCCTGCTGGTCAAGCGTAATAGATGCGTCGGGTGAACAGGCCCTGCGATATTCGCGAAGCGAATAGCGCACCAGGCCCTGCGATATTCGCGAAGCGAATAGCGCACCAGGCCCTGCGATATTCGCGAAGCGAATAGCGCACTGGCATCGGCAAACTAGCCCTTCTGTTGACACGCTTGTGTAGGGTCTTGTACAATGGCCCTCGTACAAGCATTGTGAACAGGATGTAGGCTGATGAGCGTGCCGAATCTCCAGGCGGCGTGGCATAAGTTCAAGGTCGGCGGCGATATGAAAGAACGAGATGCGCTAATCTCGCATTATGCGTATCTTGTGAAAATAACCGCCGGACGTGTGGTGACGAGCCTGCCGCCGAACGTAGAGCGCGATGATCTGATCAGCGCCGGGATCATTGGGTTGATCAAGGCGATAGATCAGTTCGATACGAAGCGCGAGGTCAAGTTCGAGACCTATGCGATCGCGCTCATTCGCGGAGCGATACTGGAGATGCTTCGCGAAGAAGACTGGGTGCCGAGATCGGTTCGCGAAAGAGTGAAAGCGCTCGAACGGACCTATCTCGACTTGGAGGGCCGGCTGGGCAGACCTGCAACCGAAGAAGAGGTCGCGGAGGCGATGGGGATGGAGATCGATTCATTCCATGCGCTTCTTGCGGATACGGGAAGAGCATCGCTTCTGAGTTTGGACGATGTCGTGCTCTCCTCGGATGGCAGCGAGAAGATACACCTGGCTGATGTTGTCTTCGACGAGAGTGCGGATACGTCCGGCGATGTGGAGTCCGGCGCGGTCAAGCAGTCTCTCGGAGATGGCATAGACAGGCTTCCCGACAGGGAACGGCTGGTCATCGCTCTCTACTATTACGAAGGTCTGACGTTCAAGGAGATCGGCAAGATACTCGAGGTTTCGGAATCGAGGGTGTATCAGCTTCATACCCAGGCCGTTCTCCGACTGCGTGGTTATCTGCAGCGCGATCTGGCCTTGTTCCATTGATCGGCGGCTGATCGGCGATGTTGTGCTGAACTCGATTCCCTCGGAACGACAGTGGATTCCGCAGGAAGCCACGATAGTTCAGCATCCAAACACGGAAAGTTCACGCTGAACCTGGTTCAGCATCCGGAACGCAAATATCAAGGAGCTTATGTATGCGCGCAATCAAACTTAGCCTGGTCGCAATGCTGGTGCTGGCGGCGTTAATGCTTGTGCTCACCGGCTGCGGCCGAAAGGGACTCATCAACATCAATGGCACCAAGATCGGCAAGGATGAGTTCTATGCCAGGCTCGAACGTGTCCCCGTTCAGACCGTCAAGGGCGGACAGCCCGTGACAGTGCCGGCCGGGCAGTATGTTATAGAGCAGGTCATCACCGAGAACCTGATCCAGCAGTTGGCAAAGAAAGAGAACGTGGCGCCGACCGATGCTCAGCTCAATGCCAAGCTCAAGTATCTCAAGGCTCGCAGCGGCGGATCCTTCATACAGGATCTGAGAAAGCAGGGCCTGACGCAGGACGACTGGAAGAAGCAGATGAAAATCCAGCAGTCCATGATCAACCTCATGACCAAGGGCATCACCGTAACTGATGCCGAGGTCAAGAAGGCCTACGACGGGACGCTGGCCCGCAAGCCCAACCCATTCGCGCATCCGGCTCAGGTGCACATAAGCGTCATCATTGCCAAGTCGGCGGACAAGATCAACAAGGCCTACAAATTCCTACAGGACAAGCAGGAGTTCGGCACGGTCGCGATGCGGCTCTCCGAGGACAAGGCGACAGCCCCGTCGGGTGGAGTCGTAGGTTGGCTGTCGGCGGACATGACCGCCGTTCCCGCTGCGATCCGGAACGCGGCATTCGCTCAGCCGGTTGGCACCTACAGCAAGCCGCTCCTTGTCAAGGACCAGAAGGAGTCCGGCTGGGTCATCCTCAAGACCGACCAGGTCCGCAAGGCCAGCACGGACAGCTTCGACGACGTCAAGCTCCTTCTCAAAGAGCAGATCGCCATCAGGAAAGCCGACCAGAAGAAGTTCAACGAGATGGTGCAGAACTACGTCAAGGACGCCAACATCAAGGTCAACGCTGAGCGCTACAAGAAGATTCCGGAGATGATGAAGAAGACCGCCAGCATGGCCGCGAGTCTTCAGCCCGGAACCAACGCGACCGCGACACCTACGTCCGCGCCGGGCAGATAACTGCGAGAACAGGGACAGATCCCTTTTTGGAGCGGGGGCAGAGCATAGTCTCTGCCCCCCTTTGCACTTTCCCCAAAAGACTTCCCACTTATCCCTTGACACAAGCCCCTGTTCGCGCCACGCCAACCCTGCGGCTGTTCACCAAGCCGTCGCCGCCCAAAACCGAGCCTGCTGCAAAACCCAAAGCTGCCGACGGATCCAAGTCCTCCGCCAAGTGACGAAACAGGACGCGGCTGAGTGTGCGGATTGTCCGTCTGGAGTCGTCCGTATCCCGGCAGACACGCGCAGCGGACGAGCCCGCAGAAAAAAACAGAGAATTTGCGTGGGAAGTGAACATTTCGGTCCCGTGCATGCATCTATATAAGTGGGCGTTTTCGCTGAAGCCCCGGCCCGCGAGGCGGGTCTAATAGAACGGTTGCGAGTTACGCGTCCCGGGCGTCGCAGGGACACCGGGCGCTGATAGACACTTTGTTCGGCTGGCAGGTCGAATAAACGGGCAGGCGATCTGCCGGCCCACGGCATCGGGAGCGGGCGAGTTCCCCCACACAGCACCTCGTCTGCTCTCGACTAGGGATGCTCTTTTTCTCTTCAGAGTGTCCCCCCTCTAGTTCATCCCTTCTCTAACCTTCCAGGAGGGATGAACGCGTCTGGCGTCCGAGCACATGGCAGAATCGGGGCTGTGCCCGCCTCGAACATGGGGGCTGTCCAAGCGTCAGCGGGCCTGCTCTTATTAAATCTTTGTTACACATGCACTCCCGGGCAGGATTCCGGCCTTGCAGTGGCTAACCAGTGAATTTGGTACATATCCATCGTCGTTGGGGTCTTCCCATTTGGGGCGGGATTTCCCAATCCCGCCCCAAATGGGGTCAAGCGGCGGTGTAATGGAAATAAACAGGAGGAATTACATGTCAGACAAGAAGCGCGTATACCTGTTCAGAGAGGGTAACGCGACTATGCGGGACCTGCTTGGCGGCAAGGGCGCCAACCTCGCCGAGATGACCAATATCGGCCTGCCTGTCCCGCCCGGATTTACGATCACCACCGAAACCTGCAACGAGTACACCAAGCTCGGCAAGCTTCCCGATGGCCTTTGGGAAGACGTCCTCGCCGCTCTCGCCGATGTCGAGAAGGACATGGGCAAGAAGCTCGGCGACGCCGCTAACCCGCTTCTGGTTTCGGTCCGCTCCGGCGCGAAGTTCTCCATGCCGGGCATGATGGACACTGTTCTCAACCTCGGCCTCAACGACGAAACCCTCAAGGGCATCGTCGCCGCCACCGGCAACGAGCGATTCGGCTACGACGCGTATCGTCGCTTCCTCATGATGTTCTCGGACATCGTGCTCTCCGGCGACTATCCCAAGCTCGCCAAGCACAACTTCGAGCACATCTTCGACGGCGTCAAGGAGAAACTCGGCGCCAAGGTCGATACCGAAGTCGATGCCGCCGGCCTCAAGGACCTCTGCGCCAAATACAAGGACTACTTCAAGCAGATCACCGGCCGCGACTTCCCCACCGACCCGATGGAGCAGCTCAGACTCGCCATCGAGGCCGTCTTCAAGAGCTGGAACAACGAGCGCGCCATCATCTACCGCAACCGCGAAAAGATTTCCCACGACCTTGGGACTGCCGTCAACGTTCAGACGATGGTCTTCGGAAACATGGGCGACGACTGCGGCACCGGCGTGGCATTCACCCGCAACGCCGCCACCGGCGAAAACAAGCTTTTCGGCGAGTTCCTGAAGAACGCCCAGGGCGAGGACGTCGTCGCCGGCGTGCGCACTCCCGAGGAGATCGCGCAGCTCGAGAACGAGTTCCCGGCCATCTACAAGCAGTTCGCCGACATCGCGCGGAAGCTGGAAGATCACTACCGCGACATGCAGGACATCGAGTTCACCATCGAAAAGGGTCGGCTCTTCATCCTGCAGTGCCGCTCAGGCAAGCGCACCGGTGTCGCGGCCGTCAAGATCGCCGTCGATCAGGTCAGCGAAGGCCTCATCAACAAGCAGGAGGCGCTGGCGCGCGTTCCTCCGGAGGCGCTCGAGCAGCTTCTCCACCCGCGCATCAAGGCCACCGGCGCGGCTAAGCCGTTCGCCAAGGGGCTCAACGCCGGACCCGGCGGCGCATCGGGCAGGGTCGCTCTCGACTCCAAGACCGCTATCGAGATGGCTGAGAAGGGCGACAAAGTCATCCTCGTCCGCAAGGAAACCAACCCGGACGACCTCGGCGGAATGCTCGCTTCCAAGGGCGTTCTGACCCAGCTCGGCGGCCGCACCAGCCACGCCGCGCTCGTCGCTCGCCAGTACGGTATCCCGACCGTCTGCGGCTGCGGCGCTCTCAAGATCGACGACGAGAAGCGCTCGTTCACGGCAAACGACGTGACGGTCAAAGAGGGCGACGTCATCACCATCGACGGCACCCTCGGCCTGGTCTACAACGTAGAACTCGAGACCGAGCCGGCGACGGTCACCGGCGACTTCGGCACGTTCATGAGCTGGGCCGACGAAGTCCGCAAGCTGGGCGTCCGCGCGAATGCCGACACCCCCGAGCACGCGACTCAGGCTGTCGAACTCGGCGCTGAGGGCATCGGCCTGTGCCGAACGGAGCATATGTTCCTGGGTTCGGACCGCGTGCCGCTGGTTCGCGACATGATCCTCGCCGACGACGAGGTTGTTCGCCAGAAGGCGCTCGACAAGCTGCTTATCATGCAGCGCGAGGACTTCGTGGGCATCTTCAAGGCGATGGGTGGCCGGCCGGTCACCGTCCGACTGATCGATCCGCCGCTGCACGAGTTCCTGCCTCCGATGAACGAGCTGCTCGTGGAGGTCACCGAGCTGCGCTGCAAGAACCCGAACGCTCCCGAGCTCAAGGAAAAGGAAGAGCTGCTCAAGAAGGTCGAGGGCATGCACGAGGCCAACCCGATGCTGGGTCTGCGCGGCTGCAGGCTGTCGATCTACTTCCCGGGCATCGTGAATATGCAGGTCGGGGCCATCATCGGCGCGGCGTGCGAGGTCAAGAAGTCCGGTATGGATGTCCATCCCGAGATCATGATTCCGCTCATCGGCACCGTGAACGAGCTTACCTATCTCAAGGAGCAGCTCATCCCGATCGCCGAGAAGACGATGAAGGACGAGGGCGTCGAGGTCGACTACATGATCGGCACGATGATCGAGATCCCGCGCGCGGCTCTTACCGCCGACGAGATCGCCAAGGAAGCCCAGTTCTTCAGCTTCGGCACCAACGACCTGACCCAGATGGGTTACGGCATCTCCCGCGACGACGCCGGCAAGTTCCTGCCGGTCTACATCGAGAAGCAGATCTTCAAGACCGACCCGACCGAGACCATCGACGTCAAGGGCATCGGCCGGCTGATGAGCATCTGCGTGGAGGACGCCAAGGCCGTCAATCCGAAGATCAAGCTCGGAATCTGCGGCGAGCACGGCGGCGACCCGGACTCGGTCAAGTTCTGCCACAAGATCGGCCTGAACTACGTGTCCTGCTCGCCCAAGCGCATCCCCGTCGCCCGCCTCGCGGCTGCCCAGGCAGTCATCGAGGAGTCCGGCAAGGCGGCCGCACGCGACAAATAGCCGCGAGTTGAAAGCTGAAAGTGCAAAGTTGAAAGTTGGAGAGGCCCCGGCGCGTGCGCGCCGGGGCCTTCTTTTGCTCTCGGCGAAGGGAATCGCTGATGCGCTGAAGGGGCTGAGGCATGGGAAGACGGTCTGCCTACTCCCTTTCCCGGATGGAGAGGGCTGGGGTGAGGGCGAAAGATGGAAAAAGCTATTGACATGTTGGCGTGCAGTCGAGTATAATGCCGCAAACTTGGTTTGGAGACGTCAACGAACCGACTCAGCCTTGTAGTGCTCGTAATGGCATCGCTTGCCATCTCATCTCCCTGTCCGGCGGCGATCTCGGCGACCGAACGCGCCGCGGCAGACGCCCTGACCCGCGCCAGGCTCGCCCTCAGAGGCAGTGACAAGGCGGCAGCCAAGTCGCTGTTCGAGAAGGTTTTCACCGACTACCCCGACACCCGCCAGGCCCCGGCGGCCCTTCTGTCCTACGCCTACCTTGTCGTCGCGGATGACAAGGTGGCAGCCAAGCCGCTGTTCGAGAAAGTGTTCACCAGTTATCCCGATGCGGCGGAGGCCCCGAAAGCTCTTCTCTCTCACGCTTCGCTCATTCTCGCTGGGAACAAGCCCCTCGCCGAAGAGGAGTTCCGCGCCGTTGCCACTCGCTACCCGGATTCGCCCGAGGCTCCGCGAGGCTGGCTCCGCGTCGCATACCTTCGCCTTGAGGCAAGAGAACCCGACGCGGCTATGTACTTCAAGCTCGTCGCCGATCAGTATCCCGGCAGCGTCGCTGCGCAGGAAGCCCTGTTCCGCCTGGGTAGGTTGAGCATCCGGGACAAGGATTACGACAAAGCGGAGACTACTCTCAAGGAAGCGGAAGCCGTGCCCGGCTCGGACTGGACGAAGTCCCAAGCGCTTGTCCACCTGGGCGAAACACACATTTTCCGCTTCCTTGCCAAGAAGGAACAAATAGACCTCGACAAGGCTCGCGAAATACTGCTTCACATAGAGGACAAGTATCCGAAGGAGAGCCGTTCGATCATGCAGGGGCGCGTGGACATCGCGCGGCTGTATTCGTTCGAGGGTTACGCGGCGGGTGTGCACGACCTCGCGCAGGCGCGGCAGATTCTGCTTGATGGGCTCCCGAAATGGCCGGATACCTACTTCAGGATGGAGGCGCACACCCTGATCGGCCTGAGCTACCATCAGCAAGGGGACAACCAGGCCGCGGTCGATTACTTCGAGAAGGTTGTCAAAGACTTTCCTGAGTCGAACTGGAACTCGATGCTGCTCAGCGCAATCGGTGATCTCAACAAGCGCATGGGACGGACCGCGAAGGCCATCGACGCCTACAACCGGTGCATCCAGTTCGACCCCGACACCGACTGGGCGCAGTCCTCGCGCAAAACGGGCGACACGACCGCCGCCCTGCGGGCTATCACCGAGCGCGTTCCTGCTGCCACGCCGGCAGAGCGCGCCGAGAAATGCCTATCGCTGCTCAAAGAGGAGATGGCGAATCCTTCCAGATCCGTTATGGGAACAGGCGGCGGGCCGATAGACACGGGCTATGTGCAGAACGTGATCATTGGGTCGTTCATCCACTCCAGCGCGCCCAATGTGAGTGAGCAGGAATGCCTGGAAGTGCGTGATTGGGCGAATAGCGCTCTAAAGCGGGAAGAAGACAAGAACGTGCGGGACAGGCTGACGCTTGTTCTCGGGCATACAGGCGACAAGTCGGTTGTTCCCCAGCTTGTTGAGATTCTTCAGAACCACCCAGAGGGCTTCATGCGGTTTGAAGCCGCAATGGCTCTATATGCCACGAATGACCCTTCGTCTGTACCGGCTCTCAAACGTGCGCTCAACTCGGATACATATGCTCGTGTCCGCACGGGTGGGTGCTTGGAGGCTCCGTTGAGCGGCGAGCAGATGGTCTATTCGCCGGTGCGTGCGGCGGCGGCACGCGCCCTCACTCGCCTGGGCGTTACTGTACCGAAGGGAGCAGAGCTCGTTGATGCCAAATATGTGGTTCCTCGGCTTGAGCCGCTTCTGTATTCACAGGATAGGCCCGTCCAAGAGATCACATTCCTTGCGGCCATTGGCGGGACGGACGCCGAGGCGGCCATCAACCGCTTCATATCCGCAAAGAGGACGCAGAACCCGTCATCCGACATGCCGGAGTTCGCCCACGAAGTCCTTGCGCGGGCAAAGGCCCTTCGCGCCCAGACTTCCGCTGCCGCTCCCGCCAAGTAGGTGCCGTGAGTGTTTCGGGATTTTCGGTTGGGTTCGTAGCCGAGTGGTTGTTTCGCACCCGCCGTGGTCCAACCTCAAATTCGAAACACCGTCGGTAGTCAACTCGTTGCGCAGGGAGGTTTCCTAACATGCAGATAAGGCAGATTCGAACACTGTCTATCATTCTGGCCGCACTATCGCTGGGTGTCTCGTGTGCAGGCTCTGTGTGTATTCCGCTCGATCTCAAACGCGACAGCGTGGACGCGGATCTGATCTGCGTTGGCCGTATCGCTGTATCGAAAGCGAGCAGCAGGGCCGATGAGAAGCCGTCCACTCTCGTGGCCGAGGTTCGGATAGACCGGGTGCTGAAGGGTGATGCCGAACCGGGTAGCACAATTCGCGTAACGTATCCCTACGGGCAGCAGCACTTTTTCGGGTACGACCTTGTCTTGCTGAAGAAGCAGGGCGATTTCCATACGTTCAGTCGAAACGAATGCTCCATCCCGGTATCCGACATAGCTTATTCGGAGTATCGCAAGTCGAACGACGCCATAGCTAATCTGCGATGGGAGATGATCAATTCTCTGCATTCAGACTCAGGGTCGGTGGTGGCAAACGCCATCGAACAGCGGGGTGTTCTATCGCCTTCGGACATCGAGGAGCATTTGAGGCCTCGAACCGCTGACCCCGATCTGCGAGTGCGGGCGCTCGCGCTCGGTGCCTGCGTTTCCGCCGGTCTAGACGCACAAGTTGTGCCTGCCCTTGAAACAGTCGAGAAGATGGCAGCGGATCCACAGACGGCTGAATCAGGAGCATTGCTCGCGTTGACGAGAGACCTAAGGCGCGCACAGCTCAAGCCATCGATGGCGGACACCTTAGCAGCAAAGCTCAAGTCTGGGTCGGTCGTCGTTCGAAGGCTGGCCAGCTTCATGCTGCGCCAGGCAAAGGCCGAATCCGTCGTTCCGCACTTGAAGAGCGCGCTGAACGATTCGGACTCGGAGGTTCGCTACAACGCCGTGGTCGGTCTGGCGCTGGTCGCGGATGATAAGGGTCACGTCCCCTCGATGGACAAGTCTGCCGAAGACGAGCAGCAGTACATCGACTACTGGAAGAAGTGGACGCCGAAATAGCCAGGGATCATTTTCCCGCTCGCAACCCAAATCAGCCGCCCGCGCAACGCGGGCGGCTGACTACTGATAGCGTAGGAGGCGTTTCCAGACGGCGACGGCCTACGAGATCGAGCGCCTCGCCGGGCACCGCCGCGCATCCACGAAGTCCCGGCTTGCGTTAGCAGTCGGCCCGAATCCCGAAACAGAGTCGTTTCGCATTTCGCCGCATCCGGGTACCACCCCGCATAGTCACGCAGTGGGGAGGGCAACATGCCGGTAGTCGAAGTCAAACTTGCCAAGGGCGTCTTCTCGGCCGACCAGAAGCACGAGATGGCGAAAAAGATCACGGACGCGATCGCGGAAGTGCAGGGATCGGAGGCTTTTCGCGAGTACGTGCTGGTGCTGATCGAGGACCTCGAGGAGGGTTATCACGTCGGCGGAGAGCTGCTGGAACCGGCTAAGCTGGAGAGCAAGCTCAGATCCAAAGCCTCGATGTAGATATCTGACTCAAGTCTCTGTCCGCCCGGCGGTTCCGTGCCGGGCGGACCCGCTGCCCGCTCGCCCCGCTAGCCGAAGCAGTGGTCTACCCAGGCAATGGAGATGGGATACTGCTTGCGCCACAACGCCCACTCGTGGCCGCCCTTGGCAACCGAGAACGTGTGATCGATCTTGCAGCGCTCCAGTTCGGCCGCCAGATCCCGGCTCTCGGGCAGTAGGTCGTCATCATCCCCGGCGTCGAGATATACGTGCAGACTCTTCTTGTCGCGCCAGTTCTTTACCTGTTTGAGGGGGTTGTTTGCGTCCCAGAGAGGGCCCTTTGGGCCGAGCATGTGAACCACGTAGTCGTTTTCGTCCGCCGGGTCGAAGAAGCCGCTGTGCGATACGAGGATGTGGAACACATCTGTGTGTTTGCCGCCGACGTTGATCGCGCCGTAGCCGCCGGACGAGAGACCCAACAGCGCCCGGGCGTTCGCCGACCGGATGGTCCGGTACCTGCCGTCGATCCAGGCGACAAGCTCGTGTGCGACGAAGTCTTCCGCCATGAGGCTGCCATCTGCCGAGTTCAGGAACTCGTCCCGGCTGTGAGAGCCGCCACGCCCGAAGCAGTCCGCCGCGACGACGATCATGGGGCGGATCTTGCCCGAGGTGATCATGGCGTCCGTGGTCTGGTCGATGTGGCCCTTGTTGAACCAGTCCGAGGACTTGCCGGGGTTGCCGTGGAGCAGGTAGACGACGGGCAGGCGCTGCGTGGAGTGGTCGTAGTTGGGCGGGAGGTAGACGTAGACCGTGGTCTTGCGGCCGAGCGAGTGGCTGTCCATCTGCAGCATCAGCAGTTGGCCCTTGATCGCGGCGTTGGCGGTCGTGGCGACAACCAGCAGTGCAGCGGTCGCGAATGCGAGCAGCGCGTTTCGGATAGGTCGGTTCATGGGCTCGACTCCCGTCAGCGATATAGGACATTTTACGTCGCGGAGCCGCCCCGCGTTCCCCTTCCTACATTACCTAATAGTTCAGGCCCCAGCCGAATGCGTAGGATGTGCCGGGGATGCTGACGGGCAACAGGCCGCCGGGGTTGTAGTCTCCGAAGACGACATCCGCGGCGGCTGCGAAACCGCAGGTCTTGTAGTTGTAGGTGCACAGATAGGCGGGGACGGTCGGGAAGCTCGCGAGCTCGTAGGGTTCGCGCAGGCCGACGCAGATGACTGGCTTGCCGGTCGCGATGAGATCGTTGACCAGTGTGATCTGACTGGAATACAGGTTCGCTCGGGAGGTGCCGACGACTATCGCCGCGCAGGACGCCGCAGCGGTCTTGACGCTGTTTCTGGTGGTCGAGTTCGGGCTCTCGCTTATCGGCATGGACTGCATGTTGGCGTGCTTCGCCGCGATGTAGGGGGCGAAGCGGGCCGCGGCGTCGGTGGTCGTCTCGGTTGAGGACGTGACCGTGACCAGAAGAACCTTCTGGTCAGCAGTCAGATTCAGTGGCAGAGCATTGCCGGTGTTCTTGACCAGGGTGATCGCGGCACGCGCGGCTGTGAGCTCGGAGGCGCGGTGGTCGGGACTGCCGACGATCGTGCTCGCGGCGTTGGCGTCGACGAACGGGTTGTCGAATATGCCGTACTTGCGCTTGAGCTTGAGAATGCGCAGGACGGATTGATCGATTCGCGACTCGGTGATCGTGCCCCCGGATACGGCGGACTTGAGAGCGCTGATGGCGCCGTCGAGATCCGGCGGCAGTGAGAGAAGGTCGTTACCTGCCTGGATCGCAAGCACGGTGGCCTGGGCGACAGTGTAGCCGGAGGTTATGCCCGCCATGCCCATCGAGTCGGTCATGCACACGCCGTCGAAGCCGATGTTGTTGCGCAGGTAGCCGGTCAGGACCGGGAAAGCCGTCGGGGATGTCACGCTTGGCCTCGCCGACGCCGGCTGCAAAACAGGCGTGGCAACAGGCAAGCAGTGCGGCTATGCAAAGCGTGGTGTGCCAGGGCTTGTTCATGCGTGTGTGTGCTTGTCCCCCTTTCGCATTGTAGCACCGAATCTCCGATTGTCAACGGCAAGTGGTGGGGCAAAGCGGGGCGGCTTCGCAGGTCGCCATTCGTTACGCCTGAGGCTATTCAGGGCTAGCTCGGCGAATGGTTTCGATACGCTTCGAGCCAATGAGGGCTGGCGTAGGGTTAGCGGATCCGTCTCGGCGATGTGTGTAGTTGGTGTTTGGGCAGAGTGGGTGCGAATGGAACAGGCTGGGTGTATGGATAGCCGCCAAATGAACGAATGGGCAGACCTATATGCCAGGGTCCATATCCGCGTCAAAAAATCGTCGTAGGGGTATTGACAAGCGGCCGAGAGCGGGATATACTGTCGAGCAAGGGTCGATTCATCAGTTCTACTCAAAGTCGCAAAATCCACGGGAAGTCGGGCGACAGGAAGTGTGTTCGAGGGGGTCGAACCGTTTCGACAGAGAAAGGAGGGAATGGTGCGCGCGACGCATGCCATCGGGGGGAAGGATCTGCTGCTGATGTGAGCAGCAGTCACGCTGGCGACCTAGGATTGTCGCCGTTTATCGAACCGTTTCGGTTCACGAGGAGGGTAAATGATGTCCGCAAGAAAGGTAAGTGGGAGGCGTGCCCTGCTTCTAGTGCTTATCGCCTTGACCTTGACTTGTGCGATGGTTTGCTTCGCACAAGATGGGCCTTCGCAGGACGCGATAGCGCAGGACAGTGCCGCCACAGCGAGTGACGGTGGCCAACGGGCCCCGATCAACCCGCGTTTCGTCGAGTATATCCAGAGCCCGCTATCCACGAGTTCGGTGTTTGATACCGATGTGCATGGGACGGGTGCAGTTCCCAGCCCGCTGGATATCAACATGCTCTTGATTGATCCCAGTGCGGAAACAAAGGAGATGCACGCGCAGGCGTATCCCTCGAAGTACGACTTGCGCACCATCGCCAACAAGGTTCCGCCGATCAGAAACCAGGGGAGCTGCGGAAGCTGCTGGGCGTTTGGCGCCGCAGGCAGCTTGGAAACCACCTTGCGCCCCGCTCACTGGCTACACATTTCCGAAAACAACATCAAGAACTGCAACGGCTTCGACTGGAGCTGCTGCGGTGGTGGTGGCAACACGCTATCCTCGGGCTACTTCGTGAGTTGGAAGGGGCCGATCGATACCACCGACGATCCGTATACAAACGACTGCACCTGCCACACCGGCAAGACCGTGCAGTTCCACGTTCAGAAGATCCGGACCATACCGGATAAGTATGCGGATGGCGCGAAGTCCTCGATAATGAACTACGGCGGTGTCTCGACGTGTGTGTCGGTTGGCGGAGCCAACGGCATGAACTACTCCACCGGCGCTCATTACGAGACCGACGACACAAGGAACCACATCGTCACGATCATCGGCTGGGACGACAACTATCCCGCCTCCAACTTCCTCATCAGGCCGCCCGGGAACGGCGCATGGCTCATTCGGAACAGCTGGGGCGACTGGGGCCCGCTGCACGGCTACTACTGGAGTTCTTACTACGAGCCTTCAGTGGCAACTGCTATGATGCAGCTCTATGGCGAGGCCAACAACAACTACAATCGCATCTACCAGTACGATGATCTGGGTTGGTGCACGAGCTACGGCTACGGCAGCAACGTGGGTTGGTTCGCGAATATATTCACGGCCGCTGCAAGCGACCAGCTTGCGGCAGTGGGCTGGTGGACTCCGTCCTCCTGGGCCAACTACACGATCAAGGTTTATCGCGACCCGAACTCCGGACCGCTCAACACGGCAGGTCCGGTCTACACTCAGACCGGCCAGCTCAACTACGCAGGTTTCGACACCGTCAAGCTGAACACGCCTGTGCAGTTGACCTCCGGGCACAAGTTCTCCGTTGTGGTGCAGTTGAACGCTCCCAACACGAACTACCCGATCCCGATCCAGTACCGGATATCCGGTTTCAGCAGCCGCGCCACGAACAGCGCCGGACGCAGCTACGTGAGCTCGAACGGTTCTTCGTGGAAGGACTGCACGACCTTGTACAACAACGGCAGCGTGTGTCTTAAGGCCTACACGACCGTAGCCAGCTCCGGCGGAATCGTCGGCACGGTTACAAGCTCCGCGGACAGCTCTCCCATACCGGGCGCGCTGGTGAGCTTGAGCACCGGGAAGAGCACGGTGACTGACGAGAACGGCAACTACACGTTCACAAGCGTGACCGCAGGCAGCTATACAGTCACCGCTTCGCAGGAAGGATTCACCGATCACTCGTCCTCCGTGACGGTTGTGCCGCTGCAGAACGCGACGTGCAACATCGCTCTGGCCCCGATAACCGGTGGCGGAACCGTTGCAGGCACGGTTACCGACCTTACGGACGGCGGCGGCATCCCCGGCGCCACAATTCACTTGAGCAACGGCCTCACGGCGACCACGGACGGTGACGGCGCATTCACGCTGTCGCACGCTCCGGCGGGAACGTTCACGATGTCCGTGTCCAACGGCGCGTACTATGGGTGGAACGCCCTGATAACCGTCGTGGACAATCAGGTCACAACTCAGAACGCGAGCCTCATGCCGTATCCGGGGATAGTCGTCGACAACGACACCTCAGGATACACCAACGGCGGAAGCAGTTGGTCGCTTCTGACTGACAACTGGGGTTACTATGGGTCCAGCTACCGCTGGAACAACTCCAATACAGGCGAGCACTGCAAGTTCACTCCGAACCTGTTCATGTCGGGCGCCTGGTCCGTGTTCGAGTGGTGGCCGGGCACAAGCGCAAGCCGCGCGCCGGCAGCCAATACCTGGGTCTACTACAACGGCGGAAGCGCCTACCTGACTCCAGACCAGCGGGCAAACGGCGGGCGGTGGAACCTGCTCGGAACCTACGGTTTCAACCAGGGCACCGGCGGCTACCTGGAGATTGGCACTTCGAGTAATGGCTCGACGGTTGCCGACGCGGCCGCGTTCGTGAAGGCCGATGAAGAAGACGGCGGCGGCATCGGCGGCACCTTGACCAACAAGGCGAATGGCGCCCCGATCGAGGGAGCCTCGGTGACGATCAGCGGTGGTCGCTATACGACAACGAACTCCGCGGGTTACTACTACGTTGGTGACATCCCGGCGGGCACCGTGTCCGTCACGATCGCCAAGAAGGGCTACTACAACTACAGCAATGGTTCGGTGACCGTGTACGCCAACCGTACGACGAACCTGAACGTGCAGTTCAGCCAGGTGGTCGATATCATCATCGACAACGACACCTCGGGCTTCACGAATGGCGGGAGCAGCTGGAGTACCATGACGTCCAACTGCTGCTACTACGGGTCGAACTATCGCTTCAACAACTCTAATACCGGCGAGCACTGCGTGTTCACGCCCAATATCCCGGTCGCCGGCAACTGGAGCGTGTATGAGTGGCATCCGGGGAGCAGCAGCAGCCGCGCTCCGTGGGCCAACATGTGGGTTTACTACAGCGGCGGCAGCACGACGACTGGCATAAACCAGCAGAACAACGCCGGGAAGTGGAACTTGCTCGGTACATGGAACTTCGCCACGGGGACCGGTGGAAGAGTAGAGATCGGTACTTCGACTGGTGGTTCGACCGTCGCCGACGCGGTGAAGTTCGTATACGCGGGCGGCAGCGGCGGAGACCTCACTGGTACCGTTACGAATGCTTCGACCCACGCCGTCATTCCGGGCGCGATGGTCGTCATCGACGGCTACCGCAGCACGACGACCGACTCCAGCGGCGAGTACACCTTCGGTGGCATACCTGCTGGAGGCTATACGGTGACAGTGTCGGCGGCCGGCTATGCCACGGGTACGGCGACGACGTCCGTTTCGAACGGCGGCACCTCCGTATGCGACGTTGCTCTGAACGCTCAGGGCGGCGCGGTTGCCGGACGGGTCTCCGACGAGCGCGGCAATAGCATCAGCGGAGTCTCGGTGAGCATTCCGGGTTACTCGGCTGTGACTACCGATTCCAACGGCCGCTACACGATCAGCGGTGTTGCGTCCGGTACCTATACGGTGACGGCGTCCAAGACCGGTTACAACAACGGCACCGGGCAGGCGACAGTCAGCGGGAACGCTACGACCACCTGCAACATCGTGCTCACAGTGCAGTTGGGGTCGATCTCCGGCACGGTCACGAGCACGCTCGGTGGGCCCGTGGCTGGGGCGACAGTGACGGTTCCGTGCTGCGTAGGCACGACGGACGCCAACGGGAACTACACGCTGAACAACGTTCCCGAGGGCTCCTACACCGTGTCGGTGAGCGCGGAGAACTACATCAACGGCTCCGTTGATAACGTTGCCGTAACCAACGGCAATAACACCGTCTGCAACATCTCGCTGGTCCCGATTGCCGGGGAGGTCAGCGGTCAGGTGACATCGGGTGGCAACCCGGTCATCGGCGCGGTGGTGGCGATCGGCGATGCCGAGGCCTCCACTGACTTCAATGGCAACTACACGCTGAACGACATTCCGGCCGGAACGCAGACGATAACCGTCTCGAAGGCCATCTACTATCCTTACAGCAGCAGCGTGTCGGTGAGCGCGAACGCGGTGACGACGAAGGACGTGAGTCTGACTTACGTCGCCGACATTATCATCGACAACGGCGGATCCGGCTTCAGCGGTGGCTCGACTTGGTCCACGCTGACTTCCAACTGCTGCTACTACGGCTCGAACTACAAGTTCCAGGACGTCAACAACGGCGACCACTGCGTGTTCACGCCCAACATTCCGGTGGCGGGACCATGGCAGGTCTACGAATGGTGGCCTGGTTCGAGCCAGAGTCGCGCTCCCGGCTGCCCGACGTGGGTGTATTACAACGGCGGGAACGTGTATATGACTCCCGACCAGCGCTCCAACGCCGGCAAGTGGAATCTGCTGACAACTCAGAACTTCGCGACGGGAACGGGCGGCCGCCTCGAGATCGGCACGACGGGCTTGGGCTCAACGGTCGCCGACGCGGCGAAGTTCGTGTATGCGCCGACCAACGCCGGTGGCGACCTCTCCGGCACGATCACTGCCGCCGAAGACGGATCGCCGATCGCGGGAGCTACCGTGACGGCGGACGGTGGTCTGAGTACCACCACTGATGCTGATGGCCACTACTGGTTTGTCGGCGTCAATCCGCAGAGCTACACCGTGAATGCCAGCGCCGAGGGCTATGCCGACAACTCGGCTCAGGCCACGGTGTCCTACAAGGGCAGCACGGTCTGCGACATCGAGTTGTCTGCTCCGCTGGGCAGCATCTCGGGCGTCATTACCAGCTCGCTGGGTGGCGCTGTGGTTGGAGCTACCGTGAGCATCCCCGGTCACGACGCGGTTACGACCGACAGTGACGGCAGCTACACCATCGACGGCGTTGCTGAGGGGACATATACGGTAACAGCCTCGGCCACTTACTACACCCAGAACACCGGCCAGGCGGTAGTTGCCGCCGGAAACGTCACCTCCTGCAACATCGTGCTGACCCCGAACGTGGGAACGCTCACGGGTCACGTCACGAGCAGCCAGGGTGGCGCGATCAGCGGCGCGACCGTCAGCATTCCCGGCCATACCGCGGTGCAGACGGATGCGAACGGCAGCTACACGATCAGCAACGTGGCGGTCGGCGACTACACCGTGACGGCGTCGAAGACCGACTTCGACAACAACACGGCTCCGGCGACCATCACTCCCGGCCAGAGCACAACCTGCGACCTCGAACTGACTCCTCAGCCCGGAACCATTTCGGGTCAGGTGACGAGTTCACTGGGCGGCGGCGTTAGCGGGGCCACCGTGAGCGCCGGCGACAAGACTGCGACTACGGACGGCAGTGGCAACTACACGCTCAGCGTGCTTCCTGGCACGTATGAGGTGACTGCGAGCGCCGATCACTTCCAGAACGGCAGTGGCAGCGCGACCGTCACTTCCAACCATACGACCACGGTGAACCTCTCGATGGTCCCGAACAAGGGCAAGATCTCTGGTCAGATCACGAGCTCCCTTGGCGGCGGCATCGGTGGCGCCACGGTCAGCATTCCCGGTTACGACGCGGTCACGGCTGACGCCGGTGGCAACTACCTGATCGACTGCGTGCTGCCCGGAACCTACACGGTGACCGCTTCGATGACCGGTTATGACAGCAACACCGGCTCGGCGGTAGTCACGTCCGACAACACTACCACTCGCAACATCGTGCTGACCCCGCAGTATGGAACCATCTCGGGGACAATCACGAGCTCGCTGGGTGGCAACCTGAGCGGAGTCACGGTAAGCATCCCCGGTAAGTCCACGACCACGGCTGCCAACGGCACTTACACGTTGAGCAACGTGATCCCGGGCAACTACACGGTGAGCGCTTCCCTTGCCAACTACAACAACAACTCCGCGCCGGCAACGGTAACGCAGGGTCAGACGACCACGGTCAACATGTCCCTGGTTCCGCTTCCCGGATCGATCACCGGACAGATCACTTCCGGTGGCAATCCGGTTCGCGGCGCGGTCTGCAGCATTCCCGGCTACGCTGCCGTGAGCGCTGACTATGACGGGTACTACACGATTAGTGGAGTAACGCCTGGGACGTATACTCTGACCGTGTCGAGGTACGGATACTACGCTTCGACGAACACCGGTCAGGTGGTCAGTCCGAATCAGGCGACGACGAAGGACGTGAGCCTCTCGTTCGTCAGCGACATCATCATCAACAACGAGGGCTCCGGCTACACGAACGGCGGGGCGAGCTGGACTCTGCAGACCAGCAACTGCTGCTACTACGGTTCGAACTACAGGCTCTGCACGACCAATAGCGGCGAGCACTGCAAGTTCACTCCCACGATACCGTCGGGAACCGGCGGCAACTGGCGCGTCTACGAATGGCACTGCGGATCAAGCGATACCAGAGCTCCGTGGGCGAACATCTGGGTGTACTACAACGGTGGGGCAAACAACACGCTCACCGGTCTCAACCAGCGCAACAACGCGGGGACGTGGTGCTACCTGGGTACCTGGAACTTCAATTCAGGCACCGGGAACCGGATGGAGATCGGCACTTCCACCGGCGGATCGACCGTCGCGGACGCCGCCAAGTTCGTGTATGCGCCGTCCGGTATTGGCGGCGAGCTTTCCGGAACCGTCACGTATAACGGCAACCCCGTTGCGGGCGCTACGGTAAGCACGAACGGCAGTCGCCAGACCACGACGGACGCCAACGGTCACTACTTCTGGATCGATCTTCCGGATGGGAGCTACACGGTAGACGTCAGCGCCAACGGTGGAGAGCTCACAGGCTCCAACACCGCCAGCGTGGCGATCAAGACCGTAGCCACGTGCAACGTGACGTTGGCTCCGCCGAACGGGTCGATCTCAGGAACGATCACAAGCTCGCTGGGCGGCGGCCTCGCCGGCGCATCCGTGAGCATACCCGGCTACTCCGCCGTTACGACGGATGGCAGCGGGCACTACTCGATCCCGAATGTGGCTCCCAGCAGCTACACCGTGACTGCCTCGAAGACCGGTTACGACAACAATACCGGCAGCGCGACGGTCACGCCCGGTAACGACACGGTCTGCAACATCACCGTGACGGCACAGCCCGGCGCGATCTCGGGCAAGATAACAAGCTCGGTCGGTGGCGGTGCTCTGAGCAGCGCGACCGTCAGCATACCGGGTTACGGATCGGTTCAGACGGATGGCAGCGGCAACTACACGATCAGCAACGTGACTGCCGGCACCTACACCGTCACCGCTTCCAAGACCAACTACAACAACAACACTGCGCCGAACACGGTAGTCAACCCCGGCGCGACGACCAGTAACGTCAACATCGCTCTGGCTCCGATCAACGGTTCGATCACCGGCCAGGTGACCTCCGGTGGATCGGCGCTGGCGGGTGCGACGTGCTCCATTCCCGGCTACACCGCCGTTACGACGGATGCGAACGGGAACTACACGATCAGCAACGTGGTGCCTGGGACTTACTCCCTGAGCGTCACGAAGAGCACGCACTACGGTTGGTCCGGCAATGTGACGGTCAACCCGAACGCTGCCACGACACAGAACGTGAGCCTGAATGCGGTGGCCGATATCATCATTGATAACGATCACTCCGGATTCAGTGGCGGTACGACCTGGGAGAGACTAACCTCCAACTGCTGCTACTACGGCTCGAACTACCTGTTCAACGCCGGCAATGACGGCAACCACGCGGTGTTCACACCGAACATCCCGGTTTCCGGAAGCTGGTCGGTATACGAGTGGCATCCGGGCTCGAGCGCCAGCCGCGCGCCGTGGGCCAATATTTGGGTCTACTACGCGGGTGGAAGCACCTTGACGGGAACGAATCAGCGTAACAACGCTGGCACGTGGGTGCTGCTCGGAACCTGGAACTTCAACACAGGCACCGGCGGCCGAGTCGAGATCGGCACTTCGGCCGGCGGCAGCACGGTGGCTGACGCCATCAAGTTCGTGAAGCAGTAAGTCGTAGTAGTCCGGGAGTCTCGGGGCTGGGCTTCGGTCCAGACCCCGGGACACCCGTTGGCTGACTGCTGAACGATCACGGGCCCCGCATCATGTAGTACGCAGTATGATGCGGGGCTTCGTGCGTGTACACGGCCGGTCCGCTCTTCGGCTGGGTCTCGCACGGCCCTGGCTAGCTGGCAATGCATACGCGGGGCACGAGGGCTAAGTGCGGACTCGCCGCACGGCAAGTCCGTATTCGACAGCAATTGCGTCGTATGTCACGGGAACGATGGCAACAAGATCTCGCGCTGGCGCAAATGGCGCCGCCGCGGCCAGTGACTCTTGTGACCTCGGATATGGCGGGCGTGCATATCAAGGGGCAGTTGCCCGAGCTGCCAGGCGGCGAAACAGCTCCGTGTTGCGCTGAGAGGATTAGGGAGCAGGGTTGGCTAAGGTCGACATGTGCCTATCGGCAGGCTCGGCCCTTCAACGGGTTCAGAGCGATCAAGGCAAATGGGGGGTTCTGATGCTGCAATATGGATGGACGGTGGCGCTGTTTCTGGCAGCGATAGCGATCGCGGGGCCTGGCGCGGATGCAAAGGAGACTGTGACCGATGTCGCTCCGGCGTGGGCGGGACATCCGGTGGGGTTTGCCCTGCTCACGCATGGGGATTGGCAGTTCGTGGCGTTCTACGATGCGAAGCGGAAGCTGACCGTCGGGTCTCGGAAGCTCTCGGAGACGAGTTGGCATTTCGTGAAGCTGCCGGAGACAGTGGGTTGGGACAGCCACAACTACATCACGATGGCGGTGGACGACGACGGCTGTATTCATCTGTGCGCGAATATGCACGTGAATCCGCTTGTGTACTTCAGAACCAGTAAGCCGGACGACATCGATACGTTCGAGCGCGTGCCGAGCATGGTCGGGCGCAATGAGGACAAGTGCACCTATCCCAGCTTCTTCAGGGGGCCGAACAAGGAGTTCATCTTCACGTATCGCTATGGTTCGTCCGGCAACGGGGATCAGTACTACAATGTCTACGATTGCAAGACGCGGGCGTGGAAGCCGTTGATGGATGGGCCGCTGACCTCAGGCGAGGGGCAGATGAATGCTTACTTCGGCGGGCTGCGGCTGGGACCGGACGGTTACTATCATCTTGCCTGGATTTGGAGGGATACGGGCGACTGCACGACCAATCATGACATATCCTACGCGAGGTCCAGGGACCTGGTGCATTGGGAGACGAGCGGCGGCAAGCCACTGAAGCTGCCGATGACGCTGAAGACGTGTGAGATCGTCGATCCCGTGCCGGTCAAAGCCGGCGCGATCAACACGAGCGTGGCGCTATCCTTCGATTCGCATAGGCGGCCTGTTATCAGCTATATCAAGTATGACGAGAAGGGCCTTACGCAGGCATACGTCGCGCGAGTGGAGGATGGTAAGTGGAAGATACGCCAGGTGAGCGAGTGGGACTACCGGTGGGCGTTCTCCGGCTATGGGTCTATTCAGGGTGAGGTGCACGTGGGCGGCGTGTCGCCCGTTGATGATGGGAAGCTGGCACTGCCCTACACCCACATCAAGTACGGTGGCGGCAAGCTCATTCTGGACGAGGCTACGCTGAAGCTCATCGAGGACAGCCGTACCGCTTCTGCGGCAATTACGGGTGATGTGAAGCCTGCTCAGGAAGCGAAGCCGAAGCTGGAGTCGAGAACGTGCGGCGATTCCGGATCGAGCACGGAGCCTGGTGTGCGGTATATGCTGAGGTGGGAGACGTATGGGATCCACCGGGACAAGGCGTGGGAAGGCGAGCCACCTCCTCCGTGTATGCTGAAGCTGGTGAAGGTGGAGCCTTAGGTTTTGCCGCGGTGTTTCGGGATTTCCGCTGCGCCCAAATCCGAAACACCCGAGGCTGCGCCCTCACCCCGATCCTCTCTCCCAGGAGAGGAGGAGGTGGGTTCTGGCCTGCATGTCTGCTTGCGGAAGGCATGTTGCGGGCGGGCGTGGAAGGCTGAATGGAGTCTGTGGTCCGCTGCGTCCTTCGATACGCTCGTCCCTCGCTACTCAGGACTTCGCGGTTGGGGGGCAGGCGCAGCGAGAACAGGGGGACAATATGGAGTTTCGTGGCGCATGGGTGTCTTCGTGGCATCCGGGGTTCTTCACGCCGGAAGAGGCGGATGAGACGATTGCCCTGGCGAAGAAGGCGGGGCTGAACGCGCTTGTGGTAGAGGTGCGCAAGTGCGGGGATGCGTATTACCGGTCGGATATCGAGCCGGTGGGGCCGGAGGTGCCGGCGGGATTCGATCCGCTGGCGTATGTCGTCGAGAATGCGCACGCGGAGGGCATGCAGGTCCACGCGTGGCTGGTCGTCAATCGCGTGTGGAAGGGAGAGATCCCTGACGGTGTTTCGGGATTTCCGCTTCGCTCAAATCCCGAAACACCTGTGCAAGGCCCGAAGCACGTGCTGGCGAGGCATCCGGAGTGGCGCAATGTTACCTATGATGGTGTCAGTGAGCACGAGGAGGGGGTCTACGCCGATCCGGGCATCGCGGGATATCGAGAGCACTTTGCCAGCGTCTGCGAGGACGTAGCCAAACGGTACGCGGTGGATGGGATCCACTTCGACTACGTTCGCTATCCGGGCAGGGAGTGGGGGTATTCGCCGCTCGCACTCGAGGCGTATCGGGCCGAGACCGGAGCGACGGGCAAGCCCGAGATCGATGACCCGAAGTGGTTGGCGTGGAAGCGGGACCAGGTGACGGCGCTGGTGAAGCTGGTGCGGGAGAAGGTGAAAGCCGTGGCGCCGGATTGCAAGATTCAGGCGTCGACGATCCCATGGGGCGAGTGCCCTCAGGACTTCACCGACTCAGCCGCGTATAACACGGTCTGCCAGGACTGGCGGATGTGGATGGAGCAGGGGCTCATCGATGAGAACTGCCCGATGGTGTATTCGCGCGAATATGAGGAGGCCGGTGCGGCGCATTTCCGGGGCTGGGTCGATGGCGTGAAGCGGTGGAGCTACGGCCGTCCGGCCTACGTCGGCATAGCGGCGATGTGGCTCAATGCCGAACAGATGCTGGCGCAGATCGAGGCTGTGAGAAAGGCCGGGCTGCCGGGGTTCGTGCTGTTTTCGTTCGATAAGTCGGACAGCAGGGCGGAGAAGGCAGAGGGGCTGGGGAAGGGGTTGTATCCAGCGCCGAAGCTGCCGGTGCGAGGCTGGGAAATCGAACACGGACGAACACGGATTGGACGGATGGACGCGGAAGGAGATGGTTTGGGTCGATGAAGATCGTGCAAGTGGGACTTGGGCCGTTGGGGCAGAAGATCGTGCGGTTCGCGCTGGAGCGAGGGAACATCGAGATCGTTGCGGCGGTGGATCCTGCGCCGGATAAGGCCGGTAAGGACCTTGGGGAGCTGTGCGGAGTAGGTAAGCTGGGCGTGGTCGTGAGCAAGGATTTGGCGACCGCGATGGCGGGCAAGACCGCGGATGCGGCCGTGCTGACGACCGTTTCAAGTCTGGCGAAAATCGAGCCGCAGATAGCGGAACTGGCGGCGGCGGGGCTGAATGTGGTTTCGACGTGCGAGGAGCTGTCGTTCCCGTGGCAGACCGCGCCGGAGGTCGCCGGCAACATCGATGCTGTGTGCAAGAAGCACGGCGTGGCGTGTCTGGGGACGGGCGTGAACCCGGGGTATCTGATGGACTTCCTGCCGTCGGCCCTGACGGCTGTGTGCCAGCGCGTGGATAGCATCAAGGTGAGCAGGATTCAGGATGCGTCGGTGCGTCGTGTGCCGTTCCAGCAGAAGATCGGGGCTGGGCTGACGCTCGAGCAGTTCGCGGAGAAGGTCAAGGCGGGCACGCTGCGGCACGTGGGACTGACGGAGTCGATCCACATGATCGCCAACCGGATGGGCTGGAAGCTCGATGAGACTACCGAGACGCTCGATCCGGTGGTTGCGGAGTCTGAGGTGACGACGGGCTATACGCCGATCAAGCCGGGTATGGCGCGCGGGGTGGAGCAGACCGGGACCGGTATCGCGGGCGGCAAAGAGGTCATCAAGCTGGAGTTTCGAGCGGCGGTCGGCGAGCCGGAGTCGTATGACAAGGTGGAGATATGCGGCGAGCCGAACATCGAGTCGACGATCCCGGGCGGGGTCAATGGCGACATCGCGACCTGTGCCATCACGATCAACGCGTTGCGGAGCATAGTCGATGCGAAGCCGGGCCTGCGGACGATGACGGATATCCCGGCGGTGGCGTACTCGAGTTGAGAGTTCCAAGTTGAGAGTTGAGAGCCCCCGGTGTGCGCCCGGGGGCTTGTTGTTCAGTATGCGTAGATTCGACCCGAGGCCGCGGGGATGTCAGTGCGCATCGTCGAGTTTTCGAACCTGATCGGCTCGACGATCTTGGCGTCGGCGGGTGCGCCGACGACCAGCCGGATTCTTGCCATCTTGTCCTCGACAACCTTCGCATCCCACGCCTTGTACCAGCCGTTGTAGACCTCGGCATTGCGGAACCAGTCCGGCGCGGAGTGTGCCGCGACCGGAATCGTCATCAGGATGCAGAGTGCCAGCGCGTATCTCATGTTTCCCATCTCCTCTTTGGTTCCCGATTCAGCATCGCTGGGTATTTCTCCTGCAGCAAAGACGCGGAGAGGAGACCTATATGGACGTTGTGAGGTGCACGGAGGACATGATCGAGTTCCCGGCGAGCGGAGTGCTGAGCAAGACCATCTTCGAGGGGGCCTCGGTCGAGGCCGATCTGTTCATGCTGCCGGAGGGCGAGAAGATATCGGAGCACACGTCATCGCGTGACGCGACGGTCTATATCGTGCGCGGCGCGGCGGAGTTCACGCTCGGCAGGGACGTGTATAAGGTGCACGCCGGCGATTGGTTCTTCATGGAAGCCGGGCTCGTACACGCGTTGACGGCGACGTCCGACCTGGTGTTTCTGCTGACGTTGGTCAGTCCCAAGTGATGTCGCCGTTCGGAGACGTCGCCGTCTGGAGACGTCGCCGTCTGGAGACGTCTCCTACGTGGCGCGGCTGCTATCCGGCTGCCGGCTGCAATGGCTCGACGATGACGGCTGTGCCGTAGGCAACCATCTCAGTCATGCCGGCCTCGACCTCGGTGGTATCGTAGCGCATGCCGATGACGGCATTCGCGCCCATCTGCTGCGCGTGGCCGAGCATGTAGTCCAAGGCCTCCGCGCGAGCCGTCTCGCACATCGATACGTAGACCTCCACCTGCCCGCCAACCAGACCCCTGATCCCCGCGGCGAACTTGCCCGCGATGCTGCGGGTGCGGACCGTTATGCCGCGTACTATGCCGAGGTGCTTGACGACACGGTAGCCGTGGACGTCAAAAGCTGTTGTGCAGAGAATGCCGTATTGGTTCATTACTGTCCTCCGCGCAGGTGTTCGACGTTAGGCGGCATTACACCTTTCGCGGCCCAGCTACCAATTCACCGGGTACACGCTGATGTTAGTGAAGCAGCCTATGAGCGTGGTTAGGGCGCCGCCCATGAAATCGCCGGCTATAAGGCCCAGGAACAGCGGGAGCATGCGCTTGTAGAGCTTCATGCCGCCGCCGCGGATGATGCAGATCTTGGCCAGCCACGCGATGAAGAACGGCATCCAGGTTTCGTATGACAGCCAGGTGGTGGCCATGCAGTAGCCGACCGGATGGAACGGCCACCAGACATAGCGCATTCGCATGTAGGACAGGAACATGGTGATCGCGACGCCGAGTCCGACGCCGGTGATGCCGCCGGCGTCCGGTTTGGTGGGCACCTTGAGCCAGGAACTGAGCTTGTCGAACGAGGTCTTGCCCATCATCGAGCGCCAGGTGTCGGTCTTGGCCAGCGCGCCATACTTCGTCCAGACGAATAGCGCGATTATAAACGAGACCACCGTGGCGAACGCGACTGCGATCGTCATCGCGGCAGCCATCCGGCCAGGCCTGATCCCGGCTGAGTCGGCGATCTTGAAGCCATCGAGCTGGTGGGACATGCAGACCCCACGGAAGTCGGCCTGTGCCGTGGCGGCGCGCACGTAGGTGAGGGCGGTGAGGTCGGCGGCTCGGAACGCCTGGCTCCCGCCAAGCATCAGAAGGAACTGCATGCCCTCGACTTGCGGCCCGACCGGCCATGCGTTGCCCGTCTCGGCTCGGATTCGCGTGGCGGCGAGCAGATAGGCGAGGCTGAGGATCACCCATACCGTCGCGACCAGCACTCCCGCGCCGGCGAATACCGTGAACGCGATCATCGCGAGCACGCTGAAGACCAAGCCCAGCAGAGCGGCTCGGTAGCCTCTCGCGTCTGGGTCTTTGTTGGGATTGTCCCCGAACGCGGCTCTGTAGACCTCGCTCAGGTGACGGCGCGAGACCCAGATGCTGACGGCGGCCAGCCCCAGAAATGAGCCCGCGCACTGGAACGACAGCCACGGGAACACGCTGGTCGCGCCGGTGGCGCCTGTTGACCAGCCGGTTGCCGTGCCCCACACCGCTTCCAGCTTGTTGAACAAGAAGAAAAACCAACAGCTAAAGACCACTTCGGTGGAGAGCAGGTAGCCAATCCCGATGGCGAATGGGAAGAACGTCACGTACATCGGGTTCACGGCGCTCCACGGCGGATTGGCGAAGCTGGCGGATAGATCCGTGGTGCGAAGCCAGATCCGCGGAATGGATGGGTAGTTCATCGAGAGAGTGTTCCAGCACACTATGAAGAACGTGGCACCGACGCCGATCCAGAAGAACCTGTCGCGCAGGATCGGAGCCTCGTCTCGGGCGAGTTCCAATGGAAGCGTGACTGTCGGGAACGGCAGGTGCTCACGCTCGATCCACTGCTTGCGCAGGATGTAGACTATGCAGAGCGTGGCGGTTGTGAAGATGATCAGGAACCCGCACCACGTAGCGATCTGCGTCGCCCAGGCGTGGAAGTCGATGCTCGCGTTGCCGCGGTAGAAGGCCTTGAGCGCCTCGGGGTTGGACTGCGTGAGCCACCTGAGCCGCTCAGGCATTGCGCGCTCGAACAGATCAGCCCAGCCGTTTTCGGGCGTGGCGAAGTAGTGGACGGCGGTGAGCGTAGGTATCAGGAAGTGCATCCCGCCGGAACTCGAGAGCACCGACGAGACCGCGCCCATTACGTAGATCGTCAGCAGTTCGGCGGCAGATAGCCGCGCACCCGGGCAGATGCGGGTGATTCCAATGTTGATGAAGACCAGCGCGAAGAGGATGCTGAGCGCGCCGACCGGAATCGACGTATTCGCCAGCGCCGTATGCCCGCGTGTGCCGCCGAGCACCAGCTCGGCATAGTGAATCCAGAGGCTGATGAGCGCTGAGACGATCAATCCGATGATGATCGCGCGCACCGTTACGCCCGATGAGCCTCTTTGCTTCGGTTTCTGTCTCTCGTTGACTTCGGTCGGTACAGGACTAGCCACTTGTCGCCCCCGAAGTAGATTATACATGAGCAGCGGGCCAATTAACAAGCGCGCGACCGGACCCATTCCAGCGGGAGCTCGCGGCGACACTAATCAGACGAAAATGCGATGTGCCGGCGATGTTCGGCTGGAACCGCCGTATAATGAGTTACGTCGAGTAAGCATAGGAGCTGCGGCGTAGACTCTCTCGCGCCTTCTCCGCAGTGGCTTCCGCGACTCTGGCTTGCTCCCGGAGCGCTGTCGCCCGAGGGTCGTCGAGTTCGCCACGATCGGAACGGGAATGAGGGCATTTTGGAAGAGGAGGTAATCTGTCATGGGAAACACTCGTGTGGGGAGTAGCGTTATCTGGATTGCGATTGCCGCTGTGCTGGTTGGTGCGTGGTACGGCGGCGCGGTGTTGGCTCAGCGCGGCGCTGTGGGGCCGGGCCAGCCGGGTCCGATGCCACCGATGCAGGGACCGCCGATTATGATGAAGGCGGGATCGGCCGGGGTGTTCGTGCTGACTGGAAACGTGCTCACCAAATACGATTCCGCGCTGGCCCAGAATGGCAGCATCAAGCTCGAGGTTCCGAAGCAGCAGAGTGACGACGTTCAGCGGCCGATGGGCCCGCCTCCGACGCATATGCTGCTTAGCTCCGGCGCGAACGAGAAGGTGATCGTGCTGATCGGTGACCAGTTCTTCAGTGTCGATGCAGCATCGTTCAAGATTGCCGCGAAGGCCAAGCTGCCCGCCGTGAAGCTTCCGACTCCGCCCGACAACGCGCCGGTTCCGCCGCAGGATGGTCCGGCGCCGGGAATGCCGCCCATGATGGGGCCGCCAATGGGGCAGGCGATGCCGGTAGGGCTCGAGCTGCGGGGCGACGTGCTTTATATGCTGCGAGGGCCGCAGATCATCGGGATCAACATCAACGACGGCAAGATCGTCGGGCCCGCAGAACTGCCGAAGCCACAGCCGCCAAGCGAATAGAGCGAAAGACGATCGGTTCCGGTCTGGCGCAGTTTTGAGCTATACTGTCATTGCGATGAGTCACATCCTGGTTGCGGACGATGATAAGGACCTTGTCGAGGGCCTGCGCTGGTATCTGGAGGCGGAGGGGTTTGTTGTCACGTGCGCCAGCGAAGGCACGACAGCGCTTGCCGAGTTCAGGAATGGTCGCCCCGATGTGGTGATCCTCGATATCATGATGCCCGGGATGGACGGGATCGAGGTGTGTGAGGCGATACGGCGGGAGTCCGACGCCTATGTGATGATGCTCTCGGCCCGCGACGGCGAGATCGACAAGGTGCGCGCACTGTCCATAGGCGCGGACGACTACATGACCAAGCCGTTCCACGTCTCCGAGCTTGTCGCGCGCGTCAAGGCGATGCTGCGACGCGGGCGGAGCGTCAAGGCCGAGGAGCCGTCGAGCTATCAGTGGAAGGACCTGAAAGTGCTGGTCGACGAGCGGCGCGTGGCGGTCAGGCAGGTCCTCGTCGATCTGACCAGCATGGAGTTCGATCTGCTTGTTACGTTGATGCGCCGGCCGAGGGTCGTGTTCTCCAGAGACGAGCTCGTGAAGGCCGTGTGGGGCGACGATTTTTACGGCGAGACGCGACTGGTGGACAACCACGTGTATCACCTGCGAGAGAAGCTGGCGAGAGCCGGCCTTCGCGATGTCCCGATAGCGACCGTCAGGGGAGTCGGCTATGCGTTTCGTCCCGAGGATTAGCGTTGGCACGCGGCTGACGATGGCCATACTGCTGGTGATCGTGCTCGCGTGGGTGCTCAGCGCGGGGACGTCCTCGTATGTGGCGTATCAGCGCATCCGTGCGCTTCGGCAGCAAATGTTGGCCAGGCCCGATCTATACCCTGTGCCTATACCCGAGCCCAGGTTCAGCTTCTGGGACTTTTTGGTGGGGCCGCGGCCGCAGCTCGCGCCTCCACCGAATCGTCCGCCTTTTCAGCAGCCTGGGCAGCCGTTGCCTCCACAGCAGTACCGGCCGATGCCGATGCCAATACCTCAGCCGGGGCTCCCGCCGCAGGGCCTGAGGCCGTACACTCCCCAGGGTCCGCCACCACAGGGCGTCAGGCCTTATCCTCCGCAGGGGGTTCCTCCGGCGGGCGCGCAACCTTTCAGGCCGCTGGGCCCGCCTCCGGCGGGCGTACGGCCGATGCAGCCCGGCGCGGTTCCTCCCGCGGGCCCAAGACCGATGCAACCCGGCGTGATTCCTCCCGCGGGCGTGCGACCGATGCAACCAAACGCCGGGCCGATCCCGGGTCTGCCCGCGCAGCCGCCGCGTGGTCAGCCTCCACCCGAGCAGCAGGGGCCGAGTTTCGCCAGCATGCTCGTTGTGCGCGGCGCAATCGCGCTGCTGCTGGCTCTGATTGCGGGGAAGTGGCTGAGTTGGAGGTTCTCGCACCGGCTAAACGAGCTTGCGAAGGGGGCGGGCGCTTTCGATGCGGGCAGGCTGAACTATCGCGTGCCGGAGGTAGGCGACGACGAGTTCACGCAGGTTGCCGCGGCGATGAACAAGATGGCCGAGCGAGTGGCGGGGCAGATTCGGGCGCTGGAGGACGACGCCGAGAAACGCCGGCAGTTCCTGGCGGACGTGGCGCACGAGCTTCGGGGGCCGGTCGCGACCATTCGGACCATGGCGGGCGCATTGGCTGACGGCGTGGCTGACGACCCGGAGCGCAAGGAGCGCGCGGTGGGGTCGCTTGTGCGGACTTCGGAGCGGCTGCTGCAGTTGGTCAACGACCTGCTGGAACTCGCAAAGCTCGACCTCAAGGAGTTGCCCATTCAGCGGCGGAAAGTCGATCTTCGGGAGCTTGCTGCGTCGGCGGTGGAGTCGTGCGGCGCGGCGGCATCGAAGGCCGAGATCACCCTGCACCGAGTGGAGGCCGGCGAGCCAGTAGTTGCGCTGGTGGATCCGGACCGGTTCGCGCAGGTGCTGGACAACTTGCTGGACAATGCCGTGTCCTACGCGGGCAGTGGGGCACACGTGCGGGTGCGGCTGGAGGGTGGGCCGTCGGCACGGGTGATCGTCGAGGATAACGGGCGCGGGATACCGCCGGTGCACCTCAAGCGCATATTCGAGCCTTTCTATCGAGCTGACCCCGCGCGGACCGCCGGCGACGGGCACAGCGGACTAGGGCTGCGGATCAGTCGGGGGCTTGTGACGGCGATGGGCGGCGAGTTGGCGCTGGAAAGCGTTGAGGGCAAAGGAACGAGGGCGACCATCACTTTACACCCGGCGGGCACGGCCATATAATACCTAGGAATCGTTGTAAGGACTCTCTCGCGACCCCGGAGGTTTGCTGCTATGGCCGCACTGCGAAACATAAGTTCCCCCGAAAGAGGAGTGCTGCTGCTCGATACCGACTGCCGCGTGAAGTTCGCCAACATTCGCGCGGCGGAGATGCTGGGCGTTTTCGTCGGTGATCTGCTGGGCAAGGACCTGCCGGACGCGATCTCACGACGGCCGAGCGCGGATGACGAGGTCATCGACGACGTAATCGAGAACCTCGCCGGCAACGGCGGCGTGATCCACAGATATTCAACCCCGGTGTATACGGCCGATGGACAGGTTGCGGCGCGGATCGAGATACTCAGCGACATCACTGCCCGACGCGAGCTCGAGAAGGAGATCATGGATCGGAACGTCGAGCTGGCGGACCTGAACAAGCAGTTGGAGGACGCGCAGGAGCAACTGGTCGCGTCCGAGAGACTGCGCGCGCTCGGGGAGATGGCGGCGGGCGTTGCTCACGACATCAATAACGTCCTCGGGATTATCCTCGGAAACGCGCAGCTTGCAAAACGGAAGATTGAGGTCGGCGCTCCCGGGCGCGAGAGCATCGAGGCGATAGAGCTGGCCGCGCGAGACGCGGCGGAGACGGTGCGCAGGCTTCAGGAGATCGGCAAGCCGATGGATTCGGGCAGCTATGTGCCGGTGGATCTCAATGGGATCGTGGAGGACGTGGTCAAGGCGGCGATCCCGGCCTGGAGAGAGCAGGAATCGCGTGGGGCGAGCATATCGGTGGAGACGGAGCTTGCAGCCAATTCAGTGATTATGGGGAATGCTTCGGAATTGCGAGAGGCGCTTGCGAACGTGCTGCTGAACGCAGTGCAGTCGATGGAGCAGGGCGGGGCGATTCGGGTTGCGACGGCGGTCGGCGACGGGCACGTCGATCTGAGCGTCACCGATACGGGATCGGGGATGAGCGAGGAGACGCGCAGCCGTGTGTTCGACCCGTTCTTCACGACTCGCGGCGCTGAAGGCACCGGGTTGGGCATGAGCATGGTGGACGCGATCGCGATCCGGCACCGGGGGAAGGTGCTGGTTGAGTCCGAAGAGGGCAGGGGAACGAAGGTTACGATGAGGTTTGGTCTTGCCTCCAGTTGAGCTTTACCCTAAAATAGACGGTAGACGGGGTGGGCAAGTGTCCGAGAGCAAGGCAATACTCATAATCGACGACGAAGCCGGCATGCGCGACGTGATCTCGCGGCTGTTTGCTGAGTCGGGCTGCGAGACGGCGTGCGCGCCCGATGGGACCGCCGGGCTCGCGGCGGCGAGAGATGGCGAGTTCGACCTAGTCATTCTCGACATGAGCCTCCCGAAGATGAGCGGCCTCGATGTGCTCGGCGGCATCAAGGAGCACAAGCCCGACCTGCCCGTCATTATGGTGACGGCATACGGCAGCACGCAGACGGCCATTGAGGCGATGCGGCTGGGCGCCTACGATTTCATCACCAAGCCCTTCGAGCTAGATGAGCTGCAGATGCTCGCCGACCGGGCGCTGCAGCAGCGGCGGCTGATCGATGAGAACCGCTATCTGCGCGGCGAACTGCGCAAGAAGTACGGGTTCGACAACATCATCGGCTCAAACCCCGACGTTCAGCGTGCTTACGTGACCGCGGCCCGCGCCGCCGCGACAAACGCGACCGTGCTCATCCTCGGCGAGACCGGCACCGGCAAGGAATACCTCGCGCGCACCATTCACTATCAGAGCAACCGCGCCGATGGGCCGTTTGTGAAGGTCAACTGCACGGCGCTGCCGGAGAACCTGCTCGAAAGCGAGCTGTTTGGGCACGAAAAGGGCGCTTTTACGAACGCGATCGCACGGCACATCGGGCGGTTCGAGCTGGCGCATAGAGGGACGATCTTCCTTGATGAGATCGGTGACGTGCCGGCATCGGTGCAGACGAAGCTGCTGAGGGTTTTGCAGGAGAAGCAGTTCGAGCGCGTGGGCGGCAGTGAGACGCTGACCGTTGACGTGCGCGTGATCGCCGCGACCAACCGCGACCTTGAAGACGCGATGCGCAAGAAGGAGTTCCGCGACGATCTCTACTACAGGCTCGCGGTCATCAGCCTCAATCTACCGCCGGTCCGCGAGCGCGGGGCGGATATCGAAGTGTTCGCGCGCCACTTCCTTGCTGCATACGTGGACGAGACAGGCAAGCGGGTGCGCAGGTTCTCCGATGAGGCATTGACCGAGCTCAAGGCCTATCACTGGCCCGGCAATATCCGCGAGCTCGAGAACGCGGTGGAGCGCGCCGTTATTCTCTGTAACGGCGAGACGATCCGGCCGGAGCATTTGATGCTGAGTTCTGGAGCCGTCAGCTCTCAGCTCTCCGCCGTCAGCGAACGGCTGGGCGAGGCGCCCGAGGTGGCTGAAGGCTCGCGCCGGGAGGCCGGAGTCCCACCGGCGTTGCTGCCGCAGGCCGATCCGTATCCGGCGGACGCGTCGCTGCGGGATGTGGAGAAGATCCACATCGAGCGAGTGCTTGGGGACCATCATTGGAACCAGTCCGCCGCCGCGCAGGTGCTGGGTATAGATCGCAAGACACTGCGCAATAAGATACGGGAGTTCAAGCTGGAGAGGTAGCTGTCAGCTTTCAGCTATCAGCCGTCAGCGACCAGCCGGGACGGCCACCGGAGTCGCCACGGCATCACGCCGCCCGATCTCTCTAATCCTCACTTTCCACTTTTCTCACTTTTTCGCTCAAGTTCAGCACAACCTCTGCCGATACTTTATACCAGTATTTTGCTGGGTCACATCCGCCGAAGAGCGGAGTGGAAAGGTGGAGTTATGCCAGGCGCCGCGTTAGCGCAGAGACAGCAGTTGCGCGCTATCCCCGTTCAGATTCAGGCTAATGCAATACTCAACATGAGCCTCATCGAGCTCAGTGAGTTCATAGAGACCGAGGCAGTAGAGAACCCCGCGCTCTTGGTCAAGGAAGGCTCTCGTTGCCCCGTGTGCGGGTTCGTCACGTCCGACAAGTCGTGTCCCGTGTGCAGCGCGTCCATGAAGACCGCGCAGGAATCCGACCTGTCAGGCCTCAGCGAGCGCGATTACCTCAAAAAAACATATGACGCCGTGGGCGCCGAATCAGCTTTCGATCCCTTCCGCACCGTGGCCTCTACCATCAGCCTGACGGAGTACCTCAAGCAGCAGGCCCGAATGAGCCTTGCCGGACGGAAGCTGCGCATTGCCGAGTATCTCATCGAGTGCCTTGACGACGACGGCTACCTCCGCGAGTCGCTTTTTGAGACCGCCGAGGAGTTCGCCGCGGCAGTTCCGGAGGTCGAGGAGGTGCTGGGGATCGTCCAGAGTTTCGACCCGCCCGGGATAGCCGCGCGGGATCTGCGTGAATGTCTGCTCATTCAGCTTCGCACGATCGCCGTTTCGACAGCCTCAGGATGCTCAGGCTGTGGGACGACGATAGCGAACGCCGAGCGGATACTGATGGACTATTGGGAGGCGTTCTCGAAGCTGCGGTTCAAGGCGATCGCGAGCGAGATGGGCGTGACGCTTGCTGTCGTCACGGAGGCCGCTGACTTCATCAAGGACCGCCTGACCCCGTATCCCGCTTCAATGTATACTCAGCCTTTTGGTGAACTTGCGCCCAATGAGTCGGCCGCGGTGGTGCCGGATGTTATGCTGCACGCTAAGGGTGAGTCGGTTTCGGTGGAGGTGCTGGATTCTCACAGCCGACTGCTCGGGATCGACGAGACCTACGAGGACCTCTACGGCTCGATCCGCAAGGGCGACTCGTATCTGAGTGAGGACGACTGTCGGCACATCCGCGAGCATGTCGAGCGCGTGAAGTGCATCCTCGACGCGATCGCGCTGCGCAAGAAGACCCTTACCCGCGTCGCGAGCTACATCGCCGAGTATCAGGCCGGGTTCCTGCTCCACGGCCCGTCGCATCTGCGTCCGCTGCGGCAGAAAGACGTCGCGAAAGCGCTGGAGGTCCACGAATCGACCATCTGCCGCGCCGTCGCGGGCAAGTTCTGCAAACTGCCGTCCGGCGAGACGGTGTCGTTTGAGGTGTTCTTCGATTCCGCGCTGCCCGTGCGCAATATGATCCGCGAGATCATCGCCCGCTCGACCGAGCCGCTCTCCGACAGCGAGATAGCAAAAAAGCTGGCCGAGCAGGGAGTGGACATCGCCCGGAGGACGGTTGCGAAGTACCGAGAGCAACTGAGGGTGCTGCCGTATCAGCTCAGAGCGGCGTGACAATGACGAATCAGGTATGCAAGTCGGAGGCATTCCCGCAGCCTCCGAACTAGGTTGCGTCTCTGAGTTTGTAGCCGATGCCCGGCACGGTGACGATGTAGCTGGGGTTGTTCGGATCCAGCTCGATCTTGTGCCTGAGCCTGCCTATGTGGACGTCCACCGTTCGCGAATACACATCCTCCGCACGCGTTTCCCACACGTTGGTCAGCAATTGATCGCGCGATAGTACCCGTCCGGCGTTTTCGGCCAGAGTCTTGAGCAGCCGGAACTCAGTTCGGGACAGCGGGATGACGTCCCCGTCTCTTCTCAGTTCGCAGCCCGCGAGGTCCACGATCAGGTCGCGTATGTGCAGTGGCTTGGACATGGACTGCAGCTTGCGGTAGGCGGTCTCGCGGCGGATGGCAGCCTCGACGTGTGCAACCAGAACGGTTGTAGAGACCGGCTTGACCAGATAGGCGTCCGCTCCGATACCCAGCCCCAGGGCAATGTCGGCATCGTCTCTGCTCGAACTGATCATAACGATCGGTGCGGTGGATATCGCGCGGAGGTCCGTGCAGGCCTGGATGACGGTTTGGTCGGGCAGGGCGGAGTCGAGGATGATAAGGTCCGGGTGGGCGTGGCGAGCGGCGGTAACGCCCTGGTCTCCGGACGCCGAATGCGACACGGCGTAGTCTCGCCCAGTGAGCAACTGGATGATCGATTGCCGAGACACGTCGTCGCCGCCGATAAGCAGAATGCTTCCCTTTGGCACCTCAGCAAACCTCTAGCCCGCATTATTCACGATCCTCGTGAATAACGCTCTTGAAGCCCCGGATTGCGCGGACATGCATAATCCAGGCTAGCAGCCGCCGGATAAAGTGGTGTAGGAGGGGTCTCCCCTCGGGCGACAGCGTCGCGAAGCGATCGCGAGAGCCAGACCCCGAATCCGCTCGCCTCGCGCTCGGAAATCGCCGTCTGGAGACGGCTCCTACAACCGAAAGCGATTTTATCCGCACCCCGCTAGCTCTAGTATATACGAGCTGCGCAGAAATGCAATAGGGTTTGCCGCAGGCGCTGCGCGGCAATGCCGCTTAGTATATTCCTGACAGGAACTCTCCGCCGCGAATCAGCTTCACGTGGCCGTCCAGGAACAGCACGTTGCCGCCCGCGGAGGGGTCCTGCCAGTCGGCGCGTGTGTGAGTGCGTGCGAAGCGGTGCCAGGTCTGCGCGTCGCGGGCCGCCCCGATCTGGCTCGGGTTGCGGAATGAGCTCATCATGCGGCAACTCAGCAGATCCGTTCCTTTATCTCCGTTCGGCGACATGTTGCCCGTGTAGACCGGCGTTTCCTGCCCGAGCCGCCATTGGTAGCTCGAACCGAACTTTGGATAGCAGGCAAGCCCGTACGCAGCCGATCTGGTATCGAATTTGCCTGAGGAGTCCAGCGGAGGCTGAATGCTATCCGTAGGGCAGCGGAATACCTTGAACGTATCGTAGCTGTTGAGCGGACCAGCCGCCTTTCCTGCTATGTAAGGCAGGAGCAGGAAGTGGATCTGGAACCTCGGGTTAGAGGCTTGATCCTTTCGCGCGTCGTCCAGCTCGATCGGCTGTCCAGGATATTCGAACGCTGTGTAGAAGTTGATCGGCGAGGACGGGGGTATGAAGCCGCCGTACTGGTCGCAGTACAGAGTCAGCCCCGTGTGGATCTGGTGCAGGTTGGATGAGCAGGTCGCAATGCGGCTGTTCTCCTTGGCTCGTACGAAAACCGGGAATAGGATAGCGGCCAAAATGGCGATGATAGCGATCACCACCAGGAGTTCGATAAGAGTAAAACCACTTCTATAACGCCTCATTGGTCCCAACTCCGTTCTCTCGCCTGCCGGTACTGATTATACCCAGCAGGTAGCGGCACTATCTCAGGCCGATTATCGGTAGGCCGCGCCGCAATCCACATGGTTCTTTCGTATTGTGCTCTTAGGGCTCGTTTCGCGAGCCACACCGCGAAGTTCGCAAAGGGCCGCGCCGCAGGTTTGCGCGGTGCGGCCCTCCGCAGTAACCCTTACCTACCTGCTAGCGCTTGCGGCGCAGAATCGCCAGGACCGGGAATCCGGCAAGCAGCGCGAGCAGGCTGCTCGGCTCCGGAACCGCGGCGGCGAAGTTGCCGTCCGTGCTGATTCGCACGCCGGAAACCGCCAGGCCGCCGTAGCCGCCCCACGGATTCCACTTCGCGGCAACCGTCATGTCCAGCGGGTCACCGGTCTTCGACAGCCAGACGTAGCCGCCGACCCAGTTCGATACGTTGGTCCAGCCGGGCGTGCTCTGAGAAACGCCGTTCCAGGAAGAGAACTGCCCCATGGCATTCCATCCCCACGGGCCATTTCTGGATCCAAAGACGCCATCGTTCTCGTGCGAGAGGCCGCCGTAGTTCGAGACGTAGGCCTGCATCGCGTACTGGCCGCTGATCAGATCATGGCCCACATTGGGCAGATCGGCGAAACTGAAGTCCCAGTACGCAATGGTGCTGTCGTCGCTGCCCTGCGCGCCTGGGCGGTAGTAGGCGTCCGCGCCGTTAGGCCCGGCACCAGCCAGGACCGTATTGGCGCCGCCAATGATGGCCCAGCTTGTCGGTGCATCCAACTCATACACCGTGCCACCAGTGGTGTTGGTGTACTGGATCCCGGCGCTTGCCGCTGTGCACATTACGGCAAGCAAGACTACTGCAAATAGAACCTTCATTTCCTTCCTCCTTCTGCTGCTGCAGCAGATAGTGAGCCCTTTATCGGGCCTTTTAGCGAACGGCGGCAGTTGCCTGCTCCGTTCACACCTAAGATGCCGAACTATCGTGGCTCTCCTGCGGAATCCACTGTCGTTCCGAGCGAAACAAGTTCAGCATGATAACCTGATCGAGACAGCTTCAGCATGACGACCTAGGGAACGTCGTGCTGGATCTGCAGGTCTCCTGCCCCGCGTATCCAGACGCTCTTCTCCGCGCCTGTTGTGCCGGGAACGAGCACCTCTCTTCCGGCAACGCCGACGACGGATACATAGTCCCCGTTGCTGACAGCCGGAGCCGGATCCGTGCCTGGTTTGGGCACTATGATATTGTTGTAGTAACACTTGACGGGACCGCCGGGCGACCCATCATCGATAAGGAAGTATCTTCGCCAGTCGCCCGGTCTCTCCTGGCCCTTGACAGTTGCCGGGCTGGAGCCGGGGACATTGACGACCTTGCCCCACACCTTGACCAGCTTTCCATCCACAAGCGGGCTGTCCAGGTTCTTGAGCGGCGTTCCGACTATCGCGGGCTGGCCGACGGGATCAGCAATGTGCGTGATCTGGATCGCGTCCAGATACCGCATACCGGCTTCGTTGGTGCGCATGATGCCCTTGACACTGATGCGCTCGCCCAGGTTCGACGCCGGAACAACCGCCGCCGGATAGCTGGAGGATATCCACAACGCGCTGGAACCGTCGCTTTCCTCAATCGCGAGGTAGCCGGGCCAGGGCTTATCGTAGGTGGTGTCCGGTCCATACGTAAAGCTGGCCACCACGATTTTGGACTGCAGGTCGACCCATGTTTCATCCGGCCGCGCAAGTGCGTCGGAGATCTTGGCGCACTCGAACGGCGTTTCGACGGTGCCGAACTGGACCTGGTCGTAGTAGTAGGTCTCGTGCGTCCACCACTTGGTGCCAAGGATTATGTTGTCGAAGCTCGTTCCCTGCTTTCGCAGGCCTTCGTAGACAAGCGTGTCGTCAATGAAGAACTGCACATCGCCCGGGTTGCCGGTGTAGGGCTTGACCAGGATGGTGTATGATCTCCAGCCCTGCTTGCGGGGCACGGCAGGGACGCCATCGCCGTTGAGCGCCTGGTAGTAGTCGGACGCGCTGTAGACGCAGCAGTTGTCGAAGAAGTCCCTGATGTTGCCGTTTGCGCGGCCTATCTCACCGACGACTCCGATGCTGAATCCATCAGCACCCTCGGCCTCGGGGTTAGTGATCCATGCGGCATTCGACAGGGAGATGTAGCCGTTCGGCCAGAACTCGCTGCTGGGTCCAGGGAACGGAATATCGTTGTCTTCCCACATCCAGCACTTGAGGTAGATGTTGCCGTCGTAGGCCGTGCTCAAGATGTGCCAGTTGTTGTAGGGATAGCGCCAGTTGTCCCAGCTTCTCACTCCTCTTACGCCAGGGGTGCGGATGTGATTTGCCTGGCCCTCGAGCATGTGATGGCCGCTGCTCTGCTTCCAGCTGTCGGGGCCGATTGTCCACAGAGAGTCGCCCGTGGCCGGCTCGAAGCCGTCGGAGAGAATAGTCGCGCAGTAGCCGCCCAAGGCTACGATCAGAAGCATGCCCGCAACGCAGGCCACAATACCTGTTCCCTTTACGATCCCTCTCATCACTGCCTCGCCTCCCGGTCTCATTTGCTAGAATGTAACGATATCGCTGCCGAGTCGCGGATAGACCACGCGGACTACGGTTGTATGGTCATTCGGATTCGGCTTCTCGGCGGTATATGTGCCCGTAACCGCTGCGTAGCTGCCGTCCGCCGGTGCTCCCGCGAACAGGTAGTTGAGGTCGAGCATGGCCGTCCGGCAGTCGATGCGGATGCCTGTCGCGTTTGTTGTCCAGGCTGTGTCGAACTTGCCGGCGGTGATGCCCGATCCGTCATCGACGTAGAAGTAGTCCAGCCCGTTGCTGTGATTGACTCTGCCGAACACGGTGACCAGCATTCCTTCCGCGCCGAGGCCGGACGCCAGCGCGAGTCCCTGGGGCGTCTTGTTTTTTCCTGCCAGCGCCTTGTTGGTCATGGCGACCGGCTTCAGCTGGATTTGCGGGGCGCCCGTCGGGACCACCGCGGGAAGATAGGGGTACTGCGCCGAGCTGGTTATATAGCTCATCGGATTTCTCTTGTCGGGCTGGGGCAGGCTCTTGTAGTTCGGATCATCGAGCGACACCGCCCCCACTACTCGGACCACGTCTCCGACCTGCATCTTGAACTGACTCCACTCATCGTCCCACAGCGGCTTGGTCTGATCGCCAGTTGCGCGCACCATGATGGCCGCCGAGCGGTCCGGCTTCTCGAGGAACACTCGGACAACAGGAGCGCCAGTGGCGAGGTCATTGGGTCCATAGACCATGTTAGTGATGACCAGGTCAGACACCTCTACAAGCGTATCCACCGGGCTTGTACGAACGTCGCCGATCTCCACCGGGTCCTTCTTGGTGAGCACGATGTCATCGACGTTGAGGATGGTTCCCCACTCGTAGCCGGTGTTCCACGGGTCGTGAGCGTGAGCGACGTTGAACCCCACGTAGTATCCGCGGCCGGAGTAGCTGCCTGAGCGGCCTTGAGTTGTGGTTACGAGCTGATCCGGGGGCATCCCGAAAGCGAACGTGTTGCTGAACGAGTGCCACTGCCCGGGCTCCTCGCCGACGGGGTGAGGATTCGAGCCGGCGAACGGCGTCCGCGGCCAGTTCCAGTACTCGTCTATGCCCATCCAGTCCAGGCTCTTAGGGAACGGCGGGATGCTCTGCAAGTAGCCCTGGTCGGCCGTCCACGGGTCCCACGCGCACCAGTTGGTGTAGCCGAACCCCCACGAGCACCAGTCCGTCCACAGGCTCTGCTGCGCCGGGTTGCTGGTGTTGAGGTTCCAGACGCCGGCCCTAAACGACAGCGTGTAGATCCCGGGGCCGGTCGTTATGTTGGGCGAGACGACGCGGAGGTTGCCTTGCGAACTCCAGACGTGAAGACAGGGGTTGTCGGCCTGCTGGGCATATTGGCCCATCAGTCTGGTGAACCCCATCTTGCCGCGCCCTGACGCGACGTAGTTCTGTGGCTCCTCGTCGGCCCACGGCTGGATCGCCGCCGTCCAGCCCGCCGGAAGGGACGCCTTGTAGGCAGGCGCTCTGTCCGGATCGGTGTTGACGGGGTTGCCGAACAGATCGGAGCAGCTCATCCAATCGTAGGTGTCGTATGCGTCGTGCAGGGGGCCGCCGTAGTCGATGCACCAGTGATTGTAGGTCTGGGACCAGTATGGGGCGAGGTCCTGACCCGGCGCGTAAGGCGAGTTGCCTGCGTAGACGTCATCCATGTAAAACGTATAACCAGGATTGGCGGCAAACCCGATGGCCTGGAAGTCCGAATACGCGGCCGAGTCTCGGAAGCCGAAGTCGATGGTCTTGTAACCGCCCTGAACGGCTGCTCGGAATGTGTGAGTGGTGTAGTCCAGCTTGATCGTGATCCGGTACCACTGGTTCGCGAGGTAGCTGCCAATGGCGACCCAGGTTCCGCCTCCGCTGCCATTGCCGTTGAGGGCCTCGATCTTGCCGTTGGTGTTGAGCCTTACGGCGGCGGCGACGCTCGCGAGGTCCGTCGTCCCTGCGTAGATGAAGCAGAGGGTGCCGTAGGACGGGCTCATCACGTAGCACTGGACATACTGCACGCTGCGCTGCATGGTCGAGGTGACATTCTTATAGGCGCTGTCGCTCGTGAAGCGAGCGCTCTTGGAGAAGCTGTGGCTGTTCGAGGGCGAGAGCACGACCGTGCCTGCTCCGATCCAGCCGTCCTGGCCCCCAAGCGACGCCTCCGCGTAGCTCTCGAAGTTCGTCGCTCCATACTTGGTTGGGTAGTATCCAAGTATCTCGTGGCCGTCTTCACTGATCCCGGCCGGCCAGGGCTGAGTCAGCCCACCGATGTTGCCGGGATAGCCGGTGCAGTTATTGCTGCCGCTGTTGTTGTAGGGCCAGTCGTGGACAACGAACGGAGCGCTGAAGTGTTCCTCGTAGACGACAGTGTCGCCGACGGCGCAAGACGCCGCCACCGCTACGATGAGACCCAGTATTGCTGCCTTCAGCCATATCATGTGGTCTTTCCCCCAAAGTGTGATCGGATGAGTCGCACAACCGGGGCCTGTTATTGCCATCCGGTATAGCGTCCACCGGCCCCTTTTGCGGCGCTTACATGACGCCGATTTTCGGGAGCCAAGTGCGCTTTTAGTAAATCTACAATAGCGTAATAACACGCTTCAGGTCGGTTGTCAAGGGCGATTTTGCTAAAACGCTCGAAATTTCGGCGCGGCGTCGTTGACAAGCGGAAATAGTCGGGCTATATTGGGCTTATGACTGGCGTGCGTTTTGCATTGCCTTGGGGGATAGTTTCGATGAGGGATTGCAGGTTTGTCTGGTTGGTTTTGGGGCTCGTGGTCTGGGTGTCGGGCGGCTGTTGCGCCACGGACACTTGGCAGACGCTGATGCCCGGCGTTACATATCTCCATCGAACGACTACCTCTCCTTACCACTGGAGCATCCACGTCGTCAAGGTGGATCTGACAAACCCGCGCGTGCGAATAAAGGTGGTCAAGAAGCAGGACTCCAACCTCGACGACTGCGGCGAGACGACGAGTTCCATGGCGCGGCGTCACGGCGCGCTGGCCGCAATCAACACGGACTTCTTCATGACTACATCTCCCCCCGTCGTGGACTCGCATCAGCCTCAGGGCTACTGCGTCACCGATGGCATCGTGACCCGCACAACACCCCTGGTTTCGGGACGGGCGACGGTGCAGTTCTCTGCCGGCAACGGCCTCACCGCCCTGAACGCGCCCGCGAGCGTACAATCGTGGTGGTACAACTGCACGGCTGGAGGACCGATAATCCTGCAGAACGGCGTGATCGGTGTAGTGAGTGGAACGGGCCCATATTCAACCGCCCGCGATCCATATACGGCTTGCGCGCTTTCCAGCGATGGAAAAACGCTTATCATGTTGGCTGAGGACGGCCGGGTGTCGGGTGTCTATGACGGGATGACGCCTACCGAGATCGCCACCGTGCTTGTCGAGATGGGCGGCTACCAGGGAATGCTGTTCGATGGTGGCGGATCGACCACGATGGCCATCAACGGCAGCGTCATCAACCACCCCTCCGACGGATCGGAGCGGAAAGTGGCGGCCGCGCTGATGGTGCTCGATACCCAGGCCACGCCCAATCCGGCGATCACATCTTATCAGACGCAGTTCGAGAGCCCGACGTTCGCGCCGGGCGACGTCAGCGGTGTGGGCGGCTGGTCGAGGGATGGCGCCGGAACGGCAGCGATATCCAACTCCTCTGCCAGATCCGGCTCTCAGGCACTCAGGATCAGCGGCGCGGGAGCTTCGCACTCCGTCGGGTCGATGGGATACCAGCCGGTGGCGTGGGTAGACTGCTGGGTGATGCCGACCAGCACGACGGGGCAGTCCACGATCTACGCGAACTCCGCGGGCGGAACCTGCTCCGCGATCCGGTTCGACAGCGACGGCAAGATCAAGTATCAGCATCTCTACTATCTCGTAGGGACAAACACGTGGACGAGCTACGGGCTATCGACGTCAAGCTACTCGGCAAACACCTGGTATCGCATTACGCTGCGCGAGGACTTCCACCCGCGCACTTGCTTCACGGACTCCAGCCCCAACGGCGGGTACAGCCTGTATATCAACGGCCAGTTCCAGAAGCTCTACGAAGGTCCTGCCGAGGGGTTCTGCACAGCCGGCGCGAGCACGACGCTGAACCAGGTGCGCTTCGAACACTCCGGCGATGGGGCGATGGTAGTGGATGACCTCTGCGTCAGCAACATCGAGCCGAGACACGGCTGGACCGGCGCTGGCCAGGCGAGGAGCCTGCCGGACGGCTCCACCGTCGATATCGGCGGCGCGATCGTCGCGTCGAGCTTCTCCGATGCCTACTACGCCGAGAGTCCGGACCGCACAGGCGCGATCAAGCTCATTTCGAGCGTGGCTCCCGCGGCCGGTTCGAAGATCAGCGCGTCCGGGCGCGTCGCGACCGTCGGTGGGGAGAAGGTGCTGCAGTGCAACTACCTCAAGGTGCTGGACACCGGCCAGAGCATTCCCAAGCCGCTGCGCCCGTCCTTGCGTGATCTATGGTTGATGCGACCGGATAACCTGTCCGCGGGATGTGGGCTGCCGTTGTCCGGCATGAGCGTGCGCGTGGACGGAAAGATCATCCGCGTGGAGAGCGATCGGTTCTACATCGATGACGGCGGCGCGGCAGGGGGGCTGCCGGTGCTGTACAGCGGCATGGCGATCGCCAACCAGGGTCGGCACGCGGTGGTGGATGGGTTCGTCACATCGTATCTCGAACCGACGGGCTACGTGACCGCGGTGCGCGCGCTTACCACAGGCGGAGTGCGGCTTCTCTAGTATCGGCTTGTCGGCGCCGATGATCCGGGAGAGTCCGCGCAAAATCCCTGTTGACAACTCGTCAGCGGCATATTATCTTGCGAGCAGCGATCCCACTCTCCGGCCTCCTTCGGTGTTCAAGCCTATGACATTGGTCATCTGCCGGTGGCTATCCGCCCTCTGCATTCGCTCCGGCGTTGGATTCCTGAAGCGGCCAGGTGTCTGTCCGGAACGGTGACGCGGGGAGGCCATGGACGTTGATCAGGTTGCAGTCCGGAAACATCTCCCAAGCATAGCGGACGGCGACAGGGTGCGGGACTACGTCTGACCGAACGAGGATGGTGTCGCCGTCTATCTTCGCAGATCCGCGCCAGAACTTGCGATCCTCGCCGGCGATTTCGAAGCCCCTGAGTTCGCCGCCGCCTCGCGCCGCAAGTCCGTCGCCCACCGATGTGAACTTGAGCCTGATGGTGTCGCCCTCAACGGCCATCGAGTCATAGGTGGGTCCGTCCGCCATGATCTTGAATCCGTAGGCCTTGGCTTTCGCCTGCAGTGCGAGCCGCCTGCCGACTTCCTGCTTGTTCTTGGGGTGGATGTTGTGCTCCTCACCGATGTCGATGGTCACGACCATTCCCACTCCGGGCGTTTGAGCTGTCTTGAGCATAGCCTCGCGCAGCGCTTCGAAGTGGGTGTCCGGGTTGTCCGGTGACCAGTTCGCCATCTGCACAAGGAAGAATGGCAATTGCCCCTCGCCCCATTGCTTGCGCCAGTCCTGGATCATCGCGGGCATCAGAACGCTGTATTCGGCTGCCCGTCCGCGATTGGCAGCGCCTCCGTTCCAGAGGAATCCCTTTATTGCGTAGGGGACGAACGGGGCGACCATGCCGTTGTAGATGGATGCCGGGCGCGCCTGGTGGGTCTCGAGAGTTCTCAGTTTTGGAGCGGGCTTGCCTTGGGCCTGGGCCTGCGCGGCTGCTTCTTTGGCTGCGGCAAGCTCGGCCGGGAACGCGGCTTTCCGCTGCTCCCACAGCCTGAAGTAAGGCTTAGCTTCGGCTGGGTGAGCATTGAGGACCTCCATCCGGGCGAATGCTTCCATATTGCTGCCGCCCCACGCGCTGACGATGATGCCGATAGGGATCTTGAGCGTCTGCTGGATGTCGCGCGCGAAGAAGTAGGCCGAAGCGGAGAACCCACCGGTCGAGTCGGGTCCGGCGACCTGCCATCTGCCTTTGGTGTCGGTCAGGGGCTTTGGCGAGGCGGCGCGGGCCGTGGTGTAGCAGCGGATCATTGGGTTGGTCGAGTTTGCGATCTCGGTGGGCGCGTCCTTGCACTGCTTGACCATCATCGCCATGTTCGATTGCCCTGCGCAGAACCAGACGTCACCGACCAGCACGTCCTTGATCACGACTTTGCTCATTCCGGTTACGGTCAGGATCAACGGTCCGCCCGCGGGGCGCGGTTTGAGGCGCACATTCCAGCGCCCATCCTTGCCTGCCACCGCCTTGGCGGTTTCGTCCGCGAGAGAGACGGTAACCTGTTCGCCAGGTTTTGCCGTTCCCCAGATCGGGATAGGAATCTCTCGCTGAACCACCATGTGATCGCCAAAAACGGTGGGAAGCGTGACGTTCGCCGCAGCGGGCAGCGTCGAGACACATATAACAACCAGCACCGCGAAAACCTGCAGCCACTTTGCCATGACCATTCCTCCTTAACGCGGATTTCTTCCACACGCATTCGGTGTTTCCCTTTCGCGCCGCCGGTCGGGCACGGAGGCACGGTCCTGTCGTGTTGTTGTGGGGTCAATGGTGTCCGCGGTGTGGCCGGCTGGGTCTTCGGGCGGGAAAATATTTTCACAACAAGAAGGAATGTTCGGCAGCCACGTCTAACTGCTCGTTATACAGGCATTCCGTTGTCTGTAGCGCCAAGAGCTTGACTATTGTTCAAGCTTCTCACCGCTTTGCGCCCGCATACCTTGGTACGTGCTGAGCCGCGGCCAATCCAAGACAGAAAGGGGGGTAGTTAGTCACTGCAAATACGGTGAACCGATTTACTGCGTGGACTGGATGTGTTAAACCGGTTTGCCATTCTGGCCTGGCCTCTGTCACAATTCGCTTCTGTTAAGGTGCAGTTGCGGCAATCGATCAAACGCATTATGTGCGCATATATGAAAAGAGGAATGTAAAGGTGAACGCAAGTCAATCAGGGCTATCGGTTACGTATCGGCATGCCCTTGTGCTGATGGGTCTCATTGTCTGTTCGCTTCTGATCATGCCCATCTCAGCACAGGCCGCCGACAACATCGGCTCGCTGGTCAATGCGAGCTTCCAGACTAGCTGGACGAGCAGTTGCGGCAATCCCCCAGCAAACGTCCCATCCGGTTGGTATATCGTAGAGCCGACATCCGGCGCACCGGCGAACTGGTGCCTAAACTACGTGACCACCAGCGACAACTGCGCTAACGGGCGACCGAGCGACCACAGGCTCAAACTCGACCAGATCTACGGCTCCAACGCCAACCACAACTTCGTGCTCGGCAAGGAGATAGACTGGGGCTCATACACCCAGGCAACCGTCACTGTCTACTACGCATGCCATTACTGGTCCATCGGCGGCACGACCGGGCAGGGAAAGGTCCAGCTCGGCGTGAAGGTCAACGGTCAGGCAACCGCCTGGTCTGATTGCGGCTCCAACTACGTTCAGCAGGTCAATCCCAGCGAATGCAGTTGGGGGACGATGCAGATAACCGTCAGCAAGGGCAGTTCCTCGACGTTCACCGTGATGCTCAACGGCGTTGCGACGAACTCCGGCGGGTTCAACTGCCAGTTCGACGAGCTCACCGTCACGGGATCCACCGGATGCACGCCTCCCGCTAACCCGGGATCCGCGACGGTCAACGGCGCGACCTGCTCCACGCTTAACGTAGCCAACAACGCCTCCGATTCGGGCACTCCCTACTACGCGTTCCGCATCAACGGCGGAAGCTATACCAATCAGTATATCCAGGCGAACGGCTCGGTAGGTTCCAGTGCGGTCTGGCAGACCAAGGCGACGTGGGGAACCAAGACTGTTACGGGTCTGGCCGCGAATACGACCTACGCTTTCGACGTGATCGCCGCCAACGATTCGTCCGGCACCTGTCCGTCGAGCTACAGCTCGGTAGCCCAGGGCACGACCTCCGCTCTGGCGAGCACGCCCGGCGTTCCGACCGTCAACGGGGCGACGAGTTCATCCCTGAACGTGGCGAACAACGCCTCGGATTCGAGCTCCGCTTACTTCGCGATCCGCATCAACGGCGGAAGCTATTCGAACTACTACGTCCAGAGCAACGGCAGCGTTGGCGCCAGCGCGGTCTGGCAGACCAAGGCGACTTGGGGAACCAAGACTGTCACGGGTCTTGCCGCAAGCACGACCTACACTTTCGACGTCATTGCTGCCTCTGACGGCAGCGGCAACTGCTCGTCCGGCTTCGGGACGAGTGCGCAGGGGACGACGTCGTGCTCGCCGCCGGCGACTCCCGGCGCTCCCACTGTGACCGGCGCGACATGCAGCAGCATCAACGTGGCCAACAACGCCAGTGATTCGGGCACGGCATACTTCGCATTCAGGATCAATGGCGGGAGCTACTCCAACTACTACGTGCAGGGCAACGGCAGCGTGGGCGCGAGTCCCGTGTGGCAGACTAAGGCGATCTGGGGTACCAAGACGGTTACCGGGCTTGCCCCCGGCACGAATTACACGTTCACCGTTGCCGCGGCTAACGACGGAGCTGGAAGCTGCGCGACGTCGTACGGCGCCGGCACCGCCGGCACCACGAATTCGGTGCCCGCAGCGCCAACAGGCGGCTCAGGCACAGCCAACTCCGCTGCGCAGATCACGTGGGGCTGGACCCTCTCGGGAGGAACCGGCAACACGTATAAGGTCTACGACGCGGCAACCGGCGGGAACCTGAAGGCCACCTCCAACGTTGACGCCTCTTCGGTTGCCGAGACAGGGCTGTCGGCCAATACGCAGTACTCACGGTGGGTCGATGCCAACAACACGTGTGGCGCGTCGGCGAGTCGGTTGGCTCTGCCCGCCACTTACACGCTTGCCAACGTGCCCTCGGCCCCGACGGTGAACGCTCCCACGAGCTCGACGCTGAACGTGGCCGTCAACGCCAACGGTAACCCGGCGGCAACGACGTTCTCTATCAAGTGCGTTGGCTCCTCGACGCTATACGTCCAGGCAGACGGCAGCCTCGGCGCCACCGAGGTCTTCCAGACACAGGCGACCTGGGGCACCAAGACGGTGACGGGGCTTTCGTCCAACACGACATACACATTCAGCGTTTCGGCGAAGAACGGCGCGGGAGTCCAGACCGCATACGGTGCTACGGCCTCCGGCACGACCACCGCGACCAGCGTCCTCTACAACCAGGTGAACTACGTGTTGTCGGCCAGCGGATCGCAAGTGCGGGCGCAGCACTTCAACCCCAGCACAGCCTACGCCGGATCGATACCGTCGTCGGCTCAGATCTACTCAGTCGGGTTCAGCGTCCAGACTGCGGCAGGCGAGAGCGTCACGTTCAATCTGGCGCTGTATAACTGGAACACGAACTACTCGACCACGATCGGCGGCACGCCTATAGCGACACGGACGGGCATCGTTCAGTCCGGCGCAAACACGGTGTGGCAGACCCTGTCGCTCAGCACGCCCATCGCAGCGAATGCGGATTACATGCTCGTCATGACGCATACCTCGTTCACTGGTTCGATCGGGGTCGGCATGGAGCGTGACTACCCGGGACCTTGGTCGCAGGGCGGCTCTCAGGAAGCGTGGCAGAACGGCGTGTTCAAGAGCGATCGTCAGTTCAACGTCCAGCTGCTCTACACCTACTCCTGCAGCCCGCCGTCGGTTCCCGGCGCGCCCACAGTCGACGGCGCGACCTGCGGCACGCTGAACGTAACGAACAACGCGAGTGATTCGAGCTCGGCTTCGTTTGCGTTCCGAGTCAACGGCGGAGGTTACACGAACAAGTACGTGCAGGCGGACGGAACGGTCGGGTCAACTCCGGTCTGGCAGACGAAGGCCGCTTGGGGAACCAGGACCGTTACGGGCCTCTCCTCCAGCACGACCTACACGTTCGACGTGGCGGCCGCGACGGATTCGTCCGGGTCCTGCGCCTCTTCTTATGGCACGAGCGCGAACGGCACGACCTCGGCCGTCGCTTCGACACCCGGCGCGCCGACGATCAACAGCCCGAGTGTCTCCACTCTGAACTTCACGAACAACGCGTCGGACTCCAGTTCGGCGTATTTCGCGATCCGAATCAATGGCGGAGGCTACTCGAACCAGTACGTGCAGGCCAACGGAACCGTGAATTCCAGCGCGGTCTGGCAGACCAAGGCAACTTGGGCGACAAAGACCGTTAGTGGTCTTCAGGCCAATACGACCTACACGTTCGACGTGAAGGCGGCCAACGACTCTGCTGGCGGCTGCGCGTCGGGGTTCGGTCCGACCACGCAAGGGACCACCTCGTGCACGACCCTGTCGACTCCGGGCGCTCCGACCGTCAACGGCGCGACTTCGACGACTCTCAACGTCGCCAACAACTCCGGCGATTCCGGATCGGCGTACTTCGCGATTCGCATCAACGGAGGCGGCTACAGCAACCAGTACGTGCAGGGCGACGGCACCGTGGGCGCGAACGCCGTATGGCAGTTGAAGGCGGCGTGGGGCACCAAGACCGTTACGGGCCTTGCTTCCTCCACGACCTACACATTCGATGTGAAGGCCGCGACGGACTCGAACGGAAGCTGTGCGACAGGTTTCGGCACGAGCGCTCAGGGTACGACTACCGGTTCGTGCGGTGGCGAGACCATTGGCTCGCTCGTCAATCCTTGTTTTGCCACGGGATGGACGTATCGCAGCGGCGGCGTTCCGACGGCTCCTTCCGGATGGACCATAGGTGACTGGGCCGCGACTAACGGCGGCTGCATGCAACTGACCACGTCGGGTGACTGCGCGAGCGGCAGGCCGACCGACCATCGCTGCAAGTTCGAGTTTGGAGGCACCGGCCAGATGTCCCACAACATGATCTACAAAGAGGTCTCGTGGGGCAGCGCGGGAAGCGTAACCATCACTGTGGCCGCCAGCAGGCATTCCTGGGGCGGCAGCGGAAACGCGATGCTGGCGGTCAAGGCCGACGGCTGCGGAACCCGCTACGCTCAGCGCACCGCCCAGGTCTACCACACGGCCGGCGAGTGCACATGGCAGACGCTGAGTCTCAGCGTGACCAGGCCCGCGGGCGCCTCGACATTCACCGTAATGCTCAACGCGCACCCGGGTGACACGACGCAGTGGAACTGCCAGTTCGACAACCTGCAGATCACCGCCGGCGCCAACGTCGGAACCATCAGCGGCAACATCAAATCCGGCGGCGTCAATCTGTCCGGCGTAACGGTGGCGACGACATCCGGTGGGTTCACCGCTACCACCGACTCGAACGGCAACTACACGTTCAGCAACGTGCCGCCGGGCACATATACCATGACTGCGACGAAAGCCGGCTACACTCAGGTCACGCAGACCGGTGTTACCGTGACCGCAGGCAATGCGACTACCCAGAACTTCACGCTCACCGCGGGCGCCAGCACCGGTACCCTGTCGGGTGTCGTGAAGAGCATAACCAACCAACCGATCAGCGGCGCGACGATCTCGACGTCGCCCTCGTCGAGCACGACTACTACGGCTGCGGACGGCAGCTTCACGCTGTCGGGCGTCAGCCCCGGCACATACACGGTCTATGCGTCGAAGAGCCTGTATCAGACCTTCGGCCGCACGAACCAGGTAGTTCAAGCGAGCCTGACTACGACGGTACCGACCTACTATCTGGTAACCTCAGGCAGCAAGATCGGCTTCCACTTCGATGGCTCGATCGCCTACGGGTTCTCGGACCTCTGCACTCGCTTGCAGAACGCGAACATCCCGCTCTACATCAAGGGCCTTGGAACATTTGGTCAGTGTGCGAGCGCGAAGTCGGCATGCTCGCGGTCGTTCACGGTCGGGCGCATCGATAGCTTGCCGAACTACGGCAATATCAAGGGCCTCGACGAGCGGGCGAAGCCGTTTGACGATCCCAAAGTCGTCGCTCAGCAGATCTACAACGAATACAAGACCCAGTGTTTCGCGCCTAACGGCTCGAACGTGGATGTTTGGGAGGTCTGCAACGAGTGGGACGGCCAGTACGAATGGCAGGCTGAGTTCTATATCGCGTTCATGGACTTGGCCGAGGCCGACGGGTATCGCATCGCGCTGTGGTCCTGCTCAACGGGCAGCCCGGCCGACTCCAGCAACTGGGTCTATCTTGCCAAAGCGTGCAAGAGAGCAAAGGCCCACGGCGGACACGTGATGGCAACTCACGAGTACCAGACCCAGGCATATCCAGGTGCGGATGGGACCATGGAGTACGAGTACAACTATGAGACCGCCAACAATCTCGCGCACGCCAATATCACTCACTACCGCGACATCTACAACTATCTTGCGGCTAACAACGCAGATATTCCGTGGTGCATAACCGAGTGCGGGCCGCAAGCCGGCTGCGCTCAGATGAGCGACCACGACATGATTCACGACATGGCGTTCTACGACGGTCTACTCATGCAGGACGCCTATATGGCAGGAGCCGGCATCTACGACTGCGGCATGGCAGGAGCTGACATCAACTACACGAAGACCGGCAGCAGCACCTGCACCTACTATGGAAACTGGATGATCAACGGCCAACTGCCGTAGATTCCTCGAGTTGTCGGGCCGCGGCAGCCGCCGCGGCCCGGCCTTTCCACACAAAGCGATCCCATTGAGATCGCATCCGAGCTGTGACACCGGGCGCCGGACACGAAACCGTGCGTCGCCGGAGCGCCACATCCAGGACAGGAGCACGACCATGAAAACATGCAAGTATTCAGTTCGTTTTACGTTGGCTGTACTGGGAGTTCTGATCGCACTGACGGTATCCGCGACAGCGGCTACCCCTGTATACATTTTCGGGTGCCACGATGCCAGCGGCTACCCGCGGATCGAGGCTGCCGAAAAGACCGGCTGGCTGACCATCACGAAGGCGATAGGCCACGACCCTAACGATCACTCGGGCGACGACTTCTCGCTCTATTCGAACCGGGGGCACGGGGTCATAGTGCGCCTCAACAACGGTTACGAATCAGACGGCACGCTGCCGAACTCGGCTTACTATTCCAACTTCGCCACGCGGTGTGCGAACTACGTGGCGGCGACAACTGGCGCTGACATATTCATCATCGGCAACGAGCCCAACCTGCCGCGTGAGTGGCCGGGCAATGTCAACGGCGACCCTGCCACCGGGCAGCCCATAACGAGCGCGCGTTACCAGACCTGCTACATTCAGTGCTACAACGCGATCAAGGCCGTGCGGTCGAGCGCCGTCGTCTGTCCCGCTCCAGCGGGCACGTGGGCGCCGCCTTACTCCGGGCAGGGCATCGAGGGATTCTTGGACTACTGGGTCAACGTCCTCAACGGCGTCGGTGCGAGTAAGGTCGACGCTCTGATCATCCACGCATACACGCACGGCTGTGCGCCTGCTCTGGTGACCGACCAGACGCTCATGCAGCCGCCTTATTCGAGCATCTACTACAACTTCCAGGTCTACAAGAACTACATGAACGCGATCCCGACCGCGATGAGATCGCTCCCCGTCTACATCACCGAGTGTGACGAGAACGTCGAGTGCGCGGACACCGGCGGGGGCGCGCCGTATCATACCTGGTACAACTCCAACAACGGGTGGGTCAAGGCGATCTATTCGGAGATCAACACCTGGAACAACACCGGCGGCAATCAGAAGATCAGGTGCGTCTGCCTGTATCGCTACGACGACGTCGGCGAGGGCAACTGGGCATTCGGCTTCTCAGGAAGGAGCGGTGTTCTGGCGGATTGGGCCGAGGCAATGGCCAACAACTACCGCTGGGACACCAACCCGACCACGGGTACTCTATCCGGCAACGTCAAAGATGGCGGTGGCGCCAACGTCAGCGGGGCGACGGTATCGACCAACACCGGCGGATACACTACAACCACTGACGGCAGCGGCAACTACACCATCAACAACGTTACCCCCGGCACATACAACGTGACCGCGTCGAAGACGGGCTACAACTCGCAGACCCAGAACAACAAGACCGTGACTGCCGGGCAGACAACGACCGTCAACTTCACGATAACGAGGCAGACCGGCACCATAAGCGGCACCGTCAAGGACACGAACAACGTCGCCATCAATGGGGCTACGGTCTCCACCGACACCGGCGGGTACGCGACCACCACCAACTCCAGCGGCGCATACACGCTCTCTGGCGTGGCCACGGGAACCTACAGCGTGAGCGCGTCGAAGTCCGGTTACCTCACGCAGACGAACAGCAACGTTACGGTCACGTACAATAACACCACGACTTCGAACTTCAGCCTGCCGGCTAACACGAATCCGGCAAGCCTGTCGAACGGCAGCTTCGAAGGCGGATTTACAAATGGCGTGGCCAATAGCTGGACGCAGTGGATAACCTCGGGATCACCGGGCTTCCACGACGAGACCGGCCATATCCACGGAGGATCTCACGCACAGAATTGGATATCCAACTCCGCGACGCACGACGCCGGTATCTATCAGAGGATGGCGTCCGGGGCGGGCTACACCTACACGTTCAGCGCCTGGACGTGGCGCCTCGGCACGAGCAGCGAGTACACCTATGTCGGAATCGACCCTACCGGTGGCACCAACCCGACCTCGGGCAACATCGTGTGGAGCGGATCGCAGAACAGCAACAACACGTGGACGCAGCAGAGTTGCAGTGCTACCAGTGGCAGCAACGGCTACATCACCGTGTTCGTCCGAGGCTACGCGCAGTATCCCTATTCGACCATGATGTCGGTTGTGGATGATGCGGCGCTCAGCTACACCGGGGGCTCGACCGGGACCATCAGCGGGGACGTCAAGGACTCGTCCAACAACCCGATCAGCGGAGCAACAGTATCGACCAACACCGGTGGCTACACGACCACCACTGCCGCAAATGGCACCTATACCCTCTCAAACGTTGCGGTTGGGACCTACAACGTCACTGCGTCCAAGAGCGGCTACACCCCTCAGACGCAGAACAACGTGGTCGTTACACAAGGCAACGTCACCAACTGCAACTTCACGTTGGCGGCAGGCAACCTCGCCAGCCAGGACTTCGAGGCAATGCCCACGTGGTCGTCGTCGTTTGACGCCGGTTGGGGCGGAGCTGCCACCTGGTCGATTGTGAGCGGCGGTCAGTCCGGAAACTTCCTGCAGGCCAGTCGGACATCCCAGGGCTCGTCTTCCAAAGTCCTGGTGTACACAGTGCCCTCCAATACGAACATCACGCTGTCGGTGTATATGAAGTGTCCGAGTTACTCCAACAGCTACTGGATGGAGTGCGCGTGCAAGCTGGGGAGTCAGACGGCGTCGGACTTCGACGGCAACGCTGCCACCTGGACCTATATCAAGAAGTTCGCCAATGACGGGACCAATGGCAACGGCAACACGTGGACTCAGTACTCCGTGAGCCTGAACACGGGCTCCAACACGCAGATATCGGTCGGGTTCAAGCACGGCGCGTCGGGAAACAACGGGCCGACCGTCGGTTGGGACACGTTCCGAATCAACTAGCGGCCTGCGGACAAAGTCGTATCTGGTTGTAGGAGCCGTCTCCCCTCGGGCGACAGCCCTCGGCCGACAGCGCATCCGAAGGATGTCGCGAGAGGCGTCCCGAAGGGATCGCGAGAGCCAGACGGCGTTTCCGAGCGCGAGGCTGTCGGAATCGGGTTCTGGAGAACCCTCCTACACCGCTTTGTCCGGCGGCTAGCATCAGCTGCCGTGAACCCCGGGCCACCCGGTCCGGGGTTCACGGTCTCTCCCCGGCTAAGGTGCAGAGGATTGAGTCTTCCACAAATCGGAAATCCTTGAAGTCAATGAAGCCACCTTCCACTCCGTCGATGACCGACTGTGGGTATGGTGCGTAGCGTACGTGGCCCGCGCTGTACTCCTCGGGTAGAATCGTTGCGTGCGTTTCGCGATACAATGAGCGCGAGATGAGTGGCCAGGAATACAAGACCGTCAAGACCAGCCGAGGCTACATCCAGCGCATCTGGACAGACCCCGAAACTGGAAAACTTCGGCGCGAATATGAACACCGAA
>Ga0078972_1001870_pt1 | contig 74139 bp, 62 predicted proteins | sample YelNatPaOPGAMG01_FD_67568 | JGI IMG/M metagenome (GOLD analysis project Ga0078972, IMG submission 67568) | Hot spring thermophilic microbial communities from Obsidian Pool, Yellowstone National Park, USA - OP-RAMG-01 (SPADES assembly) (version 2) | ecosystem: Environmental > Aquatic > Thermal... | reverse complement strand
TCCACAGCCACATGGTTAGCAAGATCCATTACCTCCCAGCAGTGGAGGACCGCAGCGTGATTGCTTGGGTCCGCGTGGAGCGCCCCGATGGCTCGGTGCAGGAGTTCACAAACCCAAGCTATCAGGGCATGCTGGACAAGGTACGCTCTGAGAACCAAGTGAGGTTCATGGACTGCATCGACTGCCACAACCGCCCCGCCCACGATTTCAACAGCTTCGAGGATCTGCTCAACAACGCGCTCACCAGGCTCGATGTGGACCCATCCCTCCCTTACATCAAGCGCTACGCGATGGAGGCGGTGCGCCCTACCAACAACGTGCCCACCCGTCAGCAGCAGGCGGCCACCGTGAGGAGGATCGAGGAGATCGCCGCCCGCTACCAGCGCGAGATGCCGGATCTGTATCGCCAGCGCCGTACTGACATAGACCGCTCCGTTGAGGCAATCAAGAAGGTGTACCTGGGAACCTACTTCCCGCACATGGAGGTTGGGCCAGCCACCTACCCCAACTGGCGGACCCACAATGGGTGCTTCAGGTGTCACGGGCTGCTGGTGCCAACCAAGGGCACCGGCTGGAGCGGCGTTCTGCCCGCCAACTGCGACCTGTGCCACAGCGAGCAGAGGCCGGGCGGGGTTGGACGCCCAAGCCCATCGCTCTCGCCAAGGGAGAGAGTGGCGCAGCGCTAGCGCCCGTTAGCGAGCCGTTGGAATCTGCGGCCGCCCATCAGCTAACGGCCGCCCAAAAACCGGAGAGAGCCAATGCAGCGTCGTTCAGCATTGGCTCTCTCCGCAACTAGGCGCTCGCGCCAGTGGACGTCCGCGCGTGGCGGGGCAAAGCAGAGGGGCTGCCAGGCTAGCCGCTTGTGGTTGGCGTGGACTCGCGAATGAGCCCGTGGCGCCTAAGGCGATCCAGGTTCACCTGCGACAGAGGCCAATCCGGGAACCGGCGGAGCATCTCTCGCCAGACGGAGGCTGCGCGCTCTGGGTCCCCTCCCTTCTCGATGGCATGGGCGTACTGGTTCCACACCAGTGGCGGGGGCGAGAACCGCAGCGCTTTGGCGAACGTCTCCTCCGACTCCTTGTACCGCTTCTGGCGCTGCAGCTCGGCGCCTAGCTCGGCGTACAGCTCGTACCGGTTGGGGTTGGCCCGCACGCCGCGCCTAAGAATCGAGAGCGCCTCCGCGTCTTTGTAAAGGCCGGCCCAAGTGATCCAGGCGTAGTTCGACCAGGCGTCCACGTCGGATGGATCCAGTGCCACCACCATGGCGTTGAAGAAGGCCACGCCAACGTAATCGCCCTGGTGCCAACAGCGGTCGGCGGCAACGGCGCAGCCATCGGCGAGGAGGTCGGGGATCGATTCCGCCACAGCCGGATTCGTCGGGAGGGCGGCGCGGCTCGTTGGCTTCGGGTTGGTGGCGGCCCGCAGGTGCTGGGTTGGCACGCAAACTAGGGCCACGAGAAGGGCGGTTACGGCCGATGGGCGCATTGTGGACCTCCTGGACGGTGGTTCTACACCGTGAAGCGGCGGCCGGAGAAGCTCGGGATGAGGCCAAACCGGCTGAACGGCCAGATCCGCAGCGACGCCTTTCCGCGCACCCTGCCAATGGGCAGCTGCCCCCAGAGGTGGCTATCGGAGCTGTTCTGGCGGTTGTCTCCCAGGACAAAGAGGTGCCCGGGCTTCACCTTTTCGGGGGGGCGAGAGTAGTCCGGCCGGCCCATCTCATACGGCTCTCGGAGTTTCAGGTCGTTTATGATGACCCAGCCGCTGCGAATCTCGATCTTGTCTCCAGGCACGCCCACCACCCGCTTTATATAGTCGCGGTCGGGCTCGTCCGGCGCGCGGAAGACGATGACGTCGCCGCGCTGCGGAGGGTGGAGGCGGTAGATGAGCTTGTTGACCACGGTGTACTGGCCGTCTTCCAGGGTGGGCAGCATGCTATCTCCCTCCACGCGGGACACCTGAAAGACGAAGGTGATCAGGATGAGCGCCACCACGCTGGCGATGGCGCCAGCGTCGGCGTAGTCGCGGATGGTGTGACGCGCCTTGGGCGGCAGCAGGTCGAAGTAGGTGAGTGTAACGCGGATGCACAACATGAACGCTGCCAGGCCCAACAGCTTGTAGTGTACGATCTCCATCGTAAAGGCGCCCAGCACCGGTGCGGCGGCGTGCATCTGACGAAGTGCGAAGGTCACGTCACGAGAGGCGCTCCCTGATCAGGCGGTTCACCAAGTCTGGAGCCGCCTTTCCGCGCGTGGCCCGCATTACTTGGCCCACGAAGAAGGCAAGCAGCTTCTCCTCGCCGTTTCTGAGCCGCTCCACCTCCTTGGGGTTCTCGCGGAAGACGGTGTCCACCACGGCAGCCAGTGCCGTCTCGTCGCTGATTTGGGTTAGGCCCTTCTCGCGCACAATCTGATCGGGGGCCTTGCCGGTTTGGCACATCTCCTGGAAGACGTCTTTGGCCGTTCTGCCGCTTATCGTGCCCGCGTCTATCAGCTTAAGCAACGCCGCAAGGGCGTCCGGGGTCACTTTGAGGGCGTCCAGGCCGCCGTCGGTGGCGTTGGCGAGGCGCGTCAGGTCGCCCATCACCCAGTTGGCCACGGCTTTGGCGTCGTGGTGGGCGTCCGCGGCCCGCTCGAAGAATGCGGCGATGCGCGGATCCACGGTGAGGACGGCTGCGTCGTAGGCGGGGAGGCCATAGCGCTGTTGGTAACGGGCGCGCTTCGCCTCCGGGAGCTCCGGCAGGGCACGCCGCAGCTCATCCAGCCACTCCGGGGCGAAGGTTAGCGGCACGAGGTCTGGCTCCGGGAAGTAGCGGTACTCCTGCTCGAACTCTTTGGAGCGCATCACGAACGTCTCGCCACGGGCATCGTCCCAGCGGCGGGTTTCCTGGGTCACTCTGCCGCCGCTGGAGAGCAGTTTGGCTTGTCGTTCCAGCTCGTATGCCACGCCGCGGTACACGGCTCTGAACGAGTTGAGGTTCTTCAGCTCCACCTTGGGGTTGAACTCCGTGGAGCCTTTGGCCCTTATGGACACGTTGGGCTCGCAACGGAGGCTTCCCTCCTCCATTTTACCATCGCACACGCCCAGGTACAGCAGGATGGAGCGGAGGTTGACGAGGTACTCCCGAGCCTCCTCAGCGGTGTGAATGTCTGGAGGGAACTCCGTCACTATCTCCATGAGGGGGACGCCGGAGCGGTTGTAGTCGACGTGGCTCTGGCCGGTGGCTACGTGGAACAGCTTGCCGGTGTCTTCCTCGAGGTGGACGCGGCGGATGTGAACGCGTTTCGGTCGGCCATCTACCATGAAGTCCAGGTAGCCGTTCTTGCCGATCGGGTCGTCTCCGTACTGAGAGATTTGGTAGTTCTTGGGCAGATCTGGATAGAAGTAGTTCTTCCGATAGAAGATGCTGGGCGACGAGATCTCGCAGTTGAGGGCGAGGGCGGTTTTCACCACAAGCTCCACGGCCTTGCGATTGGCCACGGGCAACGACCCGGGCAGGCCCATGCAAACTGGGCACACGTTGCTGTTTGGTGGCCCGCCGAACTTGGTGCTGCAGCCGCAGAACATCTTGGATTCGGTGAGGAGTTCGGCGTGCACCTCCATCCCGATGAAGGCTTCGAAGCGGCTCACTTGGCACCACCTCCGGCAGCGGCTGTGGAGCCCTCGAGGTTGGGGCGGCGCTTATGCCACTCGGTGTGCTGCTCGTAGGTATATGCCACCTGGAGCACGGTCTCCTCTGCAAACGGCTTGCCGATCACCTGTAGGCCTACCGGCAGGCCATCCACAAACCCGCACGGGACCGAGATCGCCGGTAGGCCGGCGAGGTTGACCGGTATGGTGCACAGATCGGCGGCGTACATGCGAAGCGGATCCGCCACGCGAGCGCCAATCTCAAAGGCGACGGTGGGGGATGTGGGCGTTAGGAGCACATCGAACTGCTCCCAAGCCCTATCGAAATCCCGCTTGATGAGGGTGCGAACCTTCTGCGCCTTGAGGTAGTAGGCGTCGTAGTAGCCAGCGGAGAGCGCGTAGGTGCCCAGCATAATGCGCCGTTTCACCTCGGGGCCAAATCCCTCGTCTCGGCTCTTCTCCATCATGGCGATCATATCGACGTCTTGAGCGGTGCGCAGGCCGTACTTGACGCCGTCGTAGCGTGCAAGGTTGCTGCTGCACTCAGATGGCGCGATGAGGTAGTACACCGGCAGGGCGTACTGCGTGTGGGGCATGGAGATCTCTTCGCACTGAGCACCCAGGGATACCATCAGATCGATGGCGCGCTCAACCATCTGGCGCACTGGGGCATCTATGCCTTCGCCGAAATACTCGCGCGGCTTCCCGATGCGGAGGCCTTTGACGTTGGCGACCAGCGATTTGGTGTAGTCCGGCACTGGGAGGGGCACGGAGGTGGAGTCCCGCGGGTCGTGGCCGGCGATGGCCTGGAGGACGATGGCGGCGTCGGTGACGTCCCGTGTGATGGGGCCGATCTGGTCCAGCGATGATGCGAACGCCACGAGGCCGTAGCGGGAGACGCGGCCGTAGGTTGGTTTGAGGCCCACCACTCCGCAGAAGGAGGCGGGCTGGCGTATTGAGCCGCCGGTGTCGCTGCCGAGGGCAGCGGCCACCTCGCCGGCGGCGACGGCGGCAGCAGAGCCACCGCTGGATCCGCCCGGCACGCGCGTAAGGTCCCACGGGTTATGCGTGGTGAAGAAGCCGGAGTTCTCCGTGGACGAGCCCATGGCGAACTCATCTAGGTTGGTTTTGCCGGAGATGACAACCTGCTGCTGCAGCAGGCGCTCTACAACGGTGGCGTTGTACGGAGGGACCCAGTTGCGCAGGATCTTGGATGAGCAGGTGGTGGGGATGCCGCGGGTGCACATGTTGTCTTTGATGGCGATGGGGATGCCCGCTAGGGGCGATGGATGGGCTTTTGCGGCATCGAGGGCGGCGGCGACGGAAAGGGCCCGTTCCGGCGTGACGGTAACGAACGCCCGCACCTGGGAATCCACCCGCTCAATGGTATCTAGCGACGCCTTTGCCAGATCGGTGTAGGAGACCTCGCGGCGGGCCAAGAGGTCCATCAGATGGTGTGCGGTAAGCTCTTGCAGCTCGGCCATGGGATGGGCTAACTCTCCACAATGCGCGGCACCACGAAGAAGCTGTCGTCGCGTTCCGGGGCGTTGGCGAGTACGTCCTCAACGGGGAGCGACTGGGTCACCTCGTCGTCGCGCAGCACGTTCTGCATGCTGATGGCGTGAGAGGTGGGTGGAACGCTGGTGGTATCCAGCTCCTGCAGGTGGCGGAAGTGGGCGAGGATGGAATCGAGCTGGACGGTGAACAGCTTTCGCTCTTCAGGGGTTAGCTCAAGCCTTGCCAGATACGCAACGTGAGCTACCTCGTCCTCGGTCAACTTGGTGGAAGAAGGAGAGGCCACTGTTTGGTTAGCTCCAACCCGGCGAACTGCACAACGCGAGGCGACCGGCGCTGCAGTGCTGCAGAAGAACGGAGATGCGATTGCATTAGCAGTAGTAACGATGATAATAGCAATGGTAGTATACCGCCCGCTCGGGCAGAGGTCAATGCCCTTGACGCTTTCTGAGGTTGGATGCTACAATATGGCGCATCGATGGGGTGTACTGCTCCTTGCGATGCTTCCACTTCCTGGCGGAGGCCCCCCTGAATGCCCCCTTGCAAGCGTGGCCTGCTCTTCGTCCTTTCGGCGCCGTCCGGCGCGGGCAAGGACGCGCTCCTCAAGCTCCTCCTCTCATCGTGCCGCGGGATCAAGCGGTGCGTCACCGTCACAACCCGCCCCCCACGACAGGGGGAGGTGGATGGCGTGGATTACCACTTCGTTTCCCCGGAGGAGTTCCAGCGCATGGTGGCGGCAGGGGAGCTTCTGGAGTGGGCGGAGGTGTACGGCAACCTGTACGGCACGCCCAAGCGGTGGGTGGAAAACGCGCTGGCTAGCGGAACCGATGTGATCCTGAAGATCGACGTGCAGGGGGGGCTTTCGGTCAAACGCCTGCTTCCCGAAGCGATACTCATCTTCCTGGCCCCACCAAGCCATCGCGAGCAGGAGCGACGCCTTAGGCAGCGTGAGAGCGAAAACGACCGAGAGCTGCAGGTGCGCCTCGCTGCGGCCGACTTCGAGATGAGCCAGATGCCGGAGTACGACTACGTGGTGGTGAACGACGATCTGAGCGAGGCGGCCGGGAAAGTGGCATGCATTGTGACCGCGGAGAGATGCAGGGTGAGGTCACAAAGGGAGTAACATGGACACGCTTTGCGGGCGCACGGTGGTTCTGGGAGTTTCCGGCGGCATAGCAGCGTACAAGGCGGCAGACCTGTGCAGCCGGTTGGTCAAGGCGGGCGCCCAGGTTCGCGTGGTTATGAGCGCGGCGGCAACCAAGTTCGTCACCCCCCTGACCTTCCAAACCCTCTCGCAGGCGCCCGTCGGCACCGATATGTTCGCGCAGCCCGAGATGTGGGAGATCGAGCACATCGCCTTGGCTGACGCGGCGGATATCATGGTGGTGGCGCCCGCAACTGCCAACGTCATCGCCAAGATGGCCGCTGGGCTGGCCGACGACCTTCTCACCACCACGCTCCTCGCGGCGAAGTCACCCGTGCTGGTGTGCCCCGCCATGAACCCCCGCATGTACCAGCACCCGGCAACGCAGCGCAACATCCGCACGCTTAAGGAGCGCGGCGTGCACGTAATGGAGCCCGGCGTGGGACGGATGGCGTGTGGGGACGTGGGTCCCGGCCGCCTCCCCGAGCCGGAGGAGATAGCGTCCCAAATCGAGGCCATACTGAGCAGAAGGCGAGACATGGTTGGCGTCCGGCTTCTGGTCACCGCGGGCCCCACCCGCCAGTGGCTTGATCCCGTCCGCTTCATCTCAAACCCATCCACGGGGAAGATGGGCTACGCGATTGCCGAGGCGGCGATCTCCCGTGGGGCCGCGGTGGTGCTTGTTAGCGGGCCAACCGCCCTCACACCGCCCCCGGGTGCGGAGCTGGTGCGCGTTGAATCAACACAGGATATGCTGGAGGCCGCAACCCGGGCGTTTCCGGAGTGCGACGCAGCCGTGTGCGCCGCCGCGCCCGCGGACCACGCGCCGGAATCCGTCGCCGGTCAGAAGATAAAGCGACTGCAGGGAGGCGCGCTGGAGCTTAGGCTGGTGCCCACGCCAGACGTGGCCGCCGCCCTTGGCCAGATGAAGGGCGACCGAGCGCTGGTGGCGTTTGCGGCAGACACCCAAAGCCTGCTGGAGAACGCCAAGGCGAAGATGGCCGCCAAGCACGCGGACCTGGTGGTTGCCAACGACGTGTCTCAGCCGGACGCTGGCTTCGGCACCGATACCAACCGCGCCGTGTTGCTTTCGTCCGATGGCCAGGCGGAAGCCCTCCCGCTCATGTCGAAAACTGCACTGGCCCACGAGATACTGGATAGGCTGGTGCCCCTGCTGCAGCAGAGACGCCACCAGTGCGAATCTTGAGGAGTTGCTAAATGAGGGACCGGAACCACAGGCATATGTTCACGTCTGAGTCGGTTACTGAAGGCCATCCCGACAAGATGGCAGACCAGATCTCAGACGCCGTTCTGGACGCCATTCTGGCGCAGGATCCCAAGGGCAGGGTGGCGTGCGAGACGCTGCTGACCACCGGGCTGGCAATGGTTGCCGGCGAGATCACCACGGACACGTACGTGGAGATACCGGCCATCGTTCGCCAGGTGGTCTACGACATCGGCTACACCAAGGCTAAGTACGGGTTCGATTGGGAGACGGGCGGGGTTGTGACGGCCATCCAGCGGCAATCGCCAGATATCGCAATGGGCGTAGACGTCGGCGGCGCTGGCGACCAGGGGATGATGTTCGGGTTCGCCTGCACCGAGACGCCGGAGCTCATGCCCATGCCCATAATGCTGGCCCACAAGCTTTGCCGCCAGCTCGCCCACGTTCGCAAAACCCAGGCAATACCCTACCTCAGGCCGGACGGCAAGAGCCAGGTTACGGTGGAGTACGAGGGATACCGGCCGGTTCGCATCGACAAGGTGCTCATCGCCGCGCAGCATGAACCGGATGTGCCTCAATGTACCATCCACGAGGATATCATCGAGAAGGTGATCAGGCCAACGCTGCCCCCGGAGATGCTGGACGAGAAAACCGAGTATCACATCAACTCAACAGGGCGGTTCACCGTGGGCGGTCCACAGGCGGACACGGGGCTCACGGGACGCAAGATCATCGTGGACACGTACGGCGGAATGGGCAGGCACGGCGGGGGTTGCTTCTCCGGCAAGGACCCAAGCAAGGTGGATAGGTCCGCCTCGTACATGATGCGCTACATCGCAAAGAACCTGGTGGCAGCCGGCTTTGCGGAGCGCCTGGAGCTTCAGGTGGCGTACGCCATCGGCGAGAAGGACCCGCTTTCCATCTCGGTGGACACGTTTGGAACGGAACGGATTCCACCTGAGCAGATCATTGCGCTGGTTCGAAAGCATTTCGACCTGACGCCGGGCGGCATCATCAAGAAGCTGAACCTGCTGCGGCCCATCTATCGGCAGACGGCGGCGTATGGGCACTTCGGCCGCGTCGACCTGTGCGTGCCCTGGGAGGAGTGCGACATGGTTGAGACGCTGCGGGAGGATGCCGGCCTCTAGGCAACGCCAAGTCGTTTGGGGGCGGAAACGCTGAGGACGCATCGAGCACTCCGCCTTGGCAGGAGGCTCGTGCGTCCTCAGCGCCATGTTGGGGCGGCCAGGCTCCGAGGTTAGTGAGCTGGCTCGGTTGACTCGGGCTTCTTCTCGGTCGGCTGCTCCGCCTTTCCAACGGAGAAGATCAACCAAGTGCCGTCCTTCATCTTGTGGAGCTTGAACTCCGTGGTGGGCAACATCTTGCCGTCCTTGTCCTTCCTTAGGAGGACCACGGTGGCTTCGGAGCCCTTGATGTTGGCCTTGCTCATCTTCATGCCATCCGCGTCTTTGCCCATGGCGAAGACGGCGGTGAAGATGGACTGCACCTGCGTGATGAGTGCCTGGCGCTTGGCTTCCGGCTGCTTCTGGAAGTCTGGGAAGTTGGCCTGCGCCAGTGCCGGCCAGTCGAAAGCGGCTTTGAGCTTGGGCTTGGCCTTTTCCTTGTCCCTCTGCCTCATGGCCTGGAGGAACTGCTCCATAGTGGCATCGGGGCTTTTGGATTGCGGAGCGCTGGCTGCCAGGGCGGTCGAGGCCACGAGGGCCATCAACAGTGCAGCTCCGAAGAGGCGTAGCTTTAGACGTGTCACGGTTGGTATCCCCACTGGTGGTACGGGCTCAGAGGGTCGGGAGCCAGGAAGCCGACGCACATCGAGGGCGCTAGCTAGCCCACGTCCTCCAAGCCCTAACTTGCGAGCGGCACGCGGCCCGTCTCAACGCATGGCCTGGGCCCGATGGTGTCGTGCCGTTGTCCGCTCAACGCAAACGGCATGTTCGAGCACCGCGGTTGCAGGCGCATGGCCGCTCACCAGGCCGCGGGCCCGGCTGGCCACAGAAACCATGTTAGACAATCCATGGCCGCGAGTCAACGGCGCTGCTGGCGGCGCACGTGCTCACCCAATTAGACGCCGTGAGGCTAGCTATTGTAACCACATAGCCGATGTGCACGGCCATGAGAGGCGAGAGATCCAGACGCAGCAGAACGTACATGCGCCCTGACGCTCTCCTCTCGCAGCTTTCGTGGTACTGATTCTATGTCGCCTTACCTCTCGGTAGTGATTCCCGCGTACAACGAGGAGCGCCGGCTGCCTCCATCTCTTGAGGCGATCTGGGCTTTCCTAACCAACCAGCCGTACTCCGCGGAGATCATCGTGTCGGACGACGGCAGCACAGACGCCACCGTGAAGCTAGCCAACGCCTTCGGGCGCGGCAAACCGGTTCGCGTCATCTCCGACGGGGTGAACCGCGGCAAGGGGCACGCGGTGAGAACCGGCATGCTTGCCGCCGCGGGGGAGAACGTGCTGTTCACCGATGCCGATTTGGCCACCCCAATCGAGGAGGTGAACGCCCTGCTCTCCGCCCGCGAGGGGGGATACGATGTGGCTATCGCGTCTCGCGGCCTGGCCGACAGCAGGTTGGAGGTGCGCGAGCCTTGGTTCAGGGAGTGGCTTGGAAGGGGCGGGAACCTTCTGATTCAGCTCGTGGCGCTGCCGGGCATTTGGGATACGCAGTGCGGGTTCAAGCTGTTCAGCCGCGCGGCGTGCAGAGACGTGTTCAGCCGGTCGGTAATAGATAGCATCGCTCTTGACGTAGAGCTGCTCTTCCTGGCCCGCCGGATGGGATACAGAATCAAAGAGGTGCCGGTGCGCTGGCGCCACGATCCAGATTCCCGGATGCGGCTGGCACGCGAATCGAGCCGGATGCTGAGGGATCTAGCGCGTATAAGGTGGATTCACCGCCGGGTATCGCCGCGGTGCCGCACGGAAACGCCCTGAATCCGCGCTGAAGAACCGAACAAAGGCGCGACTAGGAACCATCTGATGGAGTGGGGTGTTGGGGCGAGTGATGGGATTCGAACCCACGACCTACAGGGCCACAACCTGTCGCGCTAACCAGCTGCGCCACACCCGCCGCCACGCTGGGGAGAGAGCACCCTCTGGCCTTACTATACCATGGGCGACGTCTGCTGTCAACTGCGGCTTGACACAGCAGTAGCCGCGCGCTAAGCTGTAGCCGTAGGTCGGTGCGGGAGCCAGCGCGCCGCACCCCGCCAGCGCGCGGATTGGCCTCTTAAGAGGGAGAAAGGGTCTAGACATGTCACGCAGAGGCTTCACGCTCATTGAGCTGCTGGTGGTCATCGCGATTATCGCCATCCTCGCAGCCATTCTGTTCCCCGTTTTCGCCCAAGCACGGGAGAAGGCGAGGGCCACCGCATGCTTCAACAACGAGAAGCAGATCGGCTTAGCCCTCAATACCTACCTTAGCGACTGGGACGACACCTTCCCACTCAACCGCTTTCCCAACAACCCCGCCGCCCTTAGCATGACCGGATACGTGGACTTCAGCAGCAGCACCGCTGGCGGCACCGCCCGCTGGAACTGGCGCCGCGCCATCTCCATGTATGTCAAGAGTATGTCCGTGTGGCAGTGCCCATCCAACGACTGGGCCTGGGCCAACGGCGGCGACGAGAGCAACCAGTATTACAAGGACCCAAGCCAGAAGATCCCCAACTCATACGCCTACAACGGCGGCTTCTTCCAGGAGAGTGCCCCCGTGTTCACCGGCGTGGATACGGGCCCTCGAGCCCGCGAGCTCGCCGAGATCAAGGACCCGTCCAACCTGATCTGCATCATCGAAACCCGCACAGTCTGGCCAGACTTCTACACCCAGAACGACGCGTTCAACTGGACCGTTGAAACCGGCAAGAGCGTGTACCAGACGCACCAAAGCCGTATCAACTTCGTCTTCGCCGACACGCACGCGAAGGCCCTTAAGCTGATCCAGACCGTGTACCCGAAGGAGATGTGGAGCGGCACCAACGATCCGAAGCAGCAGAAGTACTTCGAGGATATGGTGAAGAGGACCCAGAAGAGCTGGCCGAAGGAGCTGTTGTAGTCCAGTTGCCGGCGCCACACAAAGCGCCAGTTCGCGAAAGGGCAGGGAGCGCATCTCTCTGCCCTTTCGACGTTCGGGTTAGTTGGCTCGCACACAAGGAGAGGGATCAGCGTCAGTTGGTGGCCTGGGCGCGCTTCCGTGCCTCTTCCGCCAACACCCGCTTGCCTTCCTCTATCAGCGCTTTAACCTTCCTTCCGCCCTTCCGGCCGGCCTCGCTTACCGTCATCTCTCCCACGCGCCTTGCGCCTTCGTCCCGCGCGGGGGTTGCATCAGTTTCTGGCATCGTCTATACTACCTCCCCTATTTCAGGTTTCATCTGTTTCCCGCAGCCCGGCCTTCATGCTAGTATGAGAGCAGGCACAGAGAAGCTATGGGGCCTGCAGCGCGTTGGGGGGTGGAGAAGAGGCCGCTCGCCCCAGCAGGGCTGCACCGGCCATGGCCGCGAGCTACACACATTTACTTGACTGCGTGTGCGCACGTTGGGTTCCGCTTGCGGCTGCTCTACATATGGAACGCGCTGCGTGCGCCATCGCTGCGGGTTCGCGCCCGCAGCCTGCCTATTCCGCGCTGGTCCACAGTAGTGCTTGCATGGTGTACCCCGTCCACCGGAACTGCCAAACTGATTGACCGGTCGATCGCACACAGGAGAACCGCCGATGCTGGATCCGAGATACGCCCGCTTAGCCGAGCTTATGGTCACGTACTCCGTCGCGGTCTCGCCCGGCGAGAGGGTGCTGATCGAGGCTTTCGACGTCCCGCCCGGGTTCACCGCCGAGCTGGTGCGCGCGGTGGCGAGGGCCGGAGGGCTTCCGCTCGTCTCCACCAAGCAGAACCTCGTCCTTCGCGAGCTGTACCTAAACGCCACCGACGCCCAGATGCAGGCCATCGCCGAATGCGAGCTGTTCCGTATGAAGATGGTTCAGGCGTACATTGGCGTCCGTGGGTGGGCCAACGCCACCGAGATGGCTGACGTGGCCCCCAGCCAGATGCTCATGTGCCAGCGGCTGTGGAACCGCCCCGTCCACCTCGAACAACGGGTGCGCCACACGCGTTGGGTTGTCCTCCGGTATCCCACACCGGCCATGGCACAGGCCGCTGGCATGAGCACCCCCGGGTTTGAGGACCTGTACCTCCGCGTGTGCACCATGGAGTACGCCCGCATGGCCCGCGCGGCAGACGCCCTCGTGCGCCGAATGGAGCGCACCGACGAGGTGCGGATTGTGGGGCCTGGCACCGACCTGCGCTTCTCCATCCGGGGAATACCCGCCGTCCCCTGCGTGGGCCACCGCAACCTACCTGACGGCGAGGTGTTCACCGCCCCCGTGCGCACGTCCCCAGAAGGCACCATCTCGTTCAACGTTCCCAGCGTGTACAATGGCATCACGTACGACAACGTACGCCTCACCTTCGCGCGGGGGCGAATTGTGGATGCGGAGGCGGGCGCAAACACCAACCTGCTGCAGCAGGCGCTGGATAGCGACGAGGGCGCCCGCTACGTCGGCGAGTTTGCGCTGGGCTTCAACCCGTTCATCCTTCGGCCGATGAAAGACACACTGTTCGACGAGAAGATCGCTGGCTCGCTTCACCTAACGCCCGGCGCCGCGTACGACGAGGCAGACAACGGAAACCGATCGCAGCTGCACTGGGACATGGTGTTGATCCAGCGCCCCGAGTACGGCGGCGGCGAGATATGGATGGACGGCGAGTGCGTGCGCCGAGACGGCCTGTTCGTGCCTGAGGATCTAAGGCCGTTGAACCCCGATCAGTTGGGCGCGCCTGGCGCCGAATGACGAGGCGCGCCACCGCAGTTTCGCCGAAACGACGGAGTTGGCTGTATTGAGCGCAGAGTACGACGTTATAGTGGTTGGGGCGGGACATGCCGGTTGCGAGGCGGCATTGGCGGCGGCGCGCATGGGCTGCACCTGCCTTCTGCTTACCATGAACCTGGACACGGTGGGCCACATGCCGTGCAACTGCTCCATCGGCGGGCCGGCGAAGGGGCACGTGGTCCGCGAGATCGACGCGCTTGGCGGCGAGATGGCCTTTGCCGCGGACTACGCGGCCACCCACGCGCGCATGTTGAACACCAGCAAGGGCCCCGCGGTGCAGGCGCTTAGGGTGCAGGTGGATAAGCGCCTGTACCAGGCGTACATGAAGCGCGTGCTCGAGCGCCAAGAGCATCTGCACCTGAAGCAGGCCACTGTTGAGGAGCTTCTTGTGGAGGGCGGCCGCGTGGCTGGGGTTCGCACCCGCAGCGGAATCTCGTATCCTGCTAAGGCGGTTGTGGTCACCACTGGCACGTTTCTGCGCGGCCTGATCCACCAGGGCGACGTTAGCTACCCGGCCGGCAGGGCCGGCGAGGCCGCCGCTGTGAACGCATCCGAGTCGCTTAGGTCGCTGGGCTTCGAGCTAGTGCGCCTGAAGACGGGCACCACGGCAAGGGTGGACGCGCGTACGGTGGATTTCAGCAAGCTGCACGAGCAGCGGTCGGACGATGAGCCGCTTGCGTTCTCCTTCATGCACAACCGCCTACCGGTGGAGCGCCCGCTTCTGTCGGCGTGGCTCACGCACACCACGGAGGCCACGCACGAGGTGATCCGCCGCAACCTGCACCGGTCCGCGCTGTACGGGGGCCGCATACGGGGCATCGGGCCGCGTTACTGCCCGTCGATCGAGGATAAGGTGGTTAGGTTTCCCAACCGGGAGCGGCACGGGGTGTTTCTGGAGCAGGAGGGTTGGGACACCACGGAGCTATACGTGCAAGGTATGTCCACTAGCCTCCCCGAGGAGGTGCAGCTGGAGTTTCTGAGGACTCTTCCCGGGCTGGAGGAGGTGGAGATGATGCGCCCGGGGTACGCCATCGAGTACGACGCGGTGGTCCCTACACAGCTCCTCCCAACCCTGCAGGCGAAGGCGGTTGCCGGGCTGTACTTCGCCGGCCAGGTGAACGGCACCTCCGGCTACGAGGAGGCAGCCGGGCAGGGCCTACTCGCCGGCATCAACGCTGCGCTGCAGGTGCAGGGGCGCAACCAGCTTGTGCTCAAACGCTCCGAGAGCTACATAGGCGTGATGGTGGACGACCTGGTGACGAAGGGCGTGGACGAGCCGTACCGCCTCCTTACGTCCAGGGCCGAGCACCGCCTGCTGCTGCGCCAAGACAACGCCGACCTGCGGCTCACCCCGATCGGGAGGGGAGTTGGCCTCGTAACCGACGATCGGTGGGCTCTGTTTCACGTGAAACAGAGCTTGGTCCGCTCCGAGCTCGATCGGCTGGCGGCCTTGGTGGTCCGCACCGACCCCGCCACCCAAGCCGTACTCGCCCAGATGGGCACCGCGGAGCTTGCCAAGCCCGCATCCCTCGCTGAGCTCCTCAGGCGCCCCGATCTCTCGTATGCCTCCCTGGCCGCCCTCGATCCAGACCGCCCAGACCTGCCCATCCAGGTGCGCCAAACCGTGGAGGTTGAGGCACGTTACGCGGGGTACATCGATAGGGAACGCACCGCCGCGGAGCGGTGTCGCAGAATGGAGGACGCGCGCATCCCGCCCGACCTGGACTACAGCGCCGTTTCCGCCCTCTCCCGCGAGGGCCGTGAGAAGCTGTCGCGGGTCCGGCCCGTAACCCTCGGCCAGGCGGCCCGCATCCCCGGGGTCCCGCCCGCCGACATCTCGCTGCTGGCCGTTATCCTCGATGCTCGCCGGCGAGAGCTGCGCCGCCCAAGTCCGTCGGAGCCGTCCTAGCCGCGTCGCAACCCCAGCCCACAATGGAGGCTCGCTAGTGTCCGAACCGCTGGCTGTATGCACCGAACAGCTCACCAAGGTGTACCGCCCTTGGCTTCGCGGCCGCCCCGTCGTCGCCGTCGACTCGCTCACCCTAGCGGTTGAGCGCGGCATCATCTTCGGCTTCCTGGGAGCCAACGGCGCTGGAAAAACCACAACCATCAAGCTCCTTCTTCGGCTGGCCTTTCCCACGTCCGGCTCGTTCTGGGTCCTGCAGCCGGGCCTCAACCCAGGCGCCGCGCGCGCCCGCATCGGCTACCTCCCCGAAAACCCCACCTTCTACGACCACCTCACCCCGGAGGAGCTGCTGGCCCTCTACGGCGAGCTGTTCGCCATCCCCAAGCCGCAGCTCCGTCGCCGCATCGACGAGCTCCTGAGCATGGTGGGCCTGCAAAGGTGGCGCCGCGTCCAGCTCCGCCAGTTCTCCAAAGGCATGCTCCAGCGCGTCGGCGTCGCTCAGGCCCTCCTCAACGACCCCGACCTCCTCTTCCTCGACGAGCCCACCTCCGGCCTGGACCCAGTCGGCCGCCGCGAGATGCGCGACTTGCTTCTGCAGCTCAGGGCCGTCGGCAAGACGGTCCTGCTCAATTCGCATCTGCTCTCGGAGGTGGAGATGGTGTGCGACCGCGTGGCGTTCCTTCGCCGCGGCAAGCTCGTTCGCGAAGGAACCCTCGATCAGCTCCTCCAACGGCAGGGCACGGAGGTCGTCGCCACCGGCCTGCCTCCTGACTTCGCCCCACCCGTCCCCAACGGCTACCGCGCCGCCCGGGAAGGCGACCGCCTGACCGTGCTGCTCCCGGACCACGACCTCGTTCGCCCCGTGGTTCAGAGCATATTCGCGGCTGGCGGCAACCTGGTAGCCGTTACGCCAAAGCGGGAGAGCTTGGAGGAGCTCTTCATGCGCATCGAGGGGGAGGAATGAAGACCTGGGCCATCGCGAAGGCAACCATCGGCGAGGCCGCCCGCAAGCGCTCCCTGCTGCTCACCCTCGCCCTATCGCTCGTCGTCATCACGGCACTCGGTTTGTTCGCCAAGTACGTCGGCGGCCGCGCGATGACCGTCGCCAAGTTCGCTCAGCTGGAGGCCAGCCTCCGCACAATCTCCCTGTTCGGCGCCATCCTCACCATCCTCGTCACCATGTACGCCATACCTGCCGAGCTGGAGCGCCGCACCGTGCACACCCTCCTCTCCAAGCCATTGGAGCGGTACCAGTTCGTGCTGGGCAAGTTCGTCGGATGCCTGCTGCTGGTCGCCATGAACATCGCTCTGATGGCCATAGCCGCGTTCGCCCTCCTGGTGAAGGATAGCCCCGACCTCTCGCGTGGCCTCGCCCAAAGCTTGGCTGTGCTGATGGTGAGCTTCACGGCCCTCTGCGCCCTTACCATCGCGTTCAGTACCTTCGTGCCGCCCATGCCCGCCGGTCTCCTCGCCTTCGGCCTGTACGAGATCGGTAAGGTGCCGGGCCTCTTCCGGCAGATGGCGGAGGCGGAGGGCCTGCCGCCCGTGCTTCGGGCCGTTTCGAAGGGGGTATACGCCGCCATCCCCTACCTCACCCCCCGCGTGAACCGCCTGAACTTCGAGGCGCCCGTCCTCACCGTCGCCGGCCAGGGCGAGGCCGTGCTGTACGTCCTTCTTTACTCCGCCGCGTGCGTGGTCATCGCCCTCGCCATCTTCAGCCGGAAAGAGCTGTAGCTGCGTCACAAGGAGGTGCGGTTTGCAGATCGGAAAACTGCCGAACAGATCCCTCGCCCAGCTGCTGGCGGCGGTCCCCCACGCCGACCCACGCGTCGTGGTGTGGCCCGGCGTGGGAATGGACGCCGCCGTGCTCGACTTGGGGACCACCCAGCTGGTGGCCAAAACGGATCCGATCACGTTCGCCACCGACAGGATCGGGTGGTACGCCGTCAACGTGAACGCAAACGACGTGGCGGCCATGGGGGCGGAGCCGCGCTGGTTCCTGGCCACGCTCCTCCTGCCGGAATCCGCGTCGGAGGCCGAGGCCGCCAGCCTCTTTCACCAAGTGGTGGACGCCTGCGCCGCGTTGGGGGTCTCTCTGTTGGGCGGCCACACCGAGGTCACGTACGGGCTCGACCGTCCGGTGGTGGTGGGCTGTATGCTTGGCGAGCTGATCGGCCCGCGGCCGGTGGGCGCTGCTGGGGCCCGCGCCGGCGATCACCTTGTCCTGGCCGGCCCCATCGCCCTCGAGGGCACCACCGTGCTCGCCCGCGAGGCCGCGGAGCTGCTCATCCAGCGCGGCGTTCCGCCCGACGTGGTGGACAGAGCCCAGCGCCTCCTCGAAGAGCCGGGCATTTCTGTGGTGGCGCAGGCCGGAATTGCCATGCGGACGGCGGAGGTGCACGCCATGCACGACCCCACGGAGGGCGGGTTGGCAACGGCAGCGTGGGAGATGGCACAGGCAGCCGGCGTGGGCGCCCGCATAGATGCGAACGCCGTGCCGGTGCTGCCGGAATGCGCGGATGTGTGCCGAGCGCTGGGCCTGTCTCCGCTGGGGCTACTGGCATCCGGCAGCCTCCTCATCGCAGTCGCGCCCGCCGATTCTGAGCCGGTGGTGGATGCGCTGCGACGGGCTGGATACCCGGCCGCGGTCATCGGGGCCGTCACCCCAAGCGCCCAAGGGCTGGTGCTACAAGAAGGGAACGCGGAGCGGCCTCTGCCCGAGTTCGAGCGAGACGAGCTTGCCCGCGTCTTCGACGGGTTCGGAGACGCCTAGCATGCAGATCTTGGCAGACCATTGCGTGCCTGTCGCAACCATAGAGGCGCTGCGGGCGGCGGGGCTCACGGTCCACCGCCTGGCGGACGTGGCCGGCGCCTCCATGGCCGATGCGAGGGTGGCGGAGCTGGCCGCCTCTCGTGGGTGGCTGCTGCTGACTGCGGACCGCGACTTCAGGCTTGGGGTGACGTACCACCGGAGGCAACACCCGGGGGTGGTGCTGCTGAGGGACGTGCAGACCCACCGGGATGCGGTCCACCGCCGGCTGGTGAGGCTGCTCCGGCGTCCACCAAAGCGCCTCGCGTCCGGCATCGCGGTGGTGGACCGCCGCTCCTGCAGGCTCACCAGAACCGGCTAAACGACGGGGGCCCAACGTCCCGTTTCACGTGAAACGAAACGCCGGGCCCCGCGTAACGCCCTACTCCAGACGGATGCCGCCTACAGGGACCAACCCTTCCTGTAATGGTGTTGGATGTACTTGTCGGCCTCGGCGTTGTTGATCGCCCTAACGCGGCGCGCGTCGTAGTAGATCTTCTCGCCAGCCCGAAACGCCACGTTGCCCAACAGCACGCTCTCCGTCATCGGCGCAGCGTAGTTGAAGTTGCTGCCGGTGGGGCCGCCCGTCTTGCAGGCATGGACCCACTGCTGGTAATGGTCGGCAACCCTGGGCAAGTACGGCTTAGGAGCCTCAACGTCCAGCAGCTTCCCATCCGACACCCGCTTCGGTGTGCCTCCGTGCTCAACGTACAGCTTCCCCTTCTCGCCCACAAACAGCGATCCGTTGCTGCCCTTCGGTAGCTTCACACCCTCCAGCAACTCACTGGAGGGCAGCTTGCCGCCGTCGTACCAGGTCAGCTTCACCGGAGGCATGTTGCCCCGCGCCGGGAACTCGTAATGCACAATGGACCAGTTGGGCCCGCTCTCCGGAAGCCGCGGCTCTCCCTCCGCCTCAACGCTGATGGGATATGTGAGCCCAAGGGACCAGAACGCACCATCCATTATGTGGCACGCCATGTCGCCAAGCGCCCCCGTGCCGAAGTCCCACCATCCCCTCCACCTGAACGGGTGATACGCGGGGTTGTACGGGCGGTATGGCGCCGGGCCGATCCAGAGGTCCCAGTCTAGGGTTGGCGGAATGGGTGGGGTATCCTTCGGGCGCTCGAGCCCCTGTGGCCACCATCCCGTCGGCCGATCGGTCCAGCAATGCACCTCGTGCACCGGACCGATCACGCCGGACTGGATCATCTCGACGAGGCCGACGTAGGTGGGATGGCCCTGGTTACCCATCTGCGTAACCACCTTGTAGCGACGCGCGGTCTCCATCATCACGCGCGCCTCCGACACCGTATGCGTGAGGGGCTTCTGGCAGTAGACGTGCTTGCCCATCTTCATCGCCATCACGGATGCCACGGCGTGCGTGTGGTCCGGCGTTGCCACCATCACCGCGTCGATGCTCTTCTCCGTCTCGAGCATCTTTCGAAAGTCCTTGTAGCGGCGCGCATTGGGGTATTTCTTGAACGTGCCAGCCGCCACCGCGTCGTCCACGTCGCAAAGAGCCACGATGCTCTCGGTGGCCACGCTGTCCACGTCGCTGGCACCCTTGCCGCCCACGCCTATCGCAGCGATGTTCAGCTTCTCGTTTGGGGATAGCCGCCGCGCGGATGCAGCTTCGGTGAAGACGCCGCTTGCCGCTATGCCCAGGCCAGCCGCGGCGGCTTTCTGAAGCAGATCCCGGCGAGTCATGTTACTGGACACTGCTAGTCTCCTTAGGAAAGAGCGTACTGATCTACCATTCCAGGGCCAAACTCCCGGCCCCTTCAGGCCCAACGCATCAACACGCCGGCAACCCCATCCCCAACAGCATCTGGCGCGGCAGCGGCTTCTGCAGCGGGTTCTTCAGTATCTCAGGCACGAACAGAACTTGCGCGGGAACCTTGTGGGGCGCAAGCCGGGCCGCCGCAAATGCCTTAACCTGCTCCTCAGTGGCCGCGCTCCCCTCGGACAGCACCATCAGCGCCACCGGCTCCTGCCCATGCACCTCACTGCGCACACGCCCAACCACCACCTCCACGCACCCGGGGAACTGCCCAAGCGCGTTAGCTATCTCCGACGGATACACGTTCAGCCCGTTCACCACGATCATGTCGTCCATCCGGCCTCGAACGTATATGCGCCCGCGCTCGTCCAAATGGCCCACGTCGCCCGTAAGGTAGTATCGCTTCGGCGGTCGCCCAGACAGCGAAAGCGTGCGGAACCGCTGAGCCGTGAGCTCCTCTCGCTCGAAGTAGCCGGCCGCCACGTTGGGACCAGCCGCCGCTATCTCTCCGTCCGCCCCAGCGGGCAGCTCGTTGCCATCCGCGTCCACTATCGCCAGCTCAACGCCGGGGATCGGCTCACCGGAGCATTCAGGTATCGGAGGCTCCAGCAGATTGGAGATTGAGAGCACCGGTGACGTCTCGGTAACGCCGTACCCCTGGTGGATCGGGACCCGAAACGCCCCCTCAAACTGCCGCGCCGTTTGCGGAGGCAGCGCTGCGCCTCCGGAGACGCAAGCCCTCAGCGCTGGAAGCAGGGCCTCCCCTGCGGCACCCGCGGCCGCCACCGCGGTCAGCGTGCGGTACATCTCGGGAACCAGAAGCATGATGGCCGCCTTGTGCTGGGCGGCTCCCCTTAGGAACGCCCGCGGACTGAAGCTGGTGAACAGCAGCGCGCACCCCCCGGCCAACAAAGGAAGCAGCAGGCCCGTGGTCAGCCCAAACGAGTGGAAGAACGGCAGGATGGATGTGAACACATCCTGGCCAGGCCCCAGCCTTGACAGCACCTCCGCCGAGGCGCGCGCGTTGGAGACCAGGTTCTCCGTGGTTAGGACAACGCCCTTGGGCAGCCCGGTTGTACCGGACGTATACAGCACAGCGGCGGTGCCCGGCGGGTTGGGGGCGTCTCCCCGCACCGGCTCCGAGCTCACATCCTCAACGGAACCGTCCGCCAGCAGCGCCTTGCGAACGCCTTGTGCGGCCGCCGAGAATCCCGCCCTAGCCTCTACGGGCAGCCGGTGGGAAAGAAGGAAGAGCTGCGGACGGGAGTCCGCGAGCAGCTTGGCTACCTCCGGCGGGCGCAGGAGGGGGGCCACCGGCACGAGGGCGGCCCCAACGTGCGCCACCGCAAACACCGCCGCCGCGAAGCCGATGCAGTTCGGGGCAGCCACCGCCACACGCGCTCCCGGGCCAACGCCCGCGCGCTCAAGGCCTAGCGCGATCGAATCCGCAAGCCTCTTCAGCTCCCGGAAGCTAAGCGCCTGCCCTCCCTCGTCGTGCGAGACGAGGGCAGTTGCGCTGGGTCGCTGGGCAGCCATCGGGGCCAGCACCTGGCTGTACAGGTCGGACAACGGCAATCCTCCGCTCAGACGTTTTCGTTCCCTTGGCATCGCCGATGGGACTCTCCCGTCGATGCCGCTCACACGCGAGCTATAAGCGGTAATCGGCAGCAATAGGTGTTATAATAGGCTGTTAACCGCGCTGCAAGGATCTCCTTCATTCGCAGTCAGCGCGCAACACGTGCAGTCGCAAGAGATCAGGGGCTCTTTCACCCATCGGAAGGCCTGAGGGAAGCCACGCCCGTAGCGTGCTGGATCTTTTTGGCGGTCGCCGTCGTCAGAAGAAAGGTCACCTCCCGCCGCATGCGGTGATCGGCCCTCCAGAGGGCGACCGCAAGAAACGGCAATCAGCCGTCAGTTTGCGGAACATCTTAGCGGAGCATCGCGTCGCCTGACCGAAGGCGCAAGATACGGCCCACTTGGTGGGACGAATAGCGTTTTATACGCTCGCATCCAGGGTAAACAGATAGGGGCTTGCGGAACGGCTTCTTGGACGTGCACCTTCACCAGAGCGAGGGGCTGCAAGGAGGCATCTGTTAATGCCGGAGAACAACGAAGAGCGGATCACGGTTCGGGAAGCCGGCCGAAGGGGCGGCGAAAAGGTCAAGAGCAAGTACGGGGCGGACTACTTCTCGCGGATAGGCGGGAAGGGCGGCAGGACCCTCAAGGAAAGCCGGGGACCGGAGTACTTCTCTCAGATCGGGAAGAAAGGCGGGCAAACCGTGAAAGACAAGTACGGCCCAGAGCATTTCTCCCAGATCGGGCAGAAGGGCGGCCAGAAGGTAAGGGAGCTCATCAGCAAGGGCAAGCAAGAGCAGGAGTAGCGAGAGGGCCCGCTGCAATACTGCAGTCGGCCCATTGCGGTTTGGTGGAGGCGCCATCTATGGCAGGATGGGGCGGGGGTGGTTTGTCGGGCGGCACACTTTCACGAACGCTTGTTCCCTCAACCATCAAGGCGTTGGCTGTTGGCAGGCCGTTGGAGGCACCGGGCAGCCGAGAAGGCGCCCCTTAGGGGCGAGAAAGAGCTTTGGGAGGGAACGTAATGGTGGAGGTGAGGAGATTCGAACTCCTGACTTCTTCCGTGCAAAGGAAGCGCTCTGCCAACTGAGCTACACCCCCAACCGACCAGCAAGCCAGGAAGTGAGAGGAGTGGTGGGCCTAAGAGGATTCGGACCTCTGACCTCACCCTTATCAGGGGTGCGCTCTAACCAGCTGAGCTATAGGCCCTCCACCGGACAGCCTCATTATACATAGTTGCGCCTGGCGGGTCAACCCTCTTCCGCCGGAATCCGTTGGCGATCTCCGCGCACAGAAGCCCGTGTACGCCCTGTCCTGCGCCTTGCCTCGCCGTAGCCCTAACGCGTTACCCGCCTGTTCCAAGCCCAAACGTGCATCACGGGCGCTACCCCTCACCACCCAACGGTCCGGCGCAGGTTGGCGGCATCTCCCCCGCGGAGCACCGATCTCCTCCGCTGCCGAGCTACCAAGGTGGTGACATGCCCACCTCCAGGATGACACGCTGCAGAGCCCCGGAGGCTAACCAACCCATGCTCATCAGGCCGATGAATCGCTCCGAAGCCGCTCGATTGGGGGAGCTGGACCGCACGGAGCACGTAACCTTGGCCTACAGGTGGAAAGATGGTGTGCTGGAAAGCTACCCGGTGGACTGGCATGTGCCCCCCTGGCCGGCCTCCGGTGGCCACTGGAGCGTTGAGGCTAGGGCCGCGAGGCTGGAGGAGCTTCTGGACTCCGGCGGCTCACTGATAGGCGCGTTCGACGGAGACCGCGTGATGGGCATGGCGTCCATCCGTCACCACCTAACGGACACCATGGCAGAGCTAGACGGCCTTCACGTGAGCGCCGAGTATCGCAGACGCGGGGTGGCCACGGCGCTGCTAGCGGAGGTTGAGTGGCTGGCACGCGCGCGTGGCGCCGAGGCGTTGTACGTGTCGGCCACGCCAAGCAGCTCCGCGGTGGGCTTCTACCTGAGCCAGGGCTTCCATCTGGTGACAGCCCCCCACCCCGACCTGCTCGCGCGGGAGCCCGATGACATCCACATGGTGAAGGGCCTGCGCCGGGAACCGCCGTCGCCCGCGCAGGCCCCGTAACGTGCCTTGGCCCTCGAAGCCGAGCTACCCCAGCTTCAGCGCCGCCTCTATGTGCCCCGCCGCCATCTGGTCCTGCTGCTTTGACAGCCGGATGAGCGGCTCAATGCGCTCTCGCGTGAAGCGACCCGCCAGCTTCTTGCAGTTGGCCTCCGTTGGTTCATGGCCCCCGCCAAACTCCCACACGGCCCACATCAGGTCGTGCTCCGCCACAAAGCAGTCCGCGGCCGCGTTGAGGTGCTCCGCCATGGCCGGCTCCTGTTGCGCCACGCGCCTTAGGAACAGGCTGCCGTACCAGCGCATCTCCGCCACCACCCCCGCCGCATGGCTGCTCACCTCGTGGCGCTGCCTAAGGCTGTCTGGGTCGTTGGCGGGGAACTGCTCGTCGCGCAGCAGCGCCTCGGCCCATGCATCGTAGGCGGCCAGCCCAGACCGATACCCGTGCACGTCCGCCGTGTGCGTCACCTCCAGTCCCCACCTCAGGGCCTCACGGTTGGTCTGCGCCTCGGGGGGCAGATCGCCCTTGGGACCCAGCAGGATGATGGCGTGCATATCACCAAACCATCCCGACTTGCGGAAGTAGCCCGACGGTTCGATCTCCACGCCTACAGCCTCGTTCGGATCCTCCTGGAAGCAGCTCCACCCGATGAGCGCTTCACCGGCCTCGTCGTATCCCGTTATCAGGCACACCTCCGGCGGACCGATGACCCCCACCGCCAGCACCGGAAGCCCTTCATCTCGAATGCTTCCCACAATGGCGGCACGGTACAGCGCCTCGTCATCGCTGCGCTCGCAGCTCAGGTGGTTTTGGTCCGCGTAAGCAGCCTTCGCGATCATCCGGTGAGAGCGCCCAACGGCACGCAGAGCGCGGCGCACGGGCTCCTCACGGTCGCGCGCAATAAGCAGCATGTTGCCGATGGCCATGTCCCAGCGATCGGGATGCCACAGCAGTGCCCAGGCGGCGCCGGTCAGGCCGCACATGTAGGCATACGTGCAGTCAGTCTCCTTGGTGTGCGTCTTGTCCGAATGATGACAGCCAACGTCTTCCGCCAGAAAGCGCAGGCTGGCGGCAAGTGAGCTTGGCAAGGGAAAATCCTCGGGGCAACCATAGCCATTGTAGAAGCCAACGCGGGGCACTCCCTCCAGCACCCCACGGCGAGATGCTAGGGCCATCTCTCCTCCAGTGCCGCCCAACATGGCGAGCAGAATCCACCATCCTTGACAAGTGCCGATGTGATGGCGGCAGGCGGCACAACCCCATCGGCAGTGGGGCGGTGTGGCCTAGCGCCCTGCCGCCCGCATGATAAGCTCGGCCTCTCCGTGGCCAAGCGCCGCGCCAAGCGTGCGAGACGCGGCATCCTCCTGTGCGGCTACTGCCTGCGAGGTGACGATGATGCCGATGAGCAACAACGCCACCACCCAAGGCCAGGCCGCGCTAACAATCCGCACCAGCAACCTGCCAAAGCCCGGCCGACCCGCGGCGCGGTTCGCCTGGATCGCTGCCAATGCGGCGGCTGCCACCATAAGCAGCAGCGTACCTCCGGTCCACGTATTGTACACCTGCGGCGTTATTCGCATCGTGGCCAGCGCCTCCAGGTTGCCCCAAACCGGCCTGACCTTGCTCACCACCTCCACCGCCAACGCCGCCACGGGAACCGCCACGGTGAACGCCACCGCCCAGGCAGGCACCACGAACTGCCGGCGCCGCACTGCTGGCGAGCTGATGCTGGCGATGAGCCCCACAACCAGGCACAGGCCCGCCGCCACGATGATCACCGCTAGGTAGTACCAAAGCAAGGAGGCCCTGAGCTGCGGCGATAGCCACGTTGGTTTGGACGTGTTGTACACCGTGCTTATGATGCCGCGCTGTTGGGCCGCGGCCGTTATCCCCATCGCCAGCCGGTTGGCCTCGGCCGCCCGGCCCAGCCGCCGCAGCGCCACATCCAGCGTCTCCGCGCCTTGCCCCTGCGAGGCGGTCATCTCGATCACGGCGCCGTTCAGAATGCCCTGCGCCGTCGGCTCGCCGGTGCGGATCTTGTCGCCCACCTGGGTAAGGGCCACCAAAAGCTCCGTGTCTCTGGCTGGGGTAGCTCCGGTCAGTAGAGCGGCGGTTAGGCGGCGAAACATCATGTGGTGGGGCAACTGGGCAAGCAGCGTTCTGGCAGACAGCTGCGCCCTGGCGCGTGCCACTCCCGCGGTCGTGGCCGCTTTCACCAACGCATCGGCGATCTCGCGCTCGTGTGGGTTGTAGGTGGGCTTGGCGGCTGCGGCGCGCACGGCGGCCACCGCGCCTGCCTTATCGCCGGCCTGAAGCAGGGCGTAGGCGCGCACCAGATCGAAGAACGCATTGCGTGGCTCCGCACGCAACCCGGCGTCCGCGGCGGCACGCAAACGCGTCAGGTCCGCGGGCTTGGGGGAGGCGGCCACGATTCCCAGCCACCCGCGAGCCAGGCTTTCTATCACAGCCACCTGGGCGGCGGGATCTTCTGGAGAGTCCGCGGCCAGCTTTTCCGCCTCATCCACCGCCATTGGACCGGCGGTTGGCACCGCAGCCCACGCCAGCGCCAACGTCTTTGGATCCAAACCAGGCGCGCGGCGAAGCAGATCCCAATCCACCGGCGTGGAAAGCGGGACGTGGTCCAGGGTCCACCTGACGTTGGTTGGCGGTTCGGTTTGGTTGGGGCTGGCAACCGACTGTGTGGTGATCGGAATGGTCTCCTCAAGCTCAAGTTGGACGAATCGCCTAGGTGCTGGCAGAAGGAGAACGAGCAAAGCAGCAACGACGGCCAGCAACACACCAATCCTGGTGGCGGTTCGCATCAGATATGGGCTCCCTTCATGTATCCGAAAAGTGCCTATACAATAGAATCGCATCAAGCGTAAGCGAGACACGCCCCGTTTCTAGGCTGCGCGTGCCACGCCTCCATGCCTCTTCGACGGTCGGACGCGGAGTCCTACATAGCGCACGGCTGCGGAGGGTGAACGCACAGTCGTCACGCCATCCCGTTCCCAAACCGCACAAGGAGGGCTGGAAGCACGGAGGCAAGGGACGTGCCCTCAAGCGCCTCCCGTTGCGACTTGGTGTTCGCCCAGGCCCACGGAAACCGCGGACGCGGAAAGGTGAACGAGGCCCTGGCGCAGAAGGTGCCAATGGCGTCATGACCTGCGGGAGCGTCGCTAGCGTCTGCCCTTTGGGCGCCTAAGGAGAGGAAGATGATTACCATTCAGAAACAGGCAAGTGGGCTGACGATGGAGCTTGCTCAGCGAATGGTGAAGGACGTTGGGTACATACCCAGTGACAAGCTGCAGTGGAAACCCACCCCCGAAGCGAAGTCCGCAGCAGACATCCTGGCGGAGTGCGCCCGGGCCAACGCGGGGATAGCAGCCGTGATAAGGGGTGAGGACCCGCGTGCCGCGGGGGCAGGTCCGTCCGCCGGCGACCTGGGCCAGTCGGTTCTCGAGACCGCCAAGCAGGTTGCCAGCGCCATCGAGGCGTTGAAAGATCAGGATCTGGAGCGCACTGTTACCGCGCCGTGGGGCGCGCAGATGCCAATGTTCAGGTTCATTCTCACCGCCGCGGAGCACATGAGCTACCACGACGGGCAGATCAACTGCATTCAGTATCTGCTGGGCGACGCCAAGTTCCACTGGGCGGAGGGCTAGAGCTTGCTTCGGCTGCCGCCTCATCTGCGGCAGCCGAGGCGCTTTTCCCCTGGCGGAAGCCCCGCCCACCCATAGTTGACAGCCAGCGATGAACCCGAGAAACCCCCTCTCACTACGCACGGTCGCCATCGGTGTCGTCGGCACGGTGGTGTGTGTTTACTGGAACATCTACGGAGAGGTGGTGTCCCAAACGGACCTCACATCCACCTCCCTCATGATGCCGCCCATCTGCATCCTGCTGCTGATGATCATCAGCAACGCCACCCTCGCCAAGGCGTTTCCGAAGGCAAGGCTCACCCAGCCCGAGATGCTCATCGCCTACGCCATGATGACCGTTGGCGTGGTGGTTACCGGCATGGGCAACACCCAGTTCCTCTTCACCACACTGGGCGCCGTGCCACACTACGCCGACTCCAGCAACGGCTGGCAGCGCTTTATGCCGTTTATCCCCTCCTACCTTCTCCCTCAGCCCGACCCAACCAAGGTCTTCGACGGCTTCTACAAAGGACAGTCCAGCGTGCCATGGCGGGCGTGGGCCGTTCCCCTCGTCGTCTGGGGCATCTTCTTCATGGTGCTCGTCTTCGCCATGTTCTGCATCAACGTGCTGGTGAGGAAGCAGTGGGCCGACCAGGAGCGGCTTAGCTTCCCCATCGTCTTCCTGCCGATGCAGATGACTGCGCCGGGCTCGCCCTTCTTCAAGAACCGGCTCATGTGGATCGGCTTCGCGGTCGCCTTCGCCCTCGAATCCATCAACAGCCTTAACTTCCTGTTCCCAACCGTGCCCCACCTCCAGCTCCGCGCGTACGACCTAGGCCCGTCCTTCGTGCTGCCGCCGTGGAACGCCGTCGGTTACTTCCCAACCACGTTCTATCCGCTCACCATCGGCCTCGGCTTTCTCCTGCCGCTGGACCTCTCGTTCTCGCTGTGGTTTTTTTACATCTTGACCAAGGTTGAGAGCGTCTTCGGCGCGGCCACCGGCATCACCGCAGGCGGCAGCATGACGCAGGACTTCCCGTTCCTTGGCCACCAGGCCGCTGGCGCGTGGATCGCCATTGTTGGGATGACGCTGTGGATAGGGCGCAAGCATTACGTGCAGGTTGTGCGCAGGGCGCTTGGCTTCTTCAGCAAGGTGGACGATTCCGACGAGCCCCTGTCGTACAGGACCGCGCTGCTCGGCCTGGTGCTCAGCTTGGCCGCCATACTGGTGTTCTGGATCCACATCGGCATGTCGCCGTTGATCGCGGTGGTGTTTCTGGGCGTCTACATGGCGATCGCAACCGCCATCTCCCGGATGCGCGCCGAGGCCGGCCCCGCCTGGATTATGGGCCCCGGCTTCGACGCACGAGACGTTGCCCTCAGCGTGGCCGGTCCCATGGGGCAGACCTGGAGCAACCTAACCCCCCTGGCCCTCTTCGGCTGGTTCAACGCGGAGCAACGGTGCATGCCGTCGCCAACCCACATAGAGTCGTTCAAGATAGTGGAGCAAAGCAAGGCCAAACAGCGCACGGTAGCCTACCTGCTGCTGTTGGCGATTCTGACGGGCATCGTGGCGGGCTTCTACTTCAACCTTAAGGTGTATTACACGTTTGGCGCCGGTTCGGCCAAGGTGGAGCCGTGGCGCACGTACATGGGCCGTAACCCGTTCGACCGCGCCATCGGCTCCCTCAGCGACCCAACCAAAACCAACATCTTCCAGCTTTCCGGGCTGCTGGTTGGCGCGGGCATCACGGTGGCGCTCAGCCTCATCAGGCTTCGGTTTGTGGGCTTCCCGTTCCATCCTGTGGGGTATGCGCTTGCCAACACGGGCACCATGTACTGGCTGTGGTGCCCGTTTCTGGTGGCGTGGGTCATAAAGTCGCTGATAACGCGCTACGGCGGGGTGAAGGCGTACCACCAGGCGATACCCTTCTTCCTCGGCCTTGTGCTTGGAGATTACGTGGTGTCCAGCCTGTGGTCGCTGGCGGGCTCGGCGCTGGGCATCCAGATGTACCGCTGCTTCCCGTGCTGACGACGTACGCCCGTCCGCTGCGGCAATGGAGGTTTGCCTCTCGTTGACACCTTCACGTGCCGAGCCTATAATGTGCGTGGCACTGAACAAGTGGATGCTCCCACGTCCGTCTCCGTCATCATCCCGGCCTACAACGAGGCCGGCACCATCCAGGCTACCATCAAGGCCGCCCTCGGTATGCCGGGCGTGACGGAGGTGGTTGTGGTGGACGATGGCTCAACCGACGGCACGGAGGAGCTGGCTAGGCAGGCAGGAGCCACCATACTCCTCAGGCATTCGCGCAACCTCGGCAAAGGCGCTGCCCTGCAGACGGGTTGGCGCGCCTCCCACGGCGACGTGCTCCTGTTGCTGGACGCGGATCTCGGCAGCTCAGCCGCAGAGGGGACCAAGCTACTGCAGCCCGTGCTCTCCGGCGCGGCAGATGCAACTATTGCTCGCTTCCCCCGCTCTGCACGAGGCGGCGGCCTGGGCCTGGCCCTCCGGCTGGCGCGTTGGGGCGTGCGGCGCCTAACTGGAGTCTCCGTGGAGTTCCCGCTCTCCGGCCAGCGAGCCATCAAACGCTGCGTGCTGGAGGATATCGGCGGCTTCTCCCATCGCTTCGCCGTGGAGACCGGCATGACCGTGGATCTGCTCAGGCGCGGCTATCGCGTGCTTGAGGTTGATACCGCCATGTCTCACCGGCTCACCGGGCGAAACGTGGCGGGTTTCGTTCACAGAGGCAGGCAGCTGCTCAACATCGCCGGCGTGCTTGCCAGGAAGGCTTTCACGCGTTGACCCCGGTCCGGTGGGCGGGCGTGCTTGCCGCGTCCGTCCTGCTCTCCTGGGCGGCCTCAAAGCTGCTCCCAGGCCCACTGCTCAGGGCAGGCTTGGGGCGCACCAACTACCAGGGGCGGCTTGTTCCCACGGCGTGCGGCTTGGGGGTGGTTGCCGGTGCGGCGCTTCCCGCGGGGCTGGCATCAGCCTGCTGGATGCGCTATCCTTTCCACGGCGCCCTATCGCTTGCGGTGGTCGCGGCATTCGCCGCCTTGGGCCTCGCGGACGACCTGTGGGGCGACCGTACGGTGGGGGGGCTCAAGGGCCACTTGGGCTTGCTGCTTAGGGGAAGGGTGACAACCGGCGCGCTGAAGGCGTTGGGAGGAGCTGGCGTTGCCATTGCGGCGGGTTTTCTCGCACCCAACCGCGGGCCCGTGGACGCAGTGCAGACGGCCATCCTAGTGGCCCTGTGCGCCAACGCCATCAACTTGCTGGATACGCGGCCCGTGAGGGCGGCGGCGGCTTACGTTGTTGGCGCGCTGCTAGCCGCGCCGTGGGCGGTTGGGCGCGACACGGAGGCGGTTTTCCCTATGGCGCTGGCCGCCGCCACGATGGCGTACGCGTCGGCCGAAAGGCGCCGAGCTGCAATGCTTGGCGACGTGGGCTCCAACGCCCTGGGCGCGGCGCTGGGCCTGATGCTCGCATCCTGCGCTGGCCCCGCCGTCAGGATCGCCTGCATTGCAGCATTGGTGTGGCTGCACATATACACAGAGAGGCACTCCCTCTCCGCGCTGATCGATCGAAACTGGCTCCTACACAGGGTGGATGCAGCCCTAAGGGGATCGAACGGTGATAGCTGAGCCGATAGCCACAGCTGGCAACACGCTAGAGATAGCGTTTCACGGCAGGGGTGGGCAGGCCACCATGACGGCCGGCAACATCATCACCCATGCGCTCTTTCTGGAGGGAATGGAGCCGCACGGCCAGCCGCGCTTCACCCCAGACCGCATGGGCGCGCCCGTCTCGTACGCCATTCGCCTCAACAGAGACCGCTCGCCGGTGTACGACAGAAGCTGGATCAGGTCGCCAAGCCTGGTCGTCCTTTTCGACCTCAGCCTGGTAACCCACCTCGGCGTGGCCAGCACCTGGCGGACAGGCATAACTGTGATCGCCAACATCCCCCACGACGTGCCCGTTCCCGCGGAGCTTGGGCCCTTCACTCTCTATGCGCTGGACGCCAACGCCATCGCCACCCAGTGCGGCCTTATGAAAGGCTCGGTCCCCATCTTAAGCAGCGCCATGTGCGGCGCCTTCGCCAGAACCACTGGCTTGGTGTCGCTGGAGAGCGTGCAAACCGCAATGGCCGCCGCGATGAAAGACGCCCTAAGCCGCTACATGCCCGCCAACGTGGAGGCCCTCAAACGCGGATACGAGGAAGTGAGCCTGTACCACCCGCCTGTGCACACCGCCGCTGGCGGATGACAAACACGCCTACGGAGCATCGCCGTTGAGCAGCAGCACCAACAACCCCGGCCCGCCGCCTCGATACCGCTCAACCAGAAGCAGCAGCGTCTTCAGAACCGGGCTCCAGCGCTTCGAGCGGCCAGTGTTCGACTATCCCGCCAAGTTCTCGCCGTGCCGCGCCGCCTGCCCCGCAGCCCACGACATCGCATTGGCCATGCTGTTGGCGGCATCGGATAGGTTCGACTTGGCGTTTGACCTGTTCAGGCAGGAAAGCCCGTTTCCGGGCATCACCGGCCGCGTCTGCTACCATCCCTGCGAGGCCCAGTGCAACCGCGCGGAGTACGACGACGCAATCGCCATTAACGCACTAGAGCGCGCGCTGGACGCCTATGGCGCATCTCCCTCGGCGCCGGCACAGGTTTGCCACCCGGAAACCGTGGGCGTTGTTGGAGCGGGGCCCGCCGGCCTCACCTGCGCCTATCACCTGGCGCGCTTGGGCTACGCCGTTACCGTGTACGACGCGAACCCATCCCCGGGCGGCATGTTGGCTTACGGCATACCCGAATACCGCCTGCCAAGCGAGGTGGTGGCCCGGGCGGTTGAGGACCTGCAGGCGCTGGGCGTGGCCTTTAGGTGCGGCGTGCGCGTGGGGCAAGACATCCCGTTTGCCGAGCTCAGACACCGCCACGAGGCCCTCTTCCTGGCCCCGGGCCTCCAGCGCCCATCCCCCCTCAAGCCCTGCCTCGATCTGCCCGAACAGAGGTCCCTTCCAGGCCTCGAGTTCCTCAGGCGCGTTCGTCAGAACGGGCGGGTGGACCTGTCGGGCGCCACCGTGCTGGTGATCGGCGGCGGAGACGTGGCCGTGGACGCAGCCAGAACGGCGTTGAGGGCGGGCGCCGCATCCGTCACAATCTGCTGCCCGGAGTCGCGCGACGAGATGCCCGCTCATCCCCAGGAGATTCGAGCCGCCCTCTCCGAAGGGATCGCCGTGGCTAACTGCATCGCGCCGGAAGGCGGCAGGATTTCGGGCAGCCGGATAGCCCTCTCGTTCCGCGCCGTTGAGGCCGTCAAGCGCGGCGACGGCGCCGTCTCTTTCGCGCTTTCAGATGAGCCCCCAACCGATCGCCTGGCGGACCACGTAATATACGCCGTGGGCCAACAGCCCGACCTTGGCTTCCTACCAGAGGAGCTGAGGTGTGGCCCGCGCATAGAATGCGGGCCCTTCGGCCAAACTGGCGTGGCGGGCGTGTTCGCGGGTGGAGACGCCGCAGGAACCTACAACGTGGTGAACGCCATCGGCTCCGCGAAGCGGGCGGCCATCGGCATAGATGCGTACCTGCGCGGAACCTCCCTGGATGGGATCGAGGCGCACATCGCTGTCGGCCCGGGCGGGCCTGTCTCCATGCAGGCCTACATCGACCTGCGCAACGGCCTCAGCGTAACCCCCGCTGCCACCAAGATCGGGCTCGGCCAGATCAACCTTAGCTACTTTTCGCACTCCGCCCGCTGCCAGCTGCCTGTGGCCGAGAACGCCCAGGCCGACTTCCGAGAGGTGAACCTCACGCTGCAGCGTTTGGCGGCGCGCGCTGAGGCGTCTCGCTGCTTCAACTGCGGCCTTTGCAACATGTGCGGAAACTGCTTCGCTTTCTGCCCAGACTCAGCGGTCATTCGCCGGGACGGCTGGGGTTTCCGCGTAGACCTAGATCACTGCAAAGGCTGCGGCGTGTGCGTTGAGGAGTGCCCGCGCGGCGCCATGTCTATGATCCCCGAAGGAAAGGCCGCCTCACATGGTGACTAGCGATAGACGGTTGATCAACGGGGCTGAGGCCATGGCCCTGGCGTTCAATCTCGCGGGCGTCCGCGTGGCCTACGCCTACCCCATCACCCCACAAAGCGAGGTGATGGAGCTTCTCGCGTCGGATCCAAACATCACCTGCGTGGCGTCCGACTCGGAGTACAACGTGCTCGCGGGGGCGGAGGGCGTGCTGTGGGCCGGCGAGCGCTGCGCCATCGCCACGGCTTCGCAGGGCCTCCTGTACATGTCTGAGGTCATGTGGGAGGTAGCGGGCAACCGCCTTCCCCTTGTAATGGGCGTGTTCAGCCGCGCCGTGAAGGGCCCCGGCTGGTGCCTCGGCGCGCAGCAAAACGACGTCCTCTTCATGCGAGACACCGGCTGGCTCCATTTCATCTGCGAGTCCGCCCAGCAGATGATGGACCTCATGCTCATCGCCTTCAGAGTTGCGGAGAAGGTGAGCTTGCCGGCCATCGTCAGCGGCGACGGTTACTACGTGTCGCACCAGAAGGAGCCAGTATACGTCCCCGATCTCGCGTCTTCCAGGCAGTTCGTTGGCGACCCACCGCGGCAGGGCCTTCCCACCGGCGGCACTGCAGCTAGCTACGGCGCCCTCGTGCCACCAGCCTCGTTCCTCCGGCTTGTCCGCCATATCTACGAGGACATGGAGTCGGCCCTGGGCGTCTTCGTGGACGCATCCGCCGAGTTCGCCGACCGCTTCGGCAGGCGCTACTCGCCAGTAGACTTCCTCTGCGCCGACGATGCGGACACTATTCTGGTTACGGCAGGCTCCATAGGCGGCACCGCGGAGCACGTGGTGAGGATGCTTCGTCAGCAGGGAATGCGCGTTGGGCTAGCTCGCATGCGTTGCTTGCGCCCCTTCCCAGCCGCCATGCTTAGGCACGGCGTTCGCTCCGCCAAGCGGCTGGTGGTTGTGGACCGAAACCTGCTGTACGGCATCGGCGGCGCTGTTGCGGCCGAGACCCGCCTTGCTCTGGACGTCCTTTCGGGGCCGCGCCCCAGCGTGTACAGCTTCGTTGCAGGCCTGGGCGGCATCGACGTGACGCCGGAGATGCTGATGGCCGCCGTGGAGTACGCCGAGACGAAGCCCCCCACCGTTGGGAGGCCGCTGTTTGTGACGGAGGCTGGCGTTGAGGGATAACCTGCTTGATCGCCTCTCGGAGTCGCTGGATCTGCCTGCACCGCAGCAGGACGTGTTCGTGTCGGGCCACACGGCGTGCCCGGGCTGTGGCGCCATCCCCGCAATCCGTGCGGTTACGCGCATCATCGGCCCTAACGCCATCTACCTGGTGCCGGCCAGCTGTGCTAGCCTATACGTCTCTCCGCCGGATACAACCGCGCTGCAGGCGCCGGTTATCCACACCGTTTTCGCGGCGGCGTTTGCTCAGGCGGAGGGGCTGGCGTACGCGCTGAAACGCCAGGGCCGGGATGAGCGGGTGGTGGTATGGGCGGGAGACGGCGCCTGCTACGACATCGGGTTGGGCGGCCTGTCTGGCATTGCCGCCCGCGGCGCCGACGTCCTGGTCTTCTGCAACGACAACGAGGGATACCAGAACACCGGAGGGCACCAAAGCACCGCCACGCCGCCGGATGCCACAACCCCCATCGGCAGGCCCACAGCCGATGACGCACCCGCCACATCCCAGCGCAAGGATCTGGTGGAGATACTGGCCGCGCACCGGGTTCGGTACATCGCCACTGCATCGCCCGCGTTCCCAGAGGACCTTGAGGCCAAGGTGAAGTACGCCAGCTCGCTGAGCGGCTTTCGGCTGATTCTGCTTATGACCACCTGCGTTACGTGGGGATTTGAGGCGCGCCACAGCATGAGGCTGGCACGCCTTACGGTGGATACCGGCTACTTCCCGCTGTACGAGGTTGAGCACGGGGTGCGCTACAGGATTACGTATGAGCCGCCGATGCGCGCGGTGGAGGAGTTCGCCGCCCTGCAGAAGCGATTTCGCAACGGGGACCTTGTGGCGCTGAAGCGGGAGATAGCGCAGAAGTGGGAGGACCTGCGGTTCAAAGCCGGCAGGTACCCGGATGGGGCCAAAGCGTGAGGCCGTGACCGGCTACTGAAGCCGCTTCACCAGCCTCACCGTGGTGCCCCGCGCATCGAAAGTGTAAGACACCTCGTCCATAATCAGCCGCATCAGGTGGATGCCAAGCCCACCCTCGCGGAGCAAACCTGCCTCTGGCGCGGGCACCTCATCCGGGTTGAACCCGGTGCCGGGGTCCGTAATCTCCACCACCAACACGCTGTTCTCCACCTGGCAGTAAACGCCCACGGTGTGATCACCGCCGCGGCACCCGTGGCGAAACGCGTTGCTCAGCGCCTCCCCAACCGCAACGCGAATGTCGTCGCACTGGTCTTGGGGCACGCGCAAGCTGCTGGTCAGCTCCGATATCCACCTTCGGACGTACCTCGCCGTCTCCGGCCGACACCGATACGCAAACGCCGCCGCCGGCCGTCGACCGTTGCCGTTCCCGCCGACTGCAGGCAAGCGGCTGCGGCCATTTGGATGCGAAACAGGCTGCCCGCCGTCGCGGCTGCTGATCACTGGTGCTTACCTCCGGATACGTGCTGGAGCCCTGCCATGTTTGGGCGCAGGCCTAGCGCCCCGCGCCACGCAGTGAGATGTCACCAGTGGGCATTATTGGACGAACTTCGCCGCAACAAGAGGGCTGGGGCCATGATCACCGCCAACTATGGCGCGCCGCCACTCCTCAAGCCCCTTCCGTGTGTTTCCATAGCCCGCCACGAGCGACGGGCCACGCTCGCCAGCGTACTTCGCCAAGCAGGCGGACGGTGGAACGATTGGGAAAGGCAGCCCGCCGCGCTTGCCCGGTCTTGGAGCATATGCGCCGCTCACTGTCCCTTCCTCTCAAGCTCCGGTAGGCCCTTCAGCTTCTCCTCCGGCCTGTTGGTCTTTAGGTTCGTCATGTCCTGCCGCTCTTGCGTGAGGTTTGTTATCTCCTCCTCTGTGCGCACCACATGGGGCGTCAGGAAGATCAGTAGCTCCGTCTTGCTCGTGCTCTTCTCTTTGCTGGTGAACAGCAGTGGGCCAACGATCGGAATGCTGCCAAGAATGGGGAGCTTGTTCCGTGTGAGGGTTTGGTTGCTGCGGATCAGCCCGCCCAGCACGATTGTCTGCTGATCTTTCACCATCACGGTGGATTCCATGGTCCTCTGCTGGATGATAGGCGCGCTGAACGTGGTGAACCCCTGCAGGTCGTTGGCGTCTTGGCTCACCTCCATGTTCACGAAGCCGTTGTCCGTCACGTGGGGCGTTACGTCCAGGATTATCCCCACGTCTATGAAGCCGGTGGTGATGGTGGGCTGCGTGGCGCCAAGGTACGTTGTTTGGCTTCTGATGTATGGAACCCGGGTGCTCACGTTTATCTGTGCCTGTCGGTTGTTCTGGGTCATGATGCTAGGCGTCGACAGCACGTTGAATCGCTTGTCGGTCCGTATAGCGTTTAGCAGCGCCTCGAAGTTGGAACTCACCACGCCGTACTTGAAGCCGCCCGGCGTCGTGTCCGCTGGCAGCGTTCCGGAGGTGGTTGCGGACGTTCCGCTGCCGAACGGGTTTGCTACCGTCCAACTCCACCGCACCCCCAGCTTGGACGTGGCGTCCAAGCTGGCCTCCACGATGATAGCCTCCACCAGCACCTGCACCGGAAGGGCGTCCATCTCGTCGAGCATCTGCTTCAGCGCCTGCAGGTTGTACGGCGAGGTGTTGATGATGATGCTGTTTGTGTTGAGGTCCGGCGTGATGGTGACGTTGCCCTGGAGGTCCACCATCGGCACCACGCGCCCCTGCGGATCGCGGGTCATCTGGGTGCCGGAGCCCCTCTGCGTCCCGTAATCCCAGGGGAAGAACTGGCTCAGGCGGTACGGGCTGTCCTCTGGGTGGTTTGCGTCGCCGCTCTGGTCGCCAGCGTCCGGCCGAAGCGCGCTCGCCACCGAGTAGCCCGGGCCTTCGTCGTCTCCGCCGTAGCTCATGAAGCCAAACGGGCTTCGGTTGGTGTCCGAGCCGGACCGCGGTCTGGTGGACCCCGGGTCGCCCAGGCGGTACCGCTTTCGCTGACCGCTGGTGTCCTCGCGTGGGCCGAACAGGAGGTCGTAGTAGCTCATGCCGCGGTTGCGTTGCCTTAGCAGCTGATCCATGAGATACGCCACCTCGCTGGCCTCCGCGTGTTTCAGCTTGTACCGAAAGATGGTGCTCTGGTACTCAACCGGAGCATCCATGGCCCTGATCACTTCCGCAACCTTGCCCAGGGTCTGCGGATCCGCCGTGACGAAGAGGGTGTTGGTGCGCCTATCGGCCACCACGCGCTGAACGCCGCTGCTGGTTTGGGCCAGCCACGGATAGGAGGGGGCGCCGCTAGATACCACCCGGCGCTCAAACGGGATGTCTGCGTAGGCGCTGCGGCGACCAGTGCCGGAGATGGACGCGAGCACGCTTTGGACCTGCGGCAGCACCTCGTTCACGTCCGCATACTCCAGCTTGAAGGAGCGCGTCTCAAGCGTCGTCTCCTCCTGAACGTCGATCTCCTTGATCAGCTCCTCCACCTGCGGCATGATCTCCTTGGGCGCAGACACGATGACGCGGTTTGAATAGTCGTCGGCCACGGCCTTAACCGGCTTGTCGGCAGCCGCTCCAGGTGGACCGCCCGGCGCTCCCGGGCCCCCCGGCTGACCAGGTGGAGGCCCGCCGGGACCTCCAGGCCCTCCCGGCTGACCGGGCTGACCGGGTTGCCCGGGCTGGAGTGGCCCGCCGCCCGGCGCGAACACGGCGTTTATGGTACTGGCAACGCCGCGCGGGCTTGCGTACTCAATGTGAAACGTCTTCCGGATCGGCTCCTCCTCTTTGGGGGCACCTGCGGCCTTCCCGTCGGGCTTCTGGGCATCTGTCGGGGCGGATGGGGGCGGTTGCGGGGACCCGCCGGGGCTGCCGCCGGCCCTGGGACCCACATGCAGCACCGGCCCGTCTCGCGTTATTGTGTAGCCCCTTTGGTTCAGCACCTTCTCCAGCACGACGAAGGCGTCTGCCAGCGGTATCTGCTGCCCATTGATGACCGTGAAGCTGCCAGTTAGGCCTGGATCTTTCGTGATGGTCAGCCCCGCTGCCACCGAGTAGAACATCAGTATGTTGTCGATGTCAACGTTCCGGAAGTCGAAGGAGACCCGTTTGCTGGGTAGTTTGCCCAAGACGGCCTTCAGGTCCTTCGGCTTTGGGGGCGCAACGGGTTTGGGGGCAAGCTTACTGACGTCTGGGGGCTTGGCGCTGGACTGCGCTTTGGCCGCGTCGCCCGCCTCCGATGACACTGCGGCCTTCGGTTCGGGCGGCGGATGCTCCGGAACGGTGGCTGCACTTGCCGCGATGCATGCCAACAGCGCCGCCGCCAGCGCGTGGGTGAGCCGCACGGTGGTCATGGATACTCCTCTGCTCTGGGTGAGAACGCCCTGCCTCAGTCGCTACTTCGGGGTCACGCTGGGGGCAGCACCGTCCATGGGAAGCGCCACGCCCTGTTTGGGCGCGGGTGGCAGGTTGGAAGGGGACTGCGCTGGCGCCGGTTGGCCGCTGGGCGGGGGCGTCTGCTGCGCGGCACTTGCTTGCACCGAGGCTTGCGGAGTCGTTGCCTTGGGCTGATCCTTGGGGGTGGCCTTGAGCTCATTGCCGGGAGCAAGCGGAAGCTCCACCTCTCCGTCAGCACGGAGGAGCCTAACGCTCTCCGCCTTCACGCCAACCACCAAAGCTCCGGCAAACGCCTGCCCGGCCCTCACGCATGCTCCCGCGTGGGTTGTCTTGTTCTGCATAATGGCCATGTGCTGGCCGTCCACGGTGGCGCTGCCGACGTAGGCCCAGTCGGCAAGCTTGTCGGCGGCGGATGGCAGGGCGCCGCTCACGCCCATGGGGGGAAGCATCGCCAGCTTCGCATCGCCGGGAACGTCCGCGAAGCTAGCGGCCGTTCGTCCCCCGGGTGGCCTGAAGATGTTCCGCCGTGCAAGACGCCTGTACTGCACGTACGCCCCATCGCGCACCAGTGGGTGGGGCGCATAGGGGCTGCGCAGACGCCCATCGGTCCCGCGGTCCACCCAACGAGCAGGTGGCATGGGGGGCTTGTGACCGGACCACGATGCCCAGGCTGCCACTGCAACTACCGTCACCAGGCACCCAACGCCGCAAACGGCCACAAGGCGCCTTGGGCTCACGGCTGCTCCTCGCTCCGCGCCACCATTCGCGTACGCGTTGGGGTTGTGCGCGCGGGCTCGGTCACCTTCAGAGAGTACGCGGATATCCTCACGTCCACATCCACCGTGTCGCTCTCGGTGTCGGCGGACGATATCCGCACCATGTCGATGCTGACCTTGGTTTCCGGCTTCTGAAGCTCATACAGAAAGCGCACAGCTGTGGGGAACGGGGCGGTGAACTGCATCTCCAGCGGCACCTGCGTGACAGCGTCCAGCGCCTTTGGCTTCAAGTGCTTGTAGTTGGTTAGCGTTAGCCCCGTGCGTCGAGCCAGCGCCTCAAGCTTCTGCACCAAGATGGGCGTGAGCGAATCCGGGTCCTCGGTCCATCCCATCTTGCTTACGATAGGCTGCTGAGTCGCGATGGTCTCCTTGGCCCTTCGGATGGTGCGCTCGGCCTCCGCCCTGCGTTGGTCGATCGATTGCTTGCTTAGGCCGTTGCCCTTCACCACGGCAGCAGTGTTCCCCCCAAGCAGCGCGGGTACACCTATGACGGCCACCACAAGCACGCAAACCAGCAAAAGCACCTGTTCGCGGCGGCTCACTTTCATTCGGTAGCCCTCAACCTTCTGCTGCCAGATTTCGTGGTACGCTTGGGCTTCGGCTCGTTCCCCTTAACCACGCCGGTAATGCTGAATTGCACCACCTTGTTCTTTCCGATGGACACCTCGTTGGAGTCGCCAGGGACGACCTGCAGAAAGCAGACCGACCGTTTGAGGTCGTCCGCGTACTCGGCGGCCAGCGAGTGAGACAGTGCGGTTCCCCGAAGCACCAGGGGCTTGCCTTTCTCGTACACGAGGCCGGTGAGCCACACCCCGCGCGGGGCGTGATCGCTGGCCGCCTGCATGACGTCCAGCACTGGAAACTGGGGTCGCAGGGCCTCCTGGAGCGTGGATAGTTGGGCGCTTATCCGGGAGCTTTGGGCGTTGAGGCGGCTGGCCTCAGCCACCACTGCCTTCACCTTGGCATCAAGCTTGGCCAGTTTCTGCTGCTCGGCCTTGCGCTCCTCAAACGCCTGCGAGCCGATGTACGCAGCGCCGGCCACGCATGCGAGAACGCCCAGAGCGGCCACCTGAAGCCTTAGGCGAAGGCGCCTGGACGCGCGCTCTCGCTCAACCTCCTCGGGAACCAGGTCAAGCCTATCTGCGGCCTGGCCAAGCGCTCGGAGGGCCTGTCCAGCCGCCTCCGCAAACTGCGGGTCTGGCAGCAGCGCGCCTCCCGGAATCTGCGACACCCTCACACCGAGGTTAGCGGCCAAGTAATCGGCGAGCATGGGCAGCTTGGCGCCGCCACCGCACAGCTGCACGCGGCTAACGGTGTGGTGCTTGTGCTCGCTGGTGAAGGCGGCGGCAGAGCGGCGCACCTCGGAGAGCAGCGACGACGCCCATGCCTCGATGGCGGGGGGCGGACCGGGAGCCACGGCGCCGGTCTCCTGCTCCTCCAACGCGCGCAGGCCCTGCTGACGCTTGCGCTCCTCCGCTTCGGCGTGGCTCAGCTTCAGGTCCTCCGCAAACGCCGTGGTCAGGTGCTCGCCCCCAATGCCGATGGAACGGCTGAAGATCAGCACGCCGCCCACCACCACGCTTACGACGGATGACCTGCCCCCCACATCCAGGATGAGGATCGGCTCCCCCTCCGGCTCCCCGGGTGCCGGAAGAGGCGCCTCAATCTCGCCGGACAGCCGCCGGTGCAAGGTCCACGTGCCCAAGGAGCCGAGGGACATGGAGGCTATCTTGGCTCCGGCGGCGGTTAGGGCTCGCCGGTACGCCGCCACCACGTCTCGCCTCATGGCCGCCAGCAACACCTGTACCGTGCTGGGAGGCGGCTCCGCACCACCCTGCCCCTCTGCCTCAGGCTGGCCCGGCACTGTGTACATCTCTTGGAAGTCCAGCACAACCTCGTCCAACGCGAACGGGACGTACCGCTGTGCTTCGAACTTCACCATCTTGCTCAGCTGCTCGCGGGGGGCGGACGGGAAATCGGGGAACTTGATGGTTGCCCTGTGACGCGGCACGCTGCAGTGGAGCAGCGCCTTGGACGCCCCCGATTCGCTCAGCAGGCGCGCCACCGCCGCCCGCACCGACTCCACGTTCGGCACGCCGGAGCCGTCGTCCACAAGGGGGGCGGGGCCGTAGCAGGTGAACCTAAGCGATGACTGCGTCTCATCAACGCGCACAAGCTTGGCGGCGCTTGAGCCTATGTCCAATCCCCAGCCGGTACGGCGTCTCATTGTGCTGGCTCCGCGTTGGTAGGCGTTGTGTTCACCGGCGCTGTGGTTGCGGGAGGGGTTGTGAGCTCTTCGGAGGGGGGTTGCCATCCCCAAGACGCCCACCCAGGCCACCGCCCCACCTCTCTCTTGCCCAACACGCGAACCGTCTGGCCGCTGCGGTCCAGATAGGCGGTCTCCGCCACGGATATACCGCCAGGGTGTAGGCGTCCGATGCTTCGCACTATGAAGGTGGATGACTTGGTGGTTAGCCGATCTGCGATGGCTTGAAACACCTCCTGATCGACGATGCCCCGCGTTAGCAGTTCCCCTACCGTGCTATACGGCCTGCCGTTCACGATTGCGGAGGCCACATCCGAAGTCAGGTTGGGAATCAGAGCAAGCACCTCCTCGGGCGCAGTGTTGATGTTGATCTTATTGCTAACCTGCGCCCCCGACGAGACGGTTACGTAGTCCATCAGGGCAGCAGCAACGTCTTGACTAAGGCCTGGGATGGAGAGCAACTGGGTTACGGATGTGAACTGCCCCTGCTGCCTGCGGTTCACGATGGCCTGCGCCTGCTGCTGGGTTAGGCCCACCCCGGTATCGATGAGCTGCTGCTCCGACGCCTGGTTCAGGTTGATGCGTTGGGTGCCCGTCGCGCTCACGTTGGGGCTCACCGATCGGACCGTCAGAAGCTCACACCAAGGCTTATCTGTGGTGTCGGAGGCTTCGGTGGCGAGGCCGCTTGGCTCGCCGTACAGCATCCTCGGCGTTATGCCGCGCACCAGCAGAAGCTCGTCCAGGCTTTGGAACGGCCCATTGCGCGGTTCGTAGGGCGTTGGCAGCCCCTCGTAGTAGCTTGACTCCGCCCCGGCCTGAGAAGGCTCGTCGTCGGCGTCGCGCCAGTCTATTATGGCGTCTGCGATGTCCTCGGTCATGCCGGGAAGCATCAGCAGCTCGTCTCTCGTGGCCTGGTTAATGTCCAGCCTGCCGCAAGCGTCCACCACCTGCACGCGATAGGAGCCGTCTCCAAGCTCATATTGGGCGGTGCCGTTGTCGCCCAAAAGCGCCCAGTCCTCGTCCTCCGTATCCACGCCGGTGTCCTGGTCGTTCTGCAGCGTGACGGCGGCCAGGTAGATGCCGGCATCCGCAAGCGCGCGGCATTGCACCTCCGCCGCGAAATTGCGAGAAGCCCGCATCTCGATGCGGTTGGCTGCAGCCAGCGAAGCGACCAAGCCAACCAAAGCCGCAAGGATGAATATAGTGATAATGAGGGCGGCGCCCGCCTCGCGCCGCCTTATCGTCAGGCGAAAAAGAGCCATGGGAAATCAGGAAGCAACAGACTCAGCCCGGCCTTCACCGTGGTTTAGACGAAAGAGGCGTAGGCTTAGTTTCAGTGCAGGCGGCGTGGCTGGCGTCTTAGCGGATCGGCTTGCGCCACCCAACGGATGGCGTTGGCCACCAGCCTGCGGTAGCTGGGGTTGGAGTAGGCCGTTTGGTCGTGTCCGAGTTGGATGCACACCACCCTGCCTTTGCCGTACTGGTGCGTCCATGCCACCACCTCTGCGCTCTGCGGATGGCTTACCCTGAGCAGCGGTTTGGCGGTGGGGGCCACGTCGTACAGGGCGTACACCTCGTCCACAATCTCGAAGTCGCCAATGCCGCGGAGCACCGGGTGGCGCTTGTCGGCAACGCGCACGGTCACCTTTACGCCGTGCTGATAGGTGGAACGCGGATGAAGCGCCCCGCCGACCACCCGCTCGGAGAGATAGTACCTGCCGCCGATGATCTTCTCGTACTCCGGCCACTCCTGGTAGTTGCCCAAGGCGTGGTGGAGCACAACGAGCCCCTTGCCGCCCTTGATCGCCGCCTGCAGGTCCGCCTTCTGACGATCGGTGATCGCCTGGTACATATCGTACAGGACCAGCGCGTCGAACTGCCCCGCGTAGAGGTCGTCGGGAACCGGATGCGAGACGTGACGGAACTCCACGTCGGGCAGGCCGGCGAATAGCGATAGGAACCCCTGCTTGTCGAAATCGTGGCCGCCGGTAACAACCAGCACACGGATGCGGCCGTCTCCGCTGGTGCCACGCGCGGCCGCACCGCAGGTGGCCATCGCAGCCGCAAGCAGCGCCACGGAGCAGGGCGCAAGGAGCTGCCACCTCATACAAGACCTCCCGTCAGCTACAGCTTACTGCTCTCCTTCTGTAAGGGGCACCCCTTTCCCTGGCGGCTGCAGGACTTTGCGGTTGCCCCGCTCGGCGCGCATGCGTGGGAGGAGTCGCCGCTGGAACATCGAATAAGATAAGCAAGCCGCTGATGGGCGGATGCGGGGTTGCGGCAGCTGGCGCAGAGCCCACAACGGGGTGTGCCGTCTGGCTTCGCGCGGCGTAAGGTGCCCAGGTGGCACCTGTGCCAGGGCGAGAGGGCGTTGGGGTGGCGTCCTCCACCACCTGGTCACCGCTAACCGCGGGCCCGGGTGCGAACCCGCCGGTCAGCGTGCCCACTCGGTTCAGGAGGGAAGGACAATGAGTAGTCGGCTCTCGCTGTGCCTCTTGGCTGCGGTGTTCCTGGCATCTCTGGTCGCCGCGCCCCTCTCTCTGGCCCAAACTCCTCTGGACCTGGCCACATCCAACCTGCCATCCGGCCTTCAGTGGAAGGCGAAGGATGTGGGCCTGGACACCAGTGCGGACCCAGCTCAGCCCAACTACAAGGACGACGACTGGGCCGAGGTTGAGGTGCCGGGCGACCTAACCGCGGCCGGCGTTGTGGGCGAGCAGGTCAACTTTTGGTACCGCCTAACCGGGCTCAAAATCCCCAGCGATTGGCCCAAGGACCGGTACCTCATCCTCTCCAACTTCAACGTTGACGACGGCGACAAGACGTACTTCAACGGCCACCTCATCGGATCCACGCAGGGCTACAACACCCAGCGTAGCTACATCATCCCGCCAGAGTACGTGGACTACACTGGCACAAACACCATCGCCATCTTCGGCAACCAAGGCAGCGGCGCCGCGGGCATGACCACCTATGAGCCTATCCTAGAGCTTGGCCCCGCGGACTCCGGGGTTGTGCTCATCACCGCAACGGACGCCAAGGGCAAGGGCGTGGCCGGCATCGGCATCGAGATCAAGATCGGCACCAACACCATCACCGATCAGACCGACTCCGGCATCACCACCATCCAGAACGTTCCCGCTGGCACCGGTACCATCGAGGCCATCTCTCAGCCTTGGTCCGGCAACGTCAAGCCCGCCGGGCCCCAGCCAATCACCATCAAGGGCGGCTCTGCCGTAACCCTCTCTTACTCCGTTGAGCCGTACGTCTACACCGTGGTCAAGGCCGATAAGCCCATGAAGATGGACGGCAACCTCACCGACGAGGAGTGGGCCGGCGCGGCGGTTATGACCATCAACGTTGCCAAGCAGGTTGCCGTTGTGGGTACCTGGGACGGGCCGGACGATTGTAGCGGCACCGTGCGCTGGAAGTGGGACGACACGTACATCTACGCCGCCATGGACATCACCGATAACGTCCGTGTGAATACCCACACCGACCCAAGTGATGGCAACCTGTGGCAGGGCGACGGCGTGGAGACCTACATCCAGCTTGACCCGTATGACCCCAAGCGCAACACCACCTACACCCTTGACCGAGACTATCAGTGGACTATCGGCGTGGGTGACCCGCCTTCCTGGAAGATCTTCCAGGCCGGCCACGGCGACTGGACCATCGGCAACGGCGAGATACCTGACTGGCGACCAGATAACATGGCCGTTGTGGACCATCCCAAGGGCCAGAAGCCGGGCTACATAGTTGAGGCCAGGTTCCCGTGGGCCAGCCTTCCTGGCGTCAACAAGAGCCTCATCCCGCCCAAGGTGAACACCGAGGGCGCAATCGGCTTGGCAATCAACGATACCGATACGCCGGACTCCGCCACCCGCGAGAAGCAGATGATGTGGAACGGCTACGGCGATCTGTGGACCAACCCCGCCCACTTCACCCGCGCCATCTGGGGCGACGTGCCTTCAACGGCCGCCCCTGTTGTTAAAGGCGACCTGAGCGGCGATGGCAAGCTGGGCGTCAACGACGCCGTGCTGGCCCTACAGATAGCGGTTGGCGTGAAGACGGCTACCGCAGACCAGCTTAAGGCCGGAGACCTCAACGGGGACGGCAAGATCGGCATCAACGAAGTGACGCTGATTCTCCAGGCAGCTGTGGGGCTCAGAACGCTGTAGCAGCCCCGCCGTAGTTGTGCCAAACACACGGGAGTGTGGCCAAGGGATTCACCCCATCCCTGCCACACTCCCGCATCTCCGCGGCGGTTATTGCAGGCCCATCTCACGCAGGTTTCGCAAGCTGATGGCCAAGCTCTCAAACGGGTCTCGCTGACAGGTGTCTTGCTCCACTATGTACCATCGCACCCCAGCGTCCTGGCATGCAGATAGGATGGCCGGCCAGTTGAGGTTGCCCTCGCCCACCTCCGCCATTATCTGCTTGCCGTCTAGCACGGTCATATCCTTGAGGTGCACAAGTGGAGACCGGCCGGCAACTTTGCGGATCCACGCGGCCGGGTCGCCGCCGCCGTGCTGAATCCAGTAAGTGTCAATCTCGGCGGTGAAAAGCTTCGGGTCGCTGTCTTCATACAGAATCGCCAGGCCGGTCCTGTCTCCGTACTTCTGAAGCTCAAAGCTGTGGTTGTGATACCCGAACACCAGGCCTCCCTCGGCCAGCCGCGCAGCCACTGCGGAGGCCTCTTTGGCGAACCTGGCGTACCCTTCGGCGTTGCGGTACTCGCCCGGCAGTCCCCCAATCGCAGCGTAGGTGCAGCCGAGGACCTTATGCTCGTCTATAACGGCGTTCGGCTCATCGCGCATACGCTCGTATGAGGTGTGGGTGGCACACACGTGCAGCCCCTCTCCATCCAGCACGCGCCTAAGCTCACGCGTATCCATGGGCCCCAGCGCAGAAAGCTGAACGGCTTTATAGCCTATTGCGGCCACCTTCTTCATGGTGGCGGCTATATCGGCCGGAGTCTTGGTGAACTCCCTTAAGGTGTACATCTGCGCGGCAAGCATGGTGTCTGGCATAGGTGGACCTCCTTGGTGGTGCGGTAGGCGCCGTGACGGCCCCATCCGCCATCAGCTTCCACGGCTGGTTGGGGCCAACCTGCGCCCACCCAGCAGAACGGGCCCCGGAGCTGGCGCTCCGAGGCCCGCAGTTTGGGTTGGCAGTATGTGGGTGCCTACAGCGTTACAAGCCCCACAGCGGCGCGCAGAATCTGCGTCACCTCGTTGATGGCGATCTTGCCGTCGCCGTTAAGGTCTCCGGCGGCCAACTGGGCGGGGCTTGCGGTCACCAAGCCCACCGCGATCTTGAGGGCAATGGTAGTATCCGCAATGGCAACCTTCCCGTCGCCGTTGAGGTCTCCTTTCACCACAGCAGGGACGGCGCTGACGGTGGCTCCAAGCATCGGCCTGGCAGCCGTGAAGCCGCCGGTGCCGCCGTCGTGGTAGCCGTGGATGGCGATGACGTTATCGCCGGTCCAGTTCACCAGGTCCGCGGGGATGCGGTAATTGCGGATGGTGTCCGCATCGCGCGTGAAGCCAGTGCGATCTGGGCCGGGCGGGTTAACGCCGGTTTTGCCTATGGACTTGCCGTTGAAGAACGTCTCATCCGAGGCGTTGAAGTTGAAGCCGTACAGGCGCAGGTCGCCGTGGCCCCAGCCGCTGGGGATGGTCAGGTGCAGCCTAAGCCAGACGTGCATATCGCCGTTGGGGATGCCTTTGGCGTCCAAGAGGTCTGGGGTGAAGTTGCCGTTGCCGGCCGTCACGTTCCACGGCTCGAAGCTGGCCTCGCTGGCATTGGGAGCCGAGAAGTCCTCGTCGCCCATTAGGTCCGGGCTGATGTAGGCCAGCCACTGGTAGCCATTCTCCTTGATGAGGGCGACGGACGGCAGCTTGACAACGTTGAAAGGAGGCAAGGTGGTAACCTTGCCGGCCTCAACGGTGGCGTTGGCGGAGGTTGCAGCGTAGTCGATCGTGAGCTGCGGCTCCACCTTGTAGGTGCCGGGCGCCAGGGAAGCAGCGAACTTGCCATCCTTATCGGTAGTGGCGATGGCGGCCACGGCGCCCTGGGCATCGGTGACGCGGACGGTGATGGCCTCAGCCGGCTTGCCGTCCAACGTTAGGGTGCCCTGCAGCCCTGTGGTGATGGTCGGCCCGGTGCTAGAAGACACCACGGTAGCAGCCAACTTGGGCCTGGCAGATGTGAAACCGCCGGTGCCGCCATCGTGGTAGCCGTGGATGGCGATGACGTTGTCGCCATCCCAGTTCACCAGGTCCGCTGGCACAAGGTAGTTGCGGATGGTGTCTGCGTCGCGCGTGAAGCCGGTGCGATCTGGGCCGGGCGGGTTAACGCCAGTTTTGCCTATGGACTTGCCGTTGAAGAACGTCTCATCCGAGGCGTTGAAGTTGAAGCCGTACAGGCGCAGCGGGCCGCGGTATCTGGCGCCCCACTCCGGCGGAAGCGTGATGTGAAGCCTAAGCCACACGTGCATGTCGCCGTTGGGGATGCCCCTGGCATCAAGAAGATCGGGGGTGAAGTTGCCGTTGTTGGCGGTTACGTTCCAGGGCACGAAGTCGGCCTCGGCGGCATTGGGAGCCGAGAAGTCCTCGTCGCCCCTTAGGTCCGGGCTGATGTTGGCCAGCCACTGGAACCCGTTCTCCTTGATGAGGCTGATGCTGGGGAAGCGGGCCATCTGGAACTCCGGCAGCGCCACAACCTTGCCGGCATCCAGAGTCACGTTCGCCACGGCAGCCCCGTACGTGGGGTCCACGTTTGGGTCCACCGTGTACTTGCCTGGCAGCAGGTAAGCGAAGAAGGCGCCCTGGGCATCGGTTGCCGCGCGGGCAGCAATCCTGCCGCTCTCATCCTTGATGAGCACCTCGCTGCCAACCAGCGGGGCGCCGTCCAGGGTAACGGTGCCGGTGACGCCTGTATCGAGGGGACCGGTGGGTGTGCCGGTTGGGGTGTACTCGGCAACGCGCTTGATATCGTCAAGCAGCTCTGGGGTAATGTCGCCGGTGCCGAGGCCGTGGTCCGCAAGCCTCACGAACTCGCCGCGGCCTGGGACGTTGATGAGCTTCTGCACCCAAGCGGAGGCCTCGCCCACGCTGTTTTCGGAGAGGACGATGTCCACCTGGTCGACCTTGTTGGGGCGCACGCTGACGACGTCTTGGGTGAGGCCCCATGCCGCGCCAGCGGCGGTGATTGTGGGGATATCGCTGAGGTCTCGCGTGCCGTTGCAGGCGGTTCTGCCCAGGATGATTCTGGCGCCGTTATCTGCCCAACCGGCGTTGCTGGCAGTGGCGCCGGGAGCGTGGAGGTAGAACGGGATGTCTCCCACCTGCACCAACCGGCCGCCGGCCAGCAAGAATCGCCTGATGGGGTTGTTTGGAGATGGCGCCAGAGCGGCCCCAGCTGGATCCAGCGCGGTGTCTGGCAGCACGTCGTGGGAGTTGATCAGCACGGCGCGCTCTCGGTCCTTGATGCGTGCGTCCAGCCAAGCCCTGATGGTGGAAGCATCCAGCAACTCGTAGCCAGCCGCGGTGAAGTAGCTGGCAATGGCGTCGGCGGCGCCGGCGCTAACCCAGTTGGTGCCATATGCGGCATCTCTGTACACGGCCCTGTGTTTGGGAGCCTGGGCGGAGGCAGGGCCCCCAAAGAGGCAGGGCAGGAGTATGGTGGCCAGGGCGAGGAGAGTCCCCCCAAGCAAGCGACCACCAAAGAGACGCAAAACGGATCCTTTCACTGTCGACCCTCGCTTTCGACGTCTGTGATCCACAGTGGGCACCCCCGGTCGGGCGGGGGGCCCTAGGCACTTTCCGCTGATCGCTTTCGTGACGAGCGGCTGGTGTCCTGCTTGCCTACCCCAGGTGCACACGAAGCTGTGATGCCTTCTCCCTTCGAACCCTTCGGGGAAGGCAAGAACCTAAGGAGGAAACGGCCGATCTATCATCACCTCAAGCACACGTCCTCCTCGGTCGTGAGCTCCTCCGTTTCCTGCTTCTTCAGGAGGGAAGGTGGGCTGCACCTCTGCCCAGGCTTGCGCAATGGAAGAGTGGGCAAGGGGGAAAGCCGCCGTCTGGCGATCGTTCACCGGGCTTATCCAAACGCGTATGAGGAGGAACGCCGGGGAGGTGAGTGGCTTGCGGATTGCGCCTGCCCGCGCGCCGGATTGCTGGGGAGTGCAGGGTCTTGCGGTTGGCGGGTGGAACACCGGCCCGGAGGAGCCCGTGCTCCACCCGGTTCTCACACAGGGCTTGGAGGCAGAAGCGACGGGGCTGTCTGCCGCTTCTTGTCCTTCACGTCTTTTTTCGGCCGTTTCCTTTTGCCGTCCCGCCCCTTATCCCGGCTCTTCATCTGTGGCGCCTCCCCTGGTTCAGCGTTTGGACTGCCCTCAGGCGCGGCTGTATGGTGCCGTCCGCTGGCACTTGGGCACGGCAGCGCGGTACCAAGCGCTCGTGGCTGCACCGCCAGTATAGCACTTCGCATTCCTGGCATCAACGGGTGCGCTTGCACGCAAGAGCTCGCGGACGGGGGTGATGCGTTCCGAGGCGGCGCTCTTCTCTGGCCTCCAGCCCTCATACCAGTCCGCTGGTTGTGTTGCTGGAAGGATGGCGAGTTGGCCAGGCTTCTCCATGTTTGTGAGCCGTTGCCGTTTGCGCTGAGAGCAGCTGCACAGCACCCCGACGGACAGCAAAGGGCCCGGAGAGGATCCGTCCGGGCCCATGTGTTGGAAAGCGAGCTTGGCGTCAGCGGGGCGCGGGTCCACCTGGCCTGGGCCCTGGCCGCCCATCTGGGGCGCCGGCGCCACGGGGCGGGCCGAACCGCGGCATGTCGAACTTGGCCGCTTTGCCGGCAGCGCGCGCCTGCAGGAACGTGAATAGTCGGTCGTTCGCTTGCTTCTCGCGGTCGTAGCTGGGAGAGGTGCGCTGCGGGTTGAACGGGTTGAAGTTCTGCATCCTCGCGGGGTCGAACATCGGGCGCATCCCGCCAGGGCGACCTCCAGGCCCGCCGGGGCGCATGCCGCCCGGTGCACCTGGGCCACCCATTCCGCCGGGACGCATACCGCCGGGGCCGCCCTGGCCGCCCATCCCGCGCATGCGCGTCTGGTCCTGCGTCAGCACGCGGTCGATGGCCGCAAGCTGGCGGTTGTTGAGGATGCGCTGCACCTGCTTGATGGCCGTCTTGGCCTGCTCTTGCGTAAGCTTGGGCTGCTTGCGGAGCGGCGTGAGGGTGGCAAGCAGCTTCTTCGCCTGGGCGGGCTCAAGCTGGGTGCTCTTGGTCCTCTCCAGCTCCATCAGGCCTCTGGTGACCATGGTGCGAAGCTGGAACGTGTACTTGTGCTGATTGCGGAAGTTTTGGAAGGCGGAGAAGTTGAACCCGCCGCCTCCCTGCTGGGCGAGCACGGCCGGCGCCGCAGCAGCAGCAACCAGCGCTGCAACCAGCAGCTTACGTGTGGTACGCATAAGCGACACTCCTTTCGATACTGGCAACCGATCACTCATAGCGGAGCGCCTCGATCGGGTCAAGCCCAGAAGCCCTCACCGCTGGATAGATGCCGAAGAAGATGCCCACGAGAGCGGACGAGCAGAACGATATGAGAACGGGCGGCAGCGAGAACATCATGGGGAACCCGAGGCCGCCCGCCGAGGCTGGCCTAGCCATCCACCAGCTAACGCCCAGGCCAACCGCCACCCCGATGAGGCCCCCAACCACGCTCAGCGTCATGGCCTCCACCAGGAACTGATAGAGGATGTCCCTGCGCTTGGCCCCCACCGCCTTGCGAATGCCGATCTCCCTGGTACGCTCTGTTACGGAGACCAGCATGATGTTCATGATGCCTATGCCGCCAACGATGAGCGACACCAGCGCGATGCCGGCAAGCAGCATGGTGAGGAAACGGCTCTGCTGCGCCGCGCTCTCCGTGATGTCCGCCTGGTTGAAGATGCGGATATCCGACTCTTGATCGGGCCTGGTCTTGTGGGCTTTCGCGATGGCCGCCATGATCTCGTCCTGGGCTTGCTGCATCTTGTCGGCGGAGACGGCCTCAACGCTCATGCCGTTGAGGTAGTCAACGCCGAAGACGCGGTTCATGGCGGTTGTAACCGGTATGGTAACCTGATCGTCTGGGCTGCGGAACCCACTGGCTCCTCTGGGCTCGGTTACGCCGACGACCTTGAAGCTCTGGCCCTCGATCTTGATGTACTTGCCGACCGCCTGCAGCGAGCCAAAGAGCGTCTGGCGGATGTTGTCTCCGATGACCGCCACCTTGGCGCGCCGCTTCATGTCGTCCTCCGTGAAGGCCGCGCCCTGCGCGATCGGCAGGTTCCGTATCTCGAAGTAGTCTGGCCCGGCGCCGTATATGGTGGTGCGGGTGTTCTGGTCTCGGAACTTGACCTGGCCATTGCCGCGGTACTCTGGCGACACCGCCTTGACGGAGGGGCATTCCTTCAGGATGACCTCCGCGTCCGTAAGCTTGAGGGTCTGCATGGACCCAAGGCCCTGGCTGAGTCCGCCAACCATCTGCATGTTGGGCATAACCTGCAGCACGTTGGTGCCCAGCCTCTGGATGGCCTGCTGGGTGGCCTGCGCGGCGCCCTGGCCCAGCGAAACCATAACGATGACCGCAGAGACGCCGATGATGATGCCCAACATGGTGAGGAAGGAACGGAGCTTGTTGGCCATGAGGCCCTGGAAAGCCACCCAGCAGGCCTCCACAGCGCCCATGCCGCCCTTCTGCCACATTCCCGCCGATGGCGCCGGCAGGCGTTCCTCTGCTATCCTCTCCTGAACACTCATGTCAGAGCCTCCCGCCCTGAGAGCTGGCTGGCGGCGCCCGGGGCATGTGCGCCGCGCCATGTAGCACTCCGGGCCACGGAACAGCCCCATAGCCCGGAACTCAGCGGACTAGCGCGCCATTACCGCCCTCCGCGGGCGCCCTGGCCACCCCGCTGCTGGCCGCCGCGTGGGCCTCGCCCGAACGGGTTGAACGGGTTCTGCGGCGTTTGATCCTGCTCCGGCTGGTTAGCTCTCGTGATGACCTCGTCGCCTTCGCGGAGGCCTGAGCGGATCTCGGTGGTGTCTGGCCCGGCCACGCCAACCTCAACGGGGAAATCCTTGGGTTTGCCGTCCACTAGCTTCTGCACTGTATACACGCCGTTGTCCTCGTGGAGGGCGGAGTTCGGCACGGTAAGCACGTTAAGCGCCTCTTCCACGATGAACTCGCAGTCTGCAGTCATGCCCGGCTTGAAGCGCGGGTCTGGGTCGTCTATCTGCACGGTTACCGGCACCCGCGTGACGTTCTGCTGAACCTGCGCCTGCGGGTCGATGCGGATGACCTTGCCATCGATCAGCAGGGAGGGGTACGCGTCGGCCTTGGCGGTAACCTTCTGGCCCACGTTGATCTGGCCGATATCGGACTCGTCCACCATGCACACAATCCACATGTGAGACGTATCGCCAAGCTGAAGCAGGGCGTTGGTGCTGCCTATTGAGCCGCGGCTGCTGGGAACCACGGTGCCTTCCTCTACGTTCTTTGTAAGGACCACGCCAGACCGCGGGGCCACGATTCTGGTGTAGCGCAGATTCGTCTGGGCCTGCTTCAACGCCGCCTGGCTGCGCACAATCTGGCTCTCGGCGGCGAGCACGTCTTGCTGTCTAGAAGGCACCTGGTTCATCTGCGCCTTGGCGGAGGCCAGGTCCGCTTCCGCCTGTTTGACAGCTGCCTCTGCGGCAAGCACGTCCTGGCGGCGGAGATCGTCTTGGTAGCGGTTCTCCTGAGCGATCTCGAGGGCCGCCTGGGCCTGGCTTACCCGGGCCTGTGCCTCTTCAATGGCGGACTCCTGCGCGGCTATGCGCGTTTTGAGCTCTTGGATGGCGAGGGCGTTCTCGCGGTCGAGCGTTCGTTGGCGCTGCTCGGCGGTCCTCAGCGCGGCCTGTGCAGTGGCCAGTTTGGCGTAGCTGGTCTCAACGTCGCTCTTGGCCACGTACCCCTTGGCCAGAAGCTCCTTCTGGCGGTTGTAGTCTGCCTGCGCCGTATCTAGGTTCGCCTTCGCCTGCGACACGTTGGCGGCCACCGTTTCCACGTTCAGCGGTATCGTAACGTCCTGCAGGGTGGCCAGCTCCTGGTCAAGCTGGGTTTTGGCATCCCTGGCCTGGGCAAGCGATTTCAGCGCAGAGTCCAGCGCGGCCTTTTGCTGATTTATGTTGGCCTGGGTGAGCTTGGGCTGGACGGCCATGTTGGCCTTAGCCTGTGCAAGGCGTGCTCGCGCTGCTTCCACGGCCCGCTGGGCGGACAGAACGCGGCTAACGGACTGCTGGCGCTCCTGAGACAGGGCGAGGATAGCCTGGTCTTTCTTGGCGTTGGCAGCCTTGAGGTCCGCCTGCGCCTGATCCAGGGCCACCTGGGTATCGGTTGGATCTATGAGGGCGATAAGCTGGCCCTGCTTGACGTAGTCGCCAAGGTCCACTGCCAGCTTGACTATTCTACCGGCTACGTCCGACTTGATATCAACGGTCTTCCAAGGCTGGATGGTGCCGGTGGCTTCCACAACGCTGCGAACGTCGCCGCGCTCCACCCTGCCGAACTCGTAGGTCACCGCGTCTTGGGCGCTTGCTGCCCTTCGTTTGGCGGAGACGTACCAGCCACCCAGCACGGCAACCACCAACACCACCCACACCCATCGGCGGCGGAAAAGGCCGCGTTTTCGGGTTGTGCGGGAATTCATCCTACCTCCGCATCTAGGAGGCAAGCCCACACGGCCGTTTACTGGCCGGTGCCTGCCATCCTTCCAACTGCTCTATCCAACTGAGCCTGTGCAAGTAACACATCGTACTGCGCCTGAATGGCGTCGACGTTGGCGGTATCGTACTGCACCTGTGCCGCAAACAGGTCCACCACAGATACGCCGGCAACGCCCCGCTCGTACCGGGCCGAGGTGGCGTCTAGGTTCACCTTGGCGGCATCCGCGGCGGCCGTGGCGGCACCCAAGCGCTCACGGGCGCTTACCAGGTTCAGGTACGCCTGCTCCACTTCGGCTGCGATATCCTTCCGGGTCTGCTCCATGTCTGCAGTGGCGCTTACAAGCTGAGCCCGGGCCTCTTCCTCCCTCGCACGCGTTACGTTAGCATCCCAGATCGGCATCGATATGCCTAGGCCAATGGCCCAGCTGGCCCGCTGTGTTGGGTCCGATGGCGTGGCCTGGTAAGCCGCCGTAACGTCAAGCAGTGGGTACCTGCGTAGCTTGGCCAGCGTAAGGCCAGCGGCAGCGGAAGCCACCCTTGCGCGCGCCTGCTGCAACTCCGGCCGCATCTTTTCCGCCTCGGCCATCAACTCGTTTTGGCTGGGGAGCGTGCCGGTGATACCGGCTGGCTGAACCAGCTTCAGCGGCGGCCCCACCGACAGGCCCATAGCGTTACGCAGCGCGGTGGCGGCAACCTTCGCGTCGTTCTCGGCCTGGATGCGGGCCACTTGGGCGCTTCTAACCTCCGATAGCGGAAGAGCGCGGTCTGCCTCCGCGGCAGAACCTGCCGATATACGGGCCTCCACGCGATCCAGCTGCTCCTGAGCCAGCTTCTCCTGCGCTTGCCGAAGGTCAAGCAGACTCTCAGCTCGCAGCTGCGCCACAAAACTAGACGCAACCGTAAGCGCAAGGTTCCGCAGTGTGGCCTGCTCTCCGGCCTGGCTTTCAGCAACGCCGGCCCTCGCCTGACGCACCCCTGCCGCGGTCTGCCCGCCATCGTAGAGGGTGTAGTTCACGGACAGTCTGGGCAGAGGTCTTGGGTCCCACGTTGTGCCGCTGCGGCCCAAGGCGCCGTTGCCGCGGTTCACCAACGACGAGCCCCTGCCCTGAAACGTCACATCGCCTGAGACGTTTGGCAACGTGCCCGCCCTCGCCTCCGTTACCCGGCCTTGGGCCACCGCCACCGCCTCGCGCGCAACCACCACGCTCCCGTGGTTCTGCTTCGCAATTCGAATAGCATCCTGAAGGGTTACCGGCCCGGTGGGCTCAACCGGTGCGCTTGGGCCGGCGGATGGCGCCGTCTTCTCAGCGGCGGCCTGTTCGGCCAATGCCGCGGAATGGCCCAGGCAGAGCGAAGCCACCAGTGCCAGAGCCCACCACGTCCGAGCGGGCAAAGATGCCCTCATTGCTGCCTTGGTTCCTTTCCTCTGTATAGTGTTACCTCTTTCAACGCCTCGGCCGCGCCGCCCACGGCCCATGCGCCTCCCAAGCTCATCTTCCTTGGGGCGGCCGCCAAGGCCAACCAGGTCATCGCGCCGCCGGCCTTACTGCTTGCCGGCAATCGATTCCGCGCGCAACCATTCTACCTCACAAAGATGATGAGAGTATGAAGTGTGATAACCTGTATGTGGCGAACTGCGCACCTGCAAGGAGGCCCGCAAGCGTGAGAGTTTTGGTGATCGAGGATGAGCGCCCCATCGCCGCCGTTATCAAGCGCGGCTTGGAGAAGGCCGGCTACTCCGTGGACCTGGCGTACGATGGCGTTGCCGGCTTGCAGGCGGCACTTGACCTACATCCATCGCTTATCATATTGGACCTGATGCTTCCAGGCAAGGACGGCTGGACCGTATGCCAGGAACTGAGGGCCCTTAGAATCTCAACGCCCATCCTCATGCTTACGGCCCGCGGCGCCGTGGAGGATCGCGTGCGAGGGCTGGAGGCGGGAGGCGACGATTACCTGCCCAAGCCGTTCCACTTCGCCGAGCTGCTGGCCCGTGTGAGATCCCTCGTGCGGAGAGACCAGGTGCACAAGGCCCCCCTCATCCGCATCCACGACCTTGAGATAGACACCGGCGCGCGGCGGGTTACCAGAGCTGGCGTGGAGATACCCCTCACTAGACGGGAGTACGACCTGCTGGAGGTGCTGGCCGCGAATGAGGGTCGCGTGCTTACCCGGGACGTGTTGCTGGAACGCGTGTGGGGCGACGATGAGATGTACTCCAACACCGTGGACGTGCATATAGCCCTCCTAAGGCGCAAGGTGGACGCCAACCACGACGTGAAGCTGATTCACACCGTGCGTGGCGTGGGCTATACGCTGAAAGCCCAACAGGGAGGTGCCCAATGAGGCTGTCTTCCGTACGCATGCGCCTCACCTTCTGGAACACCGTTGTGATGGCCGCGGCACTGGCAACGTTTGCGGTTGCCATTCACATTATGGTGGGCGCCAACCTGCGCGCCTCCGTGGATGGAGAGCTGGCCGAAAGCGCCGAGCACGTGGTGGATGGCTGGCGCACATACCAAGCCGTGTCGGCGGGCAAGCGAGCCACCGGCCGCGCGCGCATCGTCCTGCGTGGGGCAAGGCCGCAGTCGGGCGCGGAGTCGCGCTACGAGCAGCTGAGGTCGCCGCGGCTGCTGGATCCACGCGGGCGGTCGCTGGTGCCGTTTTGGCCCAGCCAGCCGTACGATGGGCGTGCGTTTGCGGCGGCCGTTGCCGGCAGGCGGGTTTACTCCCAAGTCACCATCTCGCAGGTGCCGGTGCGCGTATACTCGGTGCCCCTTACCATGGGCGGCAAGCGGTACGGGGCGGTTCAGGTGGCGCGGCCGTTGGATGACCTAGAGCGCCTGAACCGGGGGCTTACGCGCACGCTGCTCACCCTCATCCCGCTTGCGGTGCTGGCGGCGTTTGCGGGCGGCGCCTTTCTTACCGACAGGGCGCTGCGTCCGGTGAAGCACATCTCACAGGCGGCGGACCGGCTGGGCGCAAACGATCTTTCCAGGCGGCTTCCGGTAACCGGCGGCGATGAGTTCGCGGAGCTGGCGGAGAGCTTCAACAGGATGCTGCAGAGGCTGGAGGAGGCGTTCCAGAGGCAGCGCCGGTTCACCGCCGATGCCTCCCACGAGCTGCGCACGCCGCTTACCACCATCAAGGCGAACACCAGCTTGGCCCTGTCCGAGAGCGGATCCGCCGAGGAGTATCGCGAGGCCCTGGAGGAGGCGGACCGCGCGGCGGACACCATGAGCCGCATCGTGCAAGATCTGCTGCTGCTGGCGAAGTCCGACGATGGGCAGATCGAGTTGGAGCTGGCCCCCGTATCCGCAGCGGAGCTGCTGAGGCTTGCCGCCGAGGCAACCAGCGACCAGGAGCATGCGCACATTGACGTGCAGGCGCCTGAGCCGGACCTGGACTTGCTTGGCGACATGCACCATCTGCTGCGCCTGATGGGCAACCTGGTGGAGAACGCCATGCGCCACACGCCCACAACCGGCCGCATTGTGCTCTCCGCCCGCGCCGAGGGCGACATGGCGGCGATCACGGTGGCGGACAACGGCGAGGGGATCTCGCCGGAGCACCTACCGCACCTGTTTGAGCGCTTCTACCGGGTGGATTTGGCCCGCTCTCGAGAGCATGGGGGGTTTGGCCTGGGGCTGGCCATCTGCAAGAGCATCGCGGAGGCACACGGCGGCTCGCTGAGCATACGGAGCGCCGTTGGCGTTGGGACGGAGGTAACGGTGTGGCTTCCCCGCGCCTTGCCGCCGGGTTCGGGGGGCGCGCAGAAGCCCGCCATCAGGCAGGGCGGGGAGGCCTCCTGAGGCCGAATGGAGCGAGCATAGGAGCTGTGATGCGGCTGGCCAACCACCGCAGGATCCACACCATACCCGACCCCTTCTCCACCCTGCGCGGCCGGCAGCGCCACTCCTTCGCGTTCATTCTCGGCTAACACCATGCCACCGAGCGCTCCTATATCCGCAGCGCAGATGGCTAGACAGGGTGAGGAGAACCACGAACGGCGCGCTCGGCCTACCCTAACGCGTGTGAAAGGAGCGGGTGTGCGGCCGTGCCTTGGCATCACACACCCGCGCGCTCTGCGGTTGCCTTACCTAAGCGGCTGGGGTGGCTTCTGTGGCACCTTGAGCTCGTCGGCTGCGATGGGCGGATGGTCGTCCGCGGCGCCGGGGCGGGCGTAGTAGTAGGAGGTGCGACTGTAGATCGGGACGCGGCCGTCCTTCCAGTGCCACAGCTCAAGGTCGAACGTCACGCCGGTCTTGAACGGGATGTCGTCGAAGAGGTGCCAACGGACCTCGCTGCAGTCGCCGAAAGTGCCGGGGCCGTCGCAGCGGGTTTGGGCGTGGTAGGCGTTGGTGTACAGCTGTGGGCTACCCCATGCGTAGCCGAAATAGTCCTCTGTGCCGGTTCCGAAGAAGCTTGGGAAGCTCTCGCCGTCCACGTATATCTTCTCGTCGCCCTCACCCCACCAGTCGGTCCATGGGTTGGTGATGGACAGCTGGGTGCCCACGTAACGGCCGGTGCCGTCCACGCTGATGTACCTGATATCTCTAAACGGCCTTGTGGGGGCATCGAGGTCCGCGCGCCACTTGGCGTGGAAGAGGAGGGAGCGCCCTGACCACCGGTATGGCGAGACGTTGGCGGCGAAGCTGCCTCGCACCGGCGAGCTGGTGGTGTTGGTGAGGGTGAGCGTGGCCCGCTTGGCGAACGGCATCGCAAAGCGGCAACGCAGCTCTCCATCCTTCGTAACGGTGCACGGGAGAGAGACGTACGAGTTGGCGCCGGGGCCGGTGCCAAAGAAGTCTCCGAGGGGGCACTCCACCTGGGGCTTCTCGCGGTCGAAACGGATGCGCAGCACCGTTCCGCGCAGAGCAGCCTCCTGACCCTCGGTGGATAGGCGAACCGCGAGGTATCGGATGGCGGCGGGGCCGGATACGTCCAGCAGGGCGGCGGTTTGGCCAGGTGCCAGGCTGATGCGCGCGGAGTGGTTGGGGCGTGGGTTCAGGCGGTCCGGATTTGACAGGACGGAGGCCACCCTCTCGATTGCTGGCTGAAGGGCGGGAAGCGCCTTTGGATCGAAGCTTTGTATGCGCGTGCCCTGCGGGTAGAACCTGGCATCTATCTGGTAGTATATGCCGTTGCCGGTGTGGGTTACCTTGCAATGCCGGGCAAACGTGATTGGGAAATACAGGTTGGCGCCACCTGATAGGCGGTGGGAAAGCGGCGCGATGAACGGCGAGACCTTGCCGGTGGTTAGCGCCAGGAAATCCGCCTCAAAGGTGGGCTCCGTGGCGCCATCGATGTAGAAGCGGATTGTGGTGTTATCCGGGTTGGCAGACCAGATGCGCGTGATGACGCCAGGTCCGTCCGCGTCCATCATCACGTGCTCAACCTGGCCGTTGCGGGTCTCGTCCCGCAGGTAGTGGCCCGCGTCGCCGTTGGCGAACCAGTTCACCTTAGCGCCCCCCCGAATCTGGCTGGCGCGGTCATACGAAGAGAACTGGCGGGCGGTGTATGGAACGTCAGGGAGCTCGGCCAAGCGGTTGAGGTTGGCCATTTCGTTGAGGAAGCTAGCCGTGGTTAGGACTGGGCTAGCTACCGCGCTGGCGACGGCGGCAAGCAAGGCTACCGTACAGAGAAGCAATCGCATCCAGGCATCACTCCTTCCGCAGTTGGGCGGCCCTCGAGGGGGAGGACGTCGGTATTCTGTTCACAATGAGGCCGCGTCATCCTTCCGTGCGTGCTTCCCCTCGTCCTACCCCCCACAATGAGCGCAGCGGACAAGGAACCAAACGCCCCGTCTGTTCCTGCCCGCCTCCCTTCCTGGCTTGCCGATCTCTTCGTTCTCTCGCCCCCTTGCTTCATTGCTTCCTCGTTCCCATGTTCCATCGTCCGATACCTCGCCTCAAGCGCTCGGCCGCTAACCATCGCTGGCGGTGGGGGCCGCGCTGTGCTATGATGAGGCTGGCGTAGCCACCCCGTTTGCCACGCCACTGGAGGCTCCTATGGCGGGTGAAAAGCAGGTGCTGCCACTAAGAGAGAGTTTGCCCCTCCTGTGGGAGGATGCCGTGCGCCAAGCCCTGTCTCCAGACGAGGAGGCCCAAATGGTGGTGCGCGCAGGACTGGACCACGCGGTACTGGCAACGCAAGAGCGCGTCCTGGTGTTCCGAGAGGGGCCCACCAAAGCGGGCGGAAAGGTTCAGCTTCAGGTGTGGAGCTGCCCGTGGGCCCAGCTCTCAGCAGCCACCATCCAAACAACCAGCGCTGGCGGCGTGCTCACCCTCTCGCCCAAGCCTGGCTCCAGCAACCTCGCCGAGATATCCGTTCCGTTCTCCGCGCTGGACCGCCCGCGGATGGCGGAGTTCGCCACCCGCATCCGCGCACGGTTGCCGCAGGCCGATGTCGCTGTTGCCGCCGCGGGCGAGGAGCCGGAGTCGCCCGCGCCGATCAGCGCCATGGGGCGTTGCGAGTGCGGGGCTCCCCTGCCCGCCACGGGTCTCTTCTGCCCGGCATGCGGACGGCATATCGCACGGCTCTGCCCTGCCTGCTTGGCCGCCGTGGCGCCCGGAAGCGCCTTCTGTGTGGCCTGCGGCGAGCCAGCATCGCGCGCCATAGACCCAATCTGCGCCAGGTGCGGCGGCCCCCTGGTGGTGGGATCCCCGTTCTGCCGGTCTTGTGGGCACGCGGTTTCGGAAACGTGCCCCGAGTGCGGCGCTCCCACGTCGCCGGAGTGGGCGCATTGCCCGCACTGTGGCGAGCCCCTAGACGTAGAGCCAACCGGCGATGAGCTGGCGGATGTCAGCGTGCTGGACGCCCCTCCCCCCTGGCGCGAGCCGACGGTGGCAGAGGAGGGACCTCGCGCCCGCGCGGAGCAGATCAACGAGCGCGGCGCCGAGGCCTTCAGCGCAGGAAGGTACAAGGATGCGCGCCGCCTCTTTCGGGAGGCGGTGGCCCTGAATCCAACAGAGCCGCTGTACCTGGCCAACCTGGCGTCGGCGTGCGGGATGCTGGGCCTGCATCAAGAGCAAGAGGAGGCGTTGGAGCGTGCGAGGGCGATCGACCCCGATGACCTTTCGGTGTTGATGGCTCTTGGGTACATGCATTCAGATCGTGGAGATCTCGGGGCCGCAGAGCGCGCATGGCGGCGGGTGCTGGAGCTGGCCCCAGATAGCGAGGAGGCCGAAGAAGCCCGTGAGAACCTGAGGCAGCTGGACTGGCACGGGTGAACCATCCACCATGAACCGAGTTGAGCAACTATGGGCGACGCTGTAGCCAATGTGGGGGTAACAACCCCGGACAGAACCAGGAGTAGGGATGTGCTGCTGGAAGCCTGGCTCGCCCACATCCCAAGCGGCGTTCAGGCGCCCACGGACGAGCAGCAGGCGCAGATGCGCGAGCTCGTCATCCTCTTTCGCGAGTACCTGGAGGGCGATTCCGAGGACCTGGCGGACGACATCAGCACCACGGCGTACGACCTGGCGCTGATGGGCCTGCGCCACTTAGGCCGCAGAGATGTCATCCGCGCCTACAGAGACGCGTTCCAGCAGGCGGTCCTTGGGCACGTTCGGCTGACGGCCAACACCACGGTTAAGCTGCTCTCGTTCTTCAACATCATCACCGACACGTATTGGCGCGCCTATTCGGACAAGCTGCGCCGCGCCGTCCGCGCCCAGCATCAAGAGGCGCTGGCCCAAGAGCTTCTGGTGGCGAAGCGGATCCAGCAGCGCCTGCTGCCCAAGGTTACGCCTCGCATCCCCGGCTTTGACATAGCTGGCAGGGTGCTGCCGGCCAGGGAGGTGGGGGGAGACTACTGGAGCGCCAAGTATTACAAGGAAGACGGCGTGGTTACCCTCAAGCTGGCGGACATATCCGGCCATGGGGTTGCCGCCGCAACGCTGGTCGCCGCCGTGAAGTTCATCTCCGGAGGCTTCTACCCAAACGCCAAGTCCGCCAGCTGGGTCATCGAGCGAACCAACCACGTCCTTGTGAAGGAGACGCCGGCCGACGTGCTGGTGACCATGGTGTACGGCTGGCTTAGGCCGGAGCGCCGCGAGATGGATTTCGTGAACGCGGGGCACGACCCAGCCCTCTTCGTCTCCGGCACTGAGTTCACGCGCCTTCCCCCCACAGGACCCGTGCTGGGGCTCATGGAGACCACCTATCGCGAGATCAAGCTCAAGTTCCGGCCCGGCGACCTGTTCTTCACCTGCTCCGATGGAGTGATGGAAGCCGGTACCCCACGGCCGTTTGGCGAAGAGCGCCTGAAGGAGGTCATCCTGAAGCACAGAGACTCCAGCTGCGACGCGCTGGCGGATGCGGTGGTGCAGGCGGTGCTGGATTACACGTCTGGCACGCCGGAAGACGACATCTCCGTGCTGGCCCTCAAGGCGCTTGGCCCGAAGGACCGCGGCGCGGGCGCTTAGGCCGGGCTGAGCGCCGGGGCGTACACCTTGAGAATGAGCTCCGCAAAGAGCGAGTTCGCCCAAGCGAACCAGGGTCGTGTATACCGCGCCGGATCGTTGGGATCAAACGCCTCGTGCATGAGATAGGTGCCGGCGTGGGTGCGCTTCAGCAGCTCTAGGCAGTTACGGACCTCAGCATCGTCCGTGGATGTGAGCGCCTGCATGATGATGGCTATGTGCCACACCATGCCCGGCCCGGTGTGCGGGCTTCCCACCCCTGAGGCAACCCTCCCCTCGAAGTACCATGGGTTATGCCTGGAAAGGACGAACCGACGCGTGTTCAGGTAGACGGGATCGTCCGCCTGCGCGTAGCCGATATACGGGATGGAGAGGAGGCTGGGCACGTTGGCATCGTCCATGAGGTTGGCGTGGTCCATGCCGTCAACCTCGTAGGCGAAGATCTCGCCGAACTCGGGGTGCTCAACGATGCCGTGGGCTTGGATTCCCCGGTCGATCTCGAACTGGAGGTTTTGGCATTCGGCGGCCAGCAGCACATCGCGGTACACGGAGTGAGCAATCTCCTCGAGCTGGGCCAGGGCAACAACGGCGAACATCTGGGATGGGATGAGGTATCCGTATGTGCAGGCGTCGTCGCTGGGCCTAAAGCCGCTCCAGGTCATGCCAGTGGGGGCGACGGGGGCGCCCATACCGTCGCGCGGCAGAGTGTCGGTCTCCCTAACGTTGAGGCGTTGGAACCTGTAGGGCGACCGAGTGTGGTCTTGCTCCACGCGCCAGGTATCAAGTATCCTGGCAGCAGCAGAGCGCCACTGCTCGTCGAATATGGAGGTATCGTGCGTGGCGCGCCAGTACGAATAAGCCAAGCGAATGGGATAACAGAGGGAATCCACCTCGTACTTGCGCTCCCAGATGAGGGGCGACATGCGGGTTAGGTCCGACTGATGGCCGCGGCCGTTTGGCTCGAAGTTGAACGCGTTGGCGTAAGGGTCCTCGTTGATGTACCTTGCCTGGCGCCTTATGAGGCCCCTGATGACGCGGCGAAGCGTTTCGTCTTCGGCGGCGAACTGGACGTAGGGATGGACTTGGGCGGACGAGTCCCTCAGCCACATGGCGTCGATATCGCCAGTAATGAGATAGCAATCCTCTTGCGTAAGGAAGACGGTGGTCTCGAGCGTGTTGGGGAAGCATCGCCCGAACATGCGGGCCAACTCCGGGTCGGGGATGGGCAACTGCCGACATAGGCGGCTTACGGTTTCAGACGTTATTGGGGAGGGGCTGGGCACTATCTCATCTCCTCCGGAGCAGAATGGGAACGGCGCGCCAAGCTTACGCGCCTCTACACGTATATTGTACCTTATTCGGAGGCGGCGTCGCACCAGTCTGGCCGATGTGGGAGGAGCCAAGACGGCGGCGTCGGCGTAGCTCTGCCCCGCGGGGGTGTGCGGTTGGCAGGCGAGGGCAGGCGGAATGGGGTTGTGTGGGACCTCCGCTGGCCGCAACCATTCCGCAGCAGTTCCGTCTAAGAAGATGAACGCCTCCCAGGCAAGGAGACTTGATGCAGAGAGGCCAGCTCACCGACGCTGACCGGCAAGATCTTGAGTTGCTGAGCAGGTGCCAGGCACGAGAGCAGAGCGCTCTGCGGGAGCTTTACGAGCGTCACTATAAACGCGTCCACAACATCGCGTACCGGATGCTGGGGAACGAGGATGACGCCGAAGAGCTAGTGCCCGAGGTGTTCCTGAAGGTGTGGCAGAAATGCCCCACCTTTCAGAACCGGTGTCGCTTTACAACCTGGCTGTATCAGATCACGTCAAATCTGGCGGTGGATCGCCTAAGAGCCAGGCGAACGCGAAAGAGCGCATCGTTGGAGGACCTGCCGTCGCCGGAGATGCTGCCCGGCTACAGGGCCGATGAGCACGCGAATCCGGAGCAGGTGTACCTGAGAGAAGAAGAGGCTCGGGAGCTGCACGCTGCAATCCAGCGCCTCTCCGACGAGGAGCGGCTGCTGGTAACGCTCTACCACCTGCAGGGCTGCTCATACGAGGAGATCCAAGAGATCACCGGGATCAGGCCGGCCAACATCAAATCGAAGCTTTTCCGCGCTCGCCAAAGGCTTAAGCGGTACCTAACCGCTTATCGCCGGGAGAACTCAGATGAACTGCAAACAGGTTCAACCGAAACTGGCGGACTTCTCTTTGCAAAGATGTGATCCGTCAGAGGCGGAGGCCGTAAGGGCTCATCTTGCACAGTGCGCGTGTTGCCGGCGCGTGCAGGCATCTGAGGCTTCCCTTGCACAAGCCCTCGAGCGCATGCCTCAACCGGAGCCCCAGAAAGATATGTGGGCCGTGGTTGCTGCTAGCCTGGCGGCGGAGCCTCAACACGTTGGCCTGCTCGGCAGGCTGGACTGGAGGCGGCGTATTGCTGTTGGCGTTGCGTTCGTCGGCCTCGCTGTAGCCGCCTTCTTCAGCACTACGTCCAATCTCAGCAAGACCCAACAGGACCTTTCGCCGTCGGACATAGCGTGGGTGGCGCCATCCGCCCACTACGCCCCTGCCGATCCAGTGGGCGAGATCCGCCAAGTCTGGTCAACCTTAGACGTTGCGCTGCGAGATACCAACGGCGCGCAGGACCGCTGAGGGCGCGGCCGCCGGCTCTCCGGGGCCCATCTGTGCTGCCGCGCCCCTGTGAGTAACGCTGTATGAAGCTGAAGCCGTATCCATTCTTGTTGTTTCTTAGTTTGCTTACCGTTCTACTAACAGTGTCAGCTGTTGCTGGTCAGCCAACCCCGCCATCCGCCCCTCCGGGAGCCCCCAACTTCCGCGATTTCCGCGAGCGGCTGAAGGAGGTTGGCCTAACCGATGACCAGCGCGCAAAGCTTCGAGACCTCAACCGCCGAACGGGCACAGAGACCAGGGAGCTCCTCCACAAGCTGGGCGATGCCACCAGACGGCTTGACGAAGTGCTCGGCAAGTACGACCTGGACGAGCGCCGCGCAAGAAGCATAATGCGCGAGATAGCCAGCATCCAGGCCAAACTGATGGAACAGCGCCTACGAACGCAGATAGAGCTGCGCAAGATAATGCGGCCGGACCAGTTCGCCAAGTTCGACGAGATCACCCGGCAGCGCGCCCCCTGGTTTGGTGGTTGGCGCGAAGGCTGGAGGGGCCCAGGCGGGCCCGGACGCCCTACCCCCCCCGGCCCCCCTCCATCCGACAACAGAGGACAGCATTGATCGGACCCGCGGCAACGCCTCCCAACTAGCCTCCGGCGCTTGGAGGCGCATCCCAACGGCACAACGCCCCGTCGCAGAGCCCCCGCGGCGGGGCGTTGATGCATGCATCTGGCGGCCGCTCTGTGGCCTAGAGCAGGCTCATCGGGTCCACATCTACCACCAGGCCGGCACGAGCGGCCTCCGCCAGCGTTTCCAGCCCGTCCAAACAGATGCCCAGCGCCTTCGGGTTGCGGGCCTTCACCACCACGTGCCAGCGGTACCTCCCCTTGATGCGCTCAAGCGGCGCCGGCGCCGGGCCGAGGATCTGCACCCCTAGATCGGCAGACTGGGCCACCGCAGTGAGGGCCGCCGCAACAGCACGCACGCGAGACTCAGCCGCTTGGTTGGATGGGTCCGCCACCACCACGTTGGCCAGGCGGGAAAACGGCGGGTACGATAGCTCCTTCCGAAAGGCGATCTCCCGCTGGTAGAAGCCGAGGTAGTCGTGCTTGGCGGCGGCCTGGAGGCTGTAATGCTCCGGGTTGAACGTTTGGATCACCACCTCGCCCGGGTCGTCGCCGCGGCCGGCTCGTCCGCTCACTTGGGCCAGAATCTGGAAGCTGCGCTCCGCCGCACGGAAGTCCGGCAGGTTGAGGGCCGTGTCGGCCGCAACAACGCCCACCAGTGTGACGCCCGGGAAATCGAGGCCCTTGGCAACCATCTGCGTGCCGATCAGGATGTCCGCCTCGCGGTCGCGGAAGCGGCGCAGCAGAGCGCGGTGTGCATCCTTTCGGCCGGTGGTATCCCTGTCCATCCTCAACACGCGGGCATTGGGAAAGGCACGGCAAGTCTCCGCCTCCACCTTCTCGGTGCCCAGCCCAAAGTGCCTGATGCGGGTCCCGGAGCAGCTGGGGCAGGTGGTTACGGCGCGGCGGCTGTAGTCGCAATGGTGGCACCGAAGCTGGCGCGTGGACGCGTGGTACGTAAGGGTAACGCTGCAGTTTGGGCAGCGGGCGGTGTACCCGCAGTCTCTGCACAGCACAAAGGTGGAGAAGCCGCGCCGGTTGAGGAAGAGGATCGTTTGCTGGCCTTTGGCAAGCCTCTCTTGAATGGCGCTGTGAAGGCGGGGAGAGAAGATCGTGGGGGGGGCCTGGCGCAGATCCACCACCTCCACGTTGGGCAGCGGTCGATCGTCTATGCGCCGGGGCATGTTCAACAGCTGAATGCTGCCCCGGCCCGCCCAGTAGAACGTCTCAACGGACGGCGTGGCGCTGCCCAGCACTAGCGATGCTCCGGAGGTGGCGGCGCGCTGTACCGCAACGTCCCGAGTATGGTAGCGTGGGGCGGTCTCCTGCTTGTACGAGCCATCGTGCTCCTCGTCCATCACGATGAGCCTGAGCCTCTCAAGCGGGGCAAACACCGCCGACCGGGCCCCAACCACCACTGCCACCTCGCCGCGGCGGATTCTGCACCACTCGTCGTACCGCTCGCCTTCCGATAGGCGGCTGTGCAGGACCGCCGCCCCGCGTCCAAACCGAGACTTCACCAGGTCCAGCATCTGCGCGGTGAGTGAGATCTCCGGCACAAGGAAGATGGCTTGGTTTCCGGCCTCCACCGCCTCCTCGATGGCTCGGAGGTACACCTCGGTTTTGCCGCTCGCGGTGACGCCGTGGATGAGGAAGCGACCCGGGGCACTGCGGGCCAGGCTTGCGAGTATGGGCGCGAGCGCCGCACGCTGATCGTCGGTGAGGCGGTGGCGCTCGGCGGCGACGGAGGGACCGCGGAACGGATCTCGGGTCACTCGCACGGTGCAGGATTCGGCTAAGCCGCGCTTCTCCAGGGCGGAGAGCACGCCAGCGCTCACGCCGAGGGTGCGGATCAGCTCGGTGCAGGGTATGGGTTCCCCTGCTCTTGCGAGGTGGCGGAGCACCTTCGCTTGGCGTTCCGTGGAGGCCTGCAAGATGAGGCGCGCCGCGTCGGCGCCAAGGGGAATGCGAACCGCCTTCTGTAAGCGAGGGCGCACGCGGGGCGGCTGCACCACGTAGGTGTCCTCAACCAGACCGGCGGCGCGCAGGGCCGACACCGCCGCAGCAATGCCGCGAGGGGTGCTGTTTGGGGTTGGACCTTTGGAGAGGGAGGAGAGATGGAGTAGCTCTTTGTGCGGCAGGCACCCGCCGGCGGCCATTAGCGCGTTGCGCACGGCCGTCTGCAACGGCGAGAGCTTGGCGGTGGGTTCCGCGCCAGTGAGGCGAACCACGCGCTGAACCTGGGCGGAGACGGCGGCCGGCACGATGCACCTGAGCGCGTCCACGATGCCGCAGCGCCAGCGCCGAGACATCCACTTGATGAGCGCGTACGCCCGCGCGTCGAAGAACGGCTCCGCGTCGAGGAGGGCCACGACGTCGCGAACGGCGTGGTCGGCAGGTGGAGTCACGCCCTCCGTCGCCACGATGAAGCCGATCTGCTGACGGTTGGCCAAGGGCACCAAGACGCAGGCCCCCACCCTGGCTTTCTCCTCGCCTGGCCCCGCCACGCGATAGGTAAGCGGCTGCGGAAGCCCGGGCGCCTCCACATCAACAACAACCTCCACCAAGCGTCCGTACATCAGAGTGGATTATCGGGCATGGGGGCCGCGCGCGTCAGGCTGGGCCGCCAGAGCAACGTTGGGCTACTGCATCGGCTCGCCCAGGTACGCCTCGATGACCTTGGGGTTGGCGCGGATCTCATCGGGGGGGCCATGGGCGATCACCTCGCCGTAATCCAGCACGTACACGCGCTCGCAGATGCCCATCACCACGCGCATATCGTGCTCGATGAGCAAGATGGTGAGCCTGAAGCGGTCGCGCAGGTCGTGGATGAGGTGCATCAGGTCGGTGGTTTCGCGCGGATTCATCCCGGCGGCGGGCTCGTCGAGCAGCAGCACGCGCGGTCTAGCGGCAACGGCCCTAGCTATCTCCAGTCGGCGCTGCTGTCCGTAGGGCAAGGCAGACGCCAGCTCATCTCGCACGGCGTCCAGTCCGAGGGCTTTGAGCACCTCAATGGCGCCGTCGGTGATTTGGGCCTCTCGCTCCGCGGCCGCCTGAGTGTGAAACAGGGAGCCCACGAAACCGGGTCGCAGGCGCGCGTGCAGTGCGATGCGCACGTTGTCCAGCACGGAGAGGGCGGGGAATAGGCGGATGTTCTGGAAGGTGCGCACGACGCCCATTCTGGCGACCTGGTAGGCATGACGGCCGGAGATGCTCGTATCGTCCAGGCGGATCTCTCCGCTGTCGGGCCGGTACACGCCGGTGATGAGGTTGAAGATGGTGGTTTTGCCCGCGCCGTTTGGGCCAATGAGGCCAACCAGCTCGCCTGGCTGCACGGAGAGGCTGACCTGCTTGACGGCCACAAGGCCCCCAAACGCCTTGGTAACGCTTTCCAGGCTGAGGGCGGCGCTCACCTCGCCACCCCCTTTCGGCGTGGCCACAGCGCCCTCAAGCCCCTCAGCGTAACCTCCCGGCTGCCCATCAGCCCCTGTGGCCTAAGCAGCATCAGGAGGATGAGAAGAACTGCGTACACCACCATCCTCTCTTGGGCGGCCGAACGCAGCAGCTCTGGCAGCAGGGTTATGATCACGGCTCCGACCACGGCTCCGCTGGTGCTGCCCATGCCGCCCAAGATGACCATGATGATGATCTCAAACGAGCGCAAGAAGCTGAACGACGCTGGGTTGAGGTAGGCGTCGTAGTGGGCGTACAGGGCGCCGGCCACGCCCGCCAGCGCGCTGCTGAGCACAAAGGCGGCAACCTTGTAGCGCACTGTGTTCACGCCCAAGCACTCGGCGGCCAGCTCGTCCTCGCGAATGGCCATTAGGGCGCGCCCATGCGTGGATGTGGCCAGGTTGCGGGAGAGCGCAACGGTGCCAAGTGCCACCGCCCACACCCAGAAGAAGCTGGTAAGCCTCGGAATCCCGGAAAGCCCGCGCGGCCCGCCAACCGCATCGATGTTGAGGATGAGGATTCGGATGATCTCGCCGAAGCCGAGGGTAACGATGGCCAGGTAGTCGCCCCTGAGCCTGAGCGACGGCAGGCCAACCACCAGGCCCGCTATGGCGCCGGCCAAACCGCCCACCGCCAGCGCGGCCACCATCCAGGCGATGTCTGCCGCTCCGCCCTGTGCCTGGCGCATCACGTAGTAGGTGAGCGCCGCCGATGTGTACGCGCCGACGGACATGAACCCCGCGTGCCCGATTGAGAACTGCCCAGCCAGGCCGTTCACCAGGTTCAGGCTTACGGCGAGGGTTACGTTGATGCCCATCACCATCAGGATGCGGAAGGCGTACGCGTCAAACAGCTCTGGGTTGCCCAGCACGGATCCCAGGATGGCCAGCAATCCCGCCAGCACGGCCACCAGAAGGAGGGCAGCGCCAGTGCCGATCCCGCGGCGCGGACTCATCCCACGGCCTCCGGAGCGGGTTGCGTGCGGTTGCTGGTGCGCTGGCGCCAGGCGTTGGACAGATGGGCGCCGCGCCTGGTATAGATCATGCGTTCACACCTTCTCAACGGCGCCGGTGCCCAACAGGCCGGTGGGGCGCAGCAGCAGCACCAACACCAGCAGGGCAAACGCGATGGCGTCTCGGTAGGTTGAGTATCCGGCGGCCACCACAAGCACCTCCGCCATGCCCAACACCAGGCCGCCAAGCATGGCGCCCGGTATGCTCCCAATGCCGCCAAGCACGGCTGCCACAAACGCCTTCATGCCGGGCAGCAGGCCCATAAGGGGGTCTATGGTGCCGGTGTACAACCCCACCAGAATGCCGGCGACGGCCGCCAGCGCAGACCCGAGGACGAACGTGAACGTGATGATGTTGTCCACGTTGATGCCCATTAGGCTGGCGGCGTCTCGGTTGTATGAGACCGCGCGCATGGCCTTGCCAACTTTGGTGCGCTGCACAAGCGTCTGCAGCCCCACCAACAGCACGGCTACGGCGCCCAGTATCATAACCTGAACGCTGGAGACGGCCACCGTGCCAAGGGAGGCGATGGCCCTATCCGGTACAATGGCGGGAAACGGCCTGGGGTTGGGTCCAAACACCAGCTGCCCGCCGTTCTCCAGCAGCAGCGATACGCCGATGGCGGTGATGAGGGCGGTGAGCCTGGGCGCGCGCCGAACCGGCTTGTAGGCGGCCCGCTCTATGGTGAAGCCCAGCAGCCCGCAGCCGGCCATGGCAGCCAGCAGAACCAACAGCATGCCGGCTGGGCTGTGCGCCTGAACGCTCAGCGCGGACGCAGTGAAGAACGCTAGATAGGCCCCCACCATGTACACGTCCCCGTGCGCGAAGTTGATGAGGCGCAGCACCCCGTATACCATGGTGTAGCCCAACGCTATGAGGGCGTATACCCCGCCCCAGATGAGCCCGTTGAACAGCTGCTGACCGATCTCCTGCACAGGCACTCCGTTAGCTATGGACGGCGCTGCACGCTTGGCGGCATGGGGCGAGCCTACTGGGGAGGCACGGTTTGGACCAAGACGAACTTGCCGCTTCTCACCTGCAGCACCACGGCGGGTTTCACGGCATTGCGGTCCGGCCCAATGGTGATGGTGCCGGTAACGCCCGGGAAGCTCTTGGTGGCGGCTATGGCATCTCTCAGCCTGGGCCCTTCGGTGGTGCGGGCCCGGCGCAGGGCGTCAATCAGCACGTTGGCCGCGTCGTAGCCCATGGCAGCCAGGGCGTTTGGCTTCTCGCCGAATCGCTTCTCGTATGCCTGGACGAACGCCTTTGAGGTGGGGTTATTGCTGTCCACGGAGTAGTGGTTGCTGAAGTAGCACCCCTCGACGGCCTTTCCAGCGATACGTACCAGACCAGGAGCGTCCCAGCCATCGCCGCCCATGAGCGGGACCGTGATGCCAAGCTCTCTCGCCTGCCTGGCGATTAGGCCCACCGCTTGGTAGTATGCGGGGATATAGATGGCTTCGGGGTTGGCTGCCTTAATGCTGGTGAGTTGGGGGCGGAAGTCGGTATCTCCGCCGGAGAACGATGCCAGCGCCACAATGGTTCCGCCCATCTTCCGGAAGGTGGCGATGAACGAATCGCTTAGGCCAACGCTGTAGTCCTGCCTAATATCTTTGAGGACGGCCACGCGGTTCAGCTTCAGGGTGTTTCTGGCGAACTTGGCCATCACGGAGCCCTGGAACGGGTCTGTGAAGCAGACTCTGAAGATGTAATCGCCCACCTTGGTGACGTTGACGTTGGTTGAGGACGGGCTGATCATGGGGATGTGGTTGGTTTGGCAGACGGGCGCAGCGGCAATGCTTCTGCTGCTAGCCACCTCCCCCAGCACGGCAACCACGCCGTTCTGGGTGATGAGCTTGGAGACAGCGGTAACCGCCTCGGCGGCGTCGCTGCGATCGTCTTCCGTACAGAGGCGGATCTTCTTGCCCAGCACGCCGCCATTGGCGTTTGCCTGCTCGATGGCGAGGACGATGCCGTTGTGGGTGCTAACTCCGAACTCCGCGGTGTCGCCCGAGAGGGAGCCGTACTCACCGATTGGAATCTCCGATGAGGTTCTTCGCCCACAGCCCCCTGCAAGCAGTGTGAGCAATGCTACGCTTACTAAGGATGTAGCTATGCCAATATGTCTATTGTTCAGATGCGTTTCCCTCTCTTGCCTTGGACCCTTGGGAGGGCCGCTGGCGGCCTCGTGGCCCCGGATGGGGCGCCGCTCGAAGGAGGCAGCTGGCGGCTGGGCCAATGGGTAGCCCAGGCCGCCCACTGAGCAGTGTTGCGCCACAGGTTAGGAAGAGGGTGAGTCGTCCGCACTCCCCGCGGCGGTGGGCGCCGGCACGAAGCTCTTTATGGCCTCTTCTTCGGAGGAGAACTGCTCGAACACCCGCACAAGGCCTGTTATGTTCAGAACCTTCTGTATCTGCGAGTTGGTGTTTACGAGCTTGAGCTGGCCGCCGTGCTCCGTTGTGCGTTTCAGTCCGCCAACCAGTGTGCCCAGCCCCGCGCTATCTATGTACTCAACGCCGGCCATGTTCAGCAGTATGTTGCGCTGGCCCCGGTCCACCAGGTTCACCACCGCACTTCTAAGCGCGGGGCAGCTGTACGTGTCCAGCTCACCGTTGAGGTCCAAAACAGCCACATCGCCAACCTGGCGCACACCTATGTTCAATTCCATAACCGCCAGCCCCTCTTGGTAGTTGAAACAACGGTTCGCAACAGGCGAGGCGGCTCGAGTGGCCGCGCCGCCCATACGTGCCCTCGGATGGCGGCTGGGCGCTGAAAGCAGACGTCCCGCCCCCCGGCATCCGTTGGTGCAAGGTTGTGCGGGCAGCCCGCGGTTCCACGTCAGCCCGCCTAGTAATCGTGATTCAACGCGCGGGCACCGGGCTCCTTCGCGTCGCCGAACCGACTGCCGTGGGGCCTTCGGAAGATCAGTATGAACTCATGGGCCTTGTTCACCCTGAACACCGACGGATACCCCAGCGGCCTGAAGTGGTTGTACTCCTGCCTGCGGTCCCACACGATCAGGTCGTCGTACGCGAACCCGATCCGTTCCATGGTGCGCGCCAGATCGGAGTGGAGCGGGTAGAAGCGTGGACCCTTTCTGATGTCCATGACTACCACGCAGCAGTAGGCGCCCGGCCTAAGGCGTTCGTAGGCGCCAGTGAACACGAGACCAAGCTCCAACAGAAACCGCTCGTAGTTGCGGATGCGGCCCAAATCCGCCTCGGCGTCTCCGTAGTGCCTTACCTCCTTGGCGTCCGCCGTTCGGCGCTGGAGCAACACGTCCCAGTACGGCGGAGATGTAACCAACAGGCTCACGGTTTCGGGCGGCACCAGCGTGGGCAGGTTACGTGCGTCCGCGTGGTGCATCACCGCCACGTCCGGAGCGATGCCCGCGTTGGCCAGCCGGGCGCGCGCCGTTTCTACGTACTTCTTCGATAGCTCTATACCAACGGCGCGGCGTT
>Ga0078972_1001869_pt1 | contig 74316 bp, 61 predicted proteins | sample YelNatPaOPGAMG01_FD_67568 | JGI IMG/M metagenome (GOLD analysis project Ga0078972, IMG submission 67568) | Hot spring thermophilic microbial communities from Obsidian Pool, Yellowstone National Park, USA - OP-RAMG-01 (SPADES assembly) (version 2) | ecosystem: Environmental > Aquatic > Thermal... | reverse complement strand
TCTTATACAGGTTTATGCAGCAACTAAGATGTATGCTATTCTTACTCAACAATATTATCCTCATCCAATGCAATCTGGCCCCTAACCCACGGTCCCAAGTGTGTGTAAAGATCAGCCAAATTGGGAGCCTCTCTGATTCTCGCTGAATTCGACTGGGGGATGGATCTCGATAAGGCAGAGAGAGATATCCGAAACAATATCGACCTGATCCGGGGAGTCCTTCCAGACGAAGCCGATGAGCCTCTGATCTTTCAATTTGATCCTCAGAAGATGCCCATCCTTTTTATGTCGGTTTCAGGACCGATGGGACCTGCTGAGTTGAGGGAACTATGTCGAAGACGGATCAAACCAGCTCTTGAACGTCTTGAAGGAGTGGCCTCAGTGGAGGCCGTTGGAGGCCTGAAAAGACAGATTCAGGTGGAAGTGGATCTTTCAAAACTTCAGGCCCAGAAGCTTTCCGTAGATGCAGTCATTTCAACGATTCGTAGAGAGAATCTTCAGATCCCTGGAGGAAAACTTGATGAGGGAGAGATTGAATATAGCCTTCGGATTCTCAGTGAGTACACCTCAGTGGATCAGATTGCCAATACGGTCCTTGGATATCGGAATGGGGCTCCAATCTATATTAAGAACATCGCCAAGGTCATCGATGGCTATGAGGAGATCACCCGGGTGATTCGGAATAATCGAAAACCCGGGATCCTTCTGCTTGTCTCCAAAAACTCAAAAGCCAATACGGTTGAAGTATCAAAACGAGTCATTTCCGAGCTGCCCAATGTTCTTCGAAGACTCCCAGAGGGGGTGGAAGCAGGGGTCATCTTCAACCAAGCAGACTTTATCCAGCGATCCATCAGCAATCTTAGTTCCACGGCCATCCAAGCCTTCTTCCTCACCGGTTTGGTTCTTCTCTTCTTTTTACACAATCTTCGGGCCTCCTGGATTGTTGCCCTCTCCATTCCTGTATCGATCATTGTCACCTTTTCGGTTCTGGACCTCACCGGGCTTACCCTGAACATTATGTCTATGGCAGGTCTTGCGTTGGCAGTGGGAATGCTGGTTGATAACTCTATTGTGGTTCTGGAAAATATCTATCGACATTTGAGAGAAGCGAGGACTCTCCTGGAGGCTGCGGAAATGGGGACGACCCAGGTGACTACGGCCATCATTGCCTCTACCCTGACGACAATCGCTGTTTTCTTTCCGGTTCTGTTTGTACCCGGTATTGCCGGGGTATTATTTAATGATATGGCTCTGACAATCTGTTTTTCTCTTTTTTGCTCCCTGCTTGTGGCTCTGACACTCATCCCTCTCCTGGCTTCAAGATGGTTAGAGGTCTCTCCTCTAAGTCGGGCCCTTTCAAGGAGGATTTCAGAGGCGATCGATAAATGGCTCGAAGGAATCCATCATTGGTACTCGGGTCGTCTTACCTGGTGTCTTTCTCACCGAAAAAAGACGATGATCGGAATATTGATTTTATTTGGGGGAAGTCTCACACTCATTCCTTTCCTTGGTTTCGATTTCTTCCCGAAGATAGATCAGAACCAATTTGAAATCCAGATCGAACGGGCTCCCGGAACAAGCCTACAATCTACGGAGATGACTTTTCGCAGGATCGAAGAAATCATTTCACGGGCTGTGCCCGAATTAAAAAATCAAAATACGGATATTGGAGTGGGAGAGTTCTTTGGTGCCTTTGAGAAAGGGTCCTATTCTGGAAGAATTCGTGTGAACCTGATCGAGAAAGAGAAAAGAAAGAGATCTCAGATGGAAATTGAGTCTGCCCTCAGAAAAGAATTGGAGCAGATTCCCGGCATTACCTTTTCTATTCTCCAGAGACATTTTCTTGGAGAAGAAGGGGATATCATTGTCTATCTTTATGGAGAAGATCTTGATCGGGCTCGATTTCTTTCTGAAAAAATAAAGGGGGCCATCAAAGAGATTCCAGGAGCGGTAGATGTTCAGACAAGCCTGGAGACAGGGAGACCGGAGCTTCAAATCATTCTAGATCGAGAACGAATCTACGCCCTTGGATTAAGCACCTCTCAAGTGAGCCAAGCGGTTTCTACCTTCATTAAAGGGACCCGAGCTTCTATGTTTCGTGATCGAGGAGAGGAGTATGAAATCCTGGTTAGACTGGGGCAGAGGGACCGGGAGAATAAAGAGGTGCTTAAGCAGATCTTTGTGACCACTCCTCAGGGTCATCCCATCCCCCTTTCGAGTATCGTAAGGGTAGAAAGCACCCTTTCTCCCACCACGATTCTGAGACGGGATCAACAAAGGGTCACCAATATCTCAGCCACGGTACAGGGCCGTAGCCTTGGAGAGGTTACCCGAAAGGTGGAAGAGAAATTGCGTCAAATGGAGATCCCATCCGAGTTTACCTACGAAATTGGCGGTTCAGCTCAGGACATGAAGACTTCTTTTAAATGGTTAGGATTGGCATTCGGTGGAGCTACATTGATCGTCTATATGGTCATGGCCTCTCTTTTTGAATCTTTAAAAGCCCCTTTCATTATATTTTTAACAATTCCTCTCGGAATGATAGGAGTAGTTTATATGCTATTCCTTACAGGAACACCACTGAGTGTGGTATCCTTTATTGGGATCATCATGCTTTCCGGGATTGTGGTCAACAACTCTATCGTTCTGGTGGATTACATCAACCAGCTTAGAGATAAAGGGATTCCTCTTTTTGAAGCTGTCGTTGAAGGGGGAAGAACGAGACTTAGACCCATTTTAATGACCTCTCTGACGACCATCCTTGCCTTAATCCCCCTTGCATTAGGGCTGGGAGCAGGGGGAGAGACCTGGGCCCCAATGGCCCGCTCCGTGATCGGTGGTTTGGTGACGAGTACCCTCGTCACTCTACTCGTCATTCCAGTCATATATACCTATTTAGCTCCAAGAAGAATGTAAAAAGTTTCCTTTGTTTGGATAGAGAATATAAAGAAAAATGAAATGGTAACCATTTAATAAAGAAGAGGTATTAAAGAGATTTGAAACCTCAGAATGATGTCTTTTGGTAAAATTATTCTTCATTAGTTCACCAGCACCCTTATTTATATTATGATTTTTTCGACTATCGTGACAACTTTTCTTGGAAAATAGTGGGAAAATAGGGTAGATCAAAAGATATTAATGAAGCTTATGCTTAAAATCTCAATCATTTAAATAAGTTTATGGAGCCCACGGACGGATTTGAACCGCCAACCCGCTGATTACAAATCAGCAGCTCTGCCGTTGAGCTACGTGGGCTAAATGAGAAATTTTACAAAAAATATTTTTATATAATATAATATAAAGAATTAAAGTGAGCAAGCCCTAAATTAGAGGCGAAATTAAAATCTAACCATCTTATTCTATTATGATAATTAGAAAATTATTTGGTTCAATTATTCTTATTGCTCTTTTATTTATACCTTTCTTTTCCGATGCAGAATCAATAAGAAATGTTACTCAGAATATTGAAAGATTAAAAATGATTTCACCACCTTATGATTTTGCTCTCATAGGAGATTCTCGAGATGGAGAAAATGTATATAGGCAACTAATTCAAAGGATTTTAGAACATAAGCCAGCCTTTATTATTCATTTGGGAGATATGATCAGCAAACCTAATGAGAAGGAATGGGAGAGGTTTTTTAAGCTCTCAGAGCCTATAAATATTCCTTTTTTCCCTGTTGTGGGAAACCATGATGTTGATCAAATGAAATTGGGAGAAAAAATCTATCTTAATCAATTTTTTCTCCCAAAAGGGAAAACCTATTATAGCTTCATGGTTGGAGATGTTCTATTTATCACATTAGATTCAGAGAAAGAGCAGTGTCGAATCGCAAATGAACAATTGCTATGGCTCGAGAATACTTTAATCCATAATAAAGAAAATTATAAACTAATCTTCCTTCATAGGCCTTTATTTGTTGCAATTGATAGTTTAAAGATAGGGAAAGCTATGGATCGATTTCCTTCTGAAAGGGATCAAATTCATCAACTTTTTATAAAGACAGGTGTTAAGGCAGTTTTTTCAGGAGACGATCATAGGTACACTTATCAAAAAGTAGATGGGATTCATTATATTATTACAGGAGGGGGAGGAGCTCCTCTCTATGCCACCAAGGAAAGGGGAGGGTATTTTCATTTTGTGCTGGTATCTTACAAAGGAAATAGAATAGAAGGAAAAGTAATAGATCTGAAAGGAGAGATTAGAGAGACCTTTATAGTGGAATAACCTTCGTTTCAATTTTTTTGAGTAATAAGATCCAATCTCTGAAGGATGGATCTGGCACCTTCAATCACTTCATCAATTACAGCCCTAACACTTTTTATTTCATGAATTAATCCTACACTTTGACCACATGCAATAATAGCCCCTTCAGTATCACCCTCTCGGTAGGCCTCTTTACTCATCTGCCCACTGATAATGGTCATCAATTCTTCTAATGATGCACCCCTCTGCTCCATTGTCAAAGTCTTCTCAGCAGCCTTATTCCTTATAACTCTGGCTGCATTGCGAATAGATCGTTGGATAATCATAGTATCTGTTTCTCGAGATCTAAGGAAAAGTTCCTTGATATTTTGATGGGCAGGGCACTCCTCTGTTGCAACAAACCTTGTACCCATAACTACACCTTCTGCTCCAAGTGCAAGGGCTGCAACAAAGCCTCGGGCATCAGCAATTCCACCTCCAGCAATAACGGGAATTCGAAGAGATTCACAAGCAATTGGAATAAGAACAAAGGAGGTAACATCATCCATTCCCGGATGTCCTCCACATTCAAAACCTACAACCGTAACAGCATCGGCCCCAATAGCTTCCGCCTTCTTAGCAAATCGTAAAGAGGGAACTTTATGAATCAATTTAATATGATTATCCTTTAATTTCTGAATGAATGGTTCAGGGCTTCTTCCAGAAGTTTCTATTACTGGTACTTTTTCTTCAATTAGAATATCCAAAATTTCTTCAGTTCTATCTCCTTTAGTTAATTCTGGAAGCATAGAGAGGTTAACCCCAAAAGGTTTTTGTGTCATTTTTCTCATCAGGCGGATCTCATTTTTTAAAGACTCACGGTCTGGAAAAGTAAGGCTTGATATAATTCCCAATCCTCCAGCTTCAGAAACAGCAGAGGCAAGTTGAGCCGTTGCAAGCCATTGAAGTCCACCCTGAATGATTGGGTATTTAATACCCAACAATTTTGTTAAACGTGTCTCAAACATAAATTCCTCCAAAATAATATTTGATTGTTAGATATCTCGTTTATTATATCGGGTTGTGAGAAATTATCAATTTATTTTTTAAATGACTAACAAATCATATGTCATATATTATGATTAGTATTAATTAGGGAAAAAGGTCATTGGTGTGGTTTGCTATAAATTATTAAATTAAAAGGTCGGTAGTTTACCGACCTTTTAATGTTTGGCTCCCCGGGCAGGACTCGAACCTGCAACCTACTGGTTAACAGCCAGCCGCTACTACCGGTTGAGCTACCGGGGAATAATTCAAATAATCAAAACAACTTTTTAAGCCATCTTGAAAAATTATAACAGAATGATTCTCTTTTTCAAGTGAGAATTTTTTAAAAATAACGATTCCAATTAACCACGAACCAATAAATCTTCCTCTTCAACAGTTTCAGCTTTCCTTAATATTCTCTTTTTGCGCCATGCTAATAATAAATTGAATGGACCTGAAAAAACATACAAAGTTGAAAAACCAAATAAAACAATAATCGGTTCCATAATAATAACAATCATTGAAAGGATTATAAATATGAATAGACTGAAAGGTTTTCTTTTTGATAAATTGAGTTCTTTTAAACTAAAATAGCGAATATTTGAAACCATAAGGAATGATAAGAACCAAATCATTATAAGAATGACAATATCTTTTATCAGTCCTGTTTCGAATAATCTAAGATAAAGTAAAATAATGAGAGCTAACATTGAGGCAGCTGCAGGGATTGGGAGGCCTTTGAAATATTTTATCTCCCCAGATGAGGATTGAACATTAAATCGGGCAAGCCTAAGTGCTCCACAAGCAACAAATACAAAAGCTGCAAGCCATCCAAATTTCCCGTAAGGCCTTAAGGCCCAGCTAAAACAGAGGATAGCAGGAGCAACTCCAAAAGAGACAAGGTCTGCCAGGGAGTCAAACTGAATTCCAAATTTTGATGTAGCCCCTGATAGTCGAGCCACTTTTCCATCAAGCATATCAAAAACAGAAGCCAAAAGGATTGCAGCTGCCGCTAAAAAGAATTTCTCCTGGAATACGGAAATAATCGCCCAAAACCCACAAAATAGGTTTCCTGTGGTAAAAAGGTTTGGAATTATATAAATCCCTTTTCTCATTTTAATCTGAGGTCTTTTCCTTTTCATAAATATACCCTATAATGGATTCTCCTGCCTTAACATACTCCCCTAATTTTACAGTAAGCTTCACATTTGTGGGAATATATAGATCAACTCTCGATCCAAAACGAATCATACCAAAAATTTCACCTTTTCTCAAGAGATCACCAGGTTTTAAATAACATACAATCCGCCTTGCCAAAATACCTGCAATTTGTACGAGAAGAATTTTTACGCGCTCTTCATTTTCAATAAGAATGGCATTCTGTTCATTAAATTGGGAGGCTTTATCCTTATTGGCCATAAAAAATTTGCCTGGCCTATGGTTCACCTTTAGAACCTTTCCGGATATGGGTGCTCGATTGAGGTGAACATCAAAAAGGGACATAAAAATACTCACCTTAATAGCCTTGTCATTCAAAAAATTATTCTCATCGCAATGATCGATTTGGACTATCCTTCCATCCGCAGGAGAAAGGATGGCTTGTTCTATAGAAGGAATCCTTCTTGAAGGATTCCTAAAGAAGAGCGCAACAAATATTGTCCAGAGGATTCCCAAAAATAAAAGTATCTTCAATCCCATAAAACCGAAGAAGACTGTAACCATTAGGGATGGGATTAAAAAAGGAATCCCCTCGACAACGATTGGCCATCGATGGGACTTAGTTGAATCCATTAGCTCTTCTTCTCTTTGAGCCAGCTCATCATAGAACGAAGCTTTTTACCTATCTCCTCAATAGGATGTTGGGCCTCTTTTTTTCTTAATGCATTAAACATAGGTCTTCCAACTTGGTTTTCCAATATCCATTCCTTAGCAAAACTACCTGTCTGAACTTCTTCAAGAATCTTCTTCATTTCTTCTCTTGTTTTCTGTGTAATAATTCTTTTTCCACGGGTGAGATCACCATATTCTGCAGTGTCACTGATAGAATAACGCATATAGGAGATACCGCCTTCATAAATCAAATCGACAATCAATTTTAGTTCATGGAGACATTCAAAATAGGCAATCTCAGGCTGGTAACCTGCTTCAACGAGAGTATCAAAACCAGCCTTAATCAATTCAGTTACTCCCCCACATAGGACACACTGTTCTCCAAAGAGATCGGTTTCAGTTTCTTCTTTAAAGGTGGTTTCAATGACTCCTGCACGTGTTGCTCCAAGTCCCTTTGCATAAGCAAGGGCGGTTTGGAGGGCTTTCTTTGTATAGTCTTGATGGATAGCAACTAAACAAGGAACTCCCGCACCATTTACAAACTCTCGGCGAACAAGGTGTCCAGGTCCTTTTGGTGCAATCATTGATACATCAACATTTTTGGGAGGAACTATTTGACCATAATGGATATTAAATCCGTGAGAAAAGAGGAGGGTTTTTCCTTCTTTAAGATGAGGTTTTACATCTTCTTGATATAGCTTTGCTTGAACGTGGTCTTGGGTAAGGATCTGGATTATATCAGCCTGTTTAGAAGCTTCTGATGCTGTGAGTGGTTTAAAGCCGTGCTTAATTGCAAGATCATAATTTTCAGTCCCTTCTATTTCTGAAACAATAACATCTAAACCGCTATCCCTAAGATTCTGGGCTTGTGCATGTCCTTGACTTCCATAACCAATGATAGCAATCTTTTTCCCTTTGAGGTAATTTAGGTCTGCATCCTTATCATAATAAATTTTCATATCCAACTCCTTTCTTTAAAAAATAATGTGTGATTAAGAAGATTCTGTAATCACTTTACTTCCTCTAATCATAGCAACTTGACCTGTTCTAACCATTTCCTTAATTCCAAGGGGTTTAAGAAGGGTGAGAATTGCATTAATCTTTTTTTCGTCTCCAGTTATTTCAATTGTATATGTCTTTGCTCCAACATCAATAACCTTTCCTCTAAATATATCAACAATCCTCAGGATTTCCTCGCGTGTTTGTGGGGTAGCTGAAACTTTAATCAATACCATTTCCCTCTCTACATAATCTTTTTCAATAAGGTCTACAACTTTAATTACGGGAATTAATTTATTTAGTTGTTTTAGAACCTGCTCAATGATCTGATCGTCTCCTCGGGTGACAATAGTCATTGTGGAAACAGTTGGGTCCAGACTTTCGGCTACACATAGACTCTCGATATTAAAGCCTCTTCCACTAAAAAGGCCTGCTATTCGGGCCAACACACCGAATTCATTTTCTACTAATAGGGTTATTACATGACGCATTTAAACCTCAAAAATAAAAAATAATGGAATAGTGGAATATTGTATTCATACACTCTATTTTATACGAGTCTCATTTGATTTAGTGGTTCTCCTGCTGGAACCATTGGATAGACGTTTTCATCAGGATCAACTTCAAAATCCATAATAACGGGTTTATTTATTGAAAAGGCTTTTTCAAGTATAGGAACAACCTCTTCAGGCTTTGTTGCCCTTAGACCCACTGCTCCATAAGCCTCTGCCAACTTAACAAAGTCAGGAGAAGCCCCTTTAAGACATACACAAGCATATCTTTTTTGATAGAAGAATTCCTGCCATTGTCTAACCATCCCAAGATAATTATTATTAAGGATAGCCACCTTAACAGGCAAATTGTAATGGACTGCTGTTGCAATCTCCTGGGAATTCATCTGGAAGCTCCCATCACCAGCAATATCAATAACCAATTTATTTGGGAAAGCAACCTGAGCACCAATTGCGGCAGGAAATCCATATCCCATAGTGCCAAGACCTCCAGATGTAAGGAGGGTTCTTGGTTTGTGGAAGATATAATATTGTGCAGTCCACATCTGATTTTGACCAACCTCTGTAGAAATAATAGCCTCTCCTTTTGTTAATTCGTATATCTTTTCAACTACATATTGGGGTTTAATCTTGTCCTTCTGTTCATATTTCATATTATGGCCAGTTTTAAATTTTTCTATTTGATGATACCATTTATTTAAACCCTCTTTGAAGGAATTTAGGTCTTCATCTTCAAGAAGTGATAACATTTTGGTAAGGATTCTTTTACAATCCCCTACAATAGGAAGATCTACCCTAACATTTTTACTGATTGAGGTTGGATCAATATCGATATGAATAATCTTTGCTTGCGGAGCAAAGGCCTCTATTTTCCCGGTCACCCGATCATCAAAACGAGCTCCAATAGCTATAAGTAGATCACTTTCCATAACTGCCATATTAGCCCAATAAGTACCATGCATGCCAAGCATGCCAAGAGAAAGTGGATGATTACCTGGAAATCCTCCCAATCCCATCAACGTCATAGTTACGGGGATTCCCAACCTTTCTGCAAAATGGAGAAGCTCCTTTGAGGCATTTGATGAAATTATTCCTCCACCTACATATAAAATTGGCCTTTTCGATTTTAAAATAAGCTTTATCGCCCTTTGAATTTGTCCAGGATGACCTTCATAAGTTGGATTATAACCTCTAATAAAGACTTTATCTGGATATTTAAAATCTGTAGAATTTATTAAAACATCTTTTGGTAAATCTACTAAAACTGGTCCTGGTCTGCCGGTTTTGGCGATGTAAAAAGCTTCTTTAATAATTCTTGCCAAATCCTTTACGTCCTTCACTAAGTAATTGTGTTTTGTACAAGGACGAGTAATACCAACTATATCTGCTTCCTGAAAGGCATCATTTCCAATAAGAAGTGTTGGAACTTGTCCAGTAAGAATAACCAAAGGAATCGAGTCCATAAAAGCTGTTACAATTCCAGTTACAGTATTTGTAGCTCCAGGGCCAGATGTTACAAGAACAACTCCAACTTTACCTGAGGCTCTTGCATACCCATCTGCTGAATGGACAGCTGCCTGTTCATGTCGAACCATGATCTGTTGAAAAGGACTATCCATGAGTTCATCAACAATGGGAAGAATTGCTCCACCTGGATAGGTAAATATGGTTTCAACTCCTTCCCTCTTTAGACACTCAATAACAATTTGGGCACCTGTCTTTTTCATCAAAAACCTTTATTTATATTTCATTAAAATTCTTTCCATCTGATCTTTTAAAAAGAGTTTCTTCTTTTTAATAATTTTTATCTCAATTTCCTCCTGGGGAGTTAGAAATGGTTTTTTCTCAAATGCTTCTAATTCTTTTTCCAACTGTGCATGGGCCTGTTTTGCATTTCGAAATTCTTCGTTTTCCCTCATAAGTCTTTCAACCAAGTCCTCCATTCCTTTTTCCATTTCAACCCCCTATTATAAAAGATAACATAAATTAATTTAAAAAACATAAAATAATTTATTGAAATTTGTCAAACAGGATGTTTTTCTTGCCATTTAATTTCTGCTTCTGAAGGTCTTACATATATTGGAGTAAATGTTTCTAAATCTAAAATTTTTCCACTTCGTAGGAGATCACAACCTAATTTGGCAACGGTTGTTCCAAGAGGGTTATGTAGAGGGAAAGGTGGAAATAGGGCAAAACTTTGAAGAGATTCTTTTAATATTCTACCATAGACCTTTACTCCATCTCCAATGAATATCGTCTTTCTTTCAACTCTTTTTACTAATTCTTCTGGACTTATAGCTTCATAAGAGGAGATTCGTTCCAAGAGGTTTTCCTCTGTATATTGATAAAAAGCAGTATAAAGTTCTCCTTTTTTTGCATCTATAATAGGACAGATAAGATAAGGAGTAGGAGATATTTGATTGGCTAAAATATCGAGACTTGACGCACCACAGATTGGTTTATTAGAAGCAAAGGCTAAACCTTTTATAGTACTTACACCAATTCTTAATCCTGTAAATGAACCTGGTCCAAGTGATATTGCCCATCCATCAATGGATTCGAGGCTATATTTTATCTCATTTAATATATGATCAATAGACTTAAGTAGCCTTTCTGAGTGTGTGATTGGGGCCTTTAAGTGATATTCAAATAAAATATCATGTTCTTCATCTATAAAACCTATACTTCCACACATAGTCGATGTATCTATTCCCAAAACCTTCATCTATTCACCTTTAATCGGAGAGAATATACGGACGAGGTCATTATAAAATGCAAAGATCATAAGAAGGATGACAATTACTAAACCAACTTGTTGTGCTATTTCCATCTTTTTTACGCTTATAGGCTTTCTTAGAATTGTTTCAAGAGCCAGAAAAAGGAAATGTCCTCCATCAAGTATAGGAATAGGGATAAGATTTATGATTCCAAGATTGATACTTAGAATAGCCATGAAGAGAACAAGGCTTACTATCCCCTTTTTAGCCTGTTCTCCAGCAAGTTGAGCAATGAGAAGAGGACCACCTATGGTTTTTGCAGGAACTACTCTTTCAATGAGCTTAACAATTGTAATAGCTGTAAGCTTTATGCCAAACCATGTCTGGGCAACTCCCATGCCAATGGCTTTTATTGGTCCAACCTTTTCAACAATTGTATCTCCTGAGGGTGTAATTCCTATGAGGAAGATTTTAATCTCCTCTCCAAAAAGATTCTTTTGAATTGAGCTCTGAGGTGTAACTTTAATTTCTATGATCTTTTCATCTCTTTTGACTTCTAAAATTAATTCTTTCCCTTGGCTTGAACGAATGATCTTTGAGAGTTCATCCCATTTTGATACCTTTTCTTGGTTTACAGAAAGTATAAGATCTCCTTTTTTTAGACCTGCCTTTTCCGCAGGAAGACCAGGACTAACTTCTCCAACCTTAGGAAGAAGGGATGGTACACCAAAAAGATTGACTATTGAAAATAAAACGATAGCCAAAAGAAAATTGAAAAAAGGACCTGCAGCTACTATTAAAAAACGTTTCCATACAGGTTGAGTAGAAAAGGCACGAGGTAGATCCTCTTGTTTCAATTCTTCTTCAGGATTTTCTCCTATAAGTTTTACAAATCCACCCAATGGAAAGGCTGCAATCTGATATTGCGTTTCTCCAACCTTTTTCCCAATTAATTTCGGTCCAAATCCTAATGAAAAGGTGATGACACCAACCCCCAATTTTTTAGATAATACGAAATGTCCAAGTTCGTGGATAAAAACAAGTATCCCAAGGACAATAAGTGTTGGTAGGATCGTTTCATATAATAAGGGAGAGATTCCTAAAAAAAGTGCAGTCAACACAGTTTTCTCCTTTCTAAAAAAACCTTTGACCTTTCACGTGCCCATTGATCTGCCGAAAGAATGTCATCAATTTCTTTAATAGTTTTAACTTCATGTTCTTCCATTACTCTCTGAATAAGAATAGGGATTTGAGTAAATTTTATTTTTCCTTCAAGAAAGGCATGAACAGCTATTTCATTTGCAGCATTTAGTACAGTAGGCATTGTTTCTCCAATTTCAATCGCTTGGTAAGCTAATTTAAGGCATGGAAATCTTTCGAGATCAGGTGTAAAAAAGGTAAGGGCCTCGGTCTGAGGTAGATTTAATGGGGTGAGACGAAGCTTCAGACGATGCGGATATGAAAGAGCATATGAAATAGGAATCTTCATATCAGTTATTCCCATTATGGCAATCACAGAGCCGTCAATATATTCAACCATTGAATGCACAATACTCTGTGGATGAATTTGAACTGTGATCTTATTAACAGGAATACCAAAAAGCCAATGTGCCTCGATGACTTCTAATCCTTTATTCATCAAAGAGGCGGAGTCTATAGTAATCTTTTTTCCCATTTCCCAATGGGGATGGTTCAGAGCCTCTTGGGCTGTAACCTCTTCAAGTTTTGAAAGTGGAAGATTAAGGAATGGTCCACCAGAAGCAGTTAGAATAATACGGTTCACATCCTCTTTTTGATGGCCAAGGAGGGCTTGAAAGATAGCACTATGCTCACTGTCAATAGGCAATATTTGAGCTTTACTTTTTTGGGCCTCTTCCATCATTATCTTGCCCGCCATTACAAGAGGTTCCTTATTGGCAAGACCAATAGATTTTCCTGTTCTAATGGCCGAAAGCGTTGGAATGAGACCAACAGCCCCAACTATAGCAGAGATCACCTGATCTACTTCTGGGTGAGTGGCTACTTTTATCAAACCTTCCATTCCATAAAAGATTTCAACAGAAGTATCAGGTATTTTACTACGAAGGGCTTCAGAAAGTTCCTTATTTTTAATAGATACCATTTTAGGCCTAAACTCGAGTATCTGCTGTTTAAGGAGCTCAATATTTAGACCTCCAGAAAGGGCAATTACCTTGAATCTATCAGGAAACTGTCGAACAATTTCAAGAGTATTTACTCCTATAGAACCCGTGGAACCGAGAATAGCCAGTTTTTTCATCAATTTTCCTTCATTTTTATTATATAAAGAATAAAAAAATAAAGAAAAGGAGATGAAAAAAGAAAACTGTCAACTCGATCCAGCATTCCCCCATGACCTGGAATCAAAGACCCCGAGTCCTTTACATTAGCACTCCTTTTAATCATTGATTCTGTAAAGTCCCCTAACTGGCCAAAGAGTCCTATTCCAATGGCCAAAAAAATACATTTCATCCTATCAAGAGAAGGGAGGAGTAGCCATGAATAGATCGTTCCAGAGATTACAGGGCCAATCAGCGCTCCTAACAGCCCTTCAAATGTCTTATTTGGAGATATTTTAGGATAAAGTTTATGCCTTCCCCAAAAGGAGCCAAATAATAGTGCCAAGACATCTCCACTCCATACTGTTATGATTAAGAAAAGAACCCATTTCTTTCCATCCTCTATTAGATTAATCATCAAGATATGGGAAAGTAGAAATCCGATATAAAATATTCCAAAAAACATTATACCTATCTTTGTGGTTGTAGTAGAAAGGTCCTTGGATGTAATCATGAAAAGCAATGAAATGATGAGAAGGACCAAAACAACTAAAATCCTTTTTACTTCAGAGTCTCCATAAACCATGAATAAGGAAAAGATAATCCCTATTCCTATTCCAATCCATTTTTCTATAGCTTTAGAATCAGGGAGAGTAAGTTGATAATATTCTCCCAATCCAATAGTTATTGCACACATGACTAAAAGAACAAGGATTAAAGGAGGACCAAGTCCAATAAGGAGTATAATTGGTGGAACTATAAAAACTGCTGTCCAAAACTTCTTTTTTTCTATTCTTCCCATTTTGATTTTTTATTAATATTGAAATCAGAATTATTCTCCGAGGCCATTGATCTGTTCGCTTGTAAGACCAAATCTCCTTTCCCTGGATTGGAAATCCAAAATAGCCTTAAAAAGTTCTTCACGGTCAAAATCAGGCCAAAGCGTTTCTGTAACATATAACTCTGTATAGGCAAGTTGCCAAAGTAGGAAATTTGAGATTCTAAATTCACCACTTGTCCTGATTAAGAGGTCAGGGTCAGGAAGACCACGAGTCCAAAGATAATTGGAGAAATATTCTGGGGTAATGTCTTCCAATTGAATTTTTCCTTTTTTAAAATCTGATAATATTTCTTTCAATGCATGAAGGATTTCAGAACGTCCCCCATAGCTAAGGGCAAGATTAAGAATCATTCCATCACACTTTTCTGTTTTTCTCATCGTCTCATTTAATGTTTCTTGGACATCACGTGGGAGGTCTTCTAAGCGGCCAATTGCGATGAGCTTAATATTATTGCGAAGCATCTCGTCAACCTCTTTTACAAGATAGCTTTTTAGCAATTCCATCAGGGCATTGACCTCATCAGCAGGTCTTCTCCAGTTTTCAATTGAGAAGGCATAAAGCGTTAACACCTTTATCCCAAGCTCTCTGCAAGTTGTAACAACCTCTCTTACCGCATCAACCCCTTTTATATGCCCACTAATACGGCTTAAAGATTTTTTCTTTGCCCACCGTCCATTTCCATCCATAATAATGGCAATATGACGGGGTAATTTATCTTTATCAATTTGTTCCATGAGTAATGAACTTTCTCGTTTCATTTAAAAATTTTTAATAATTAAAAAATTATCATATTATCTATCAATTTTCAATTCTCTTAAGAGAAATTTAGAGTAAATAAGATTTGATTTTAGAAATCAATAATGGAGGTCTTGGTTGAGGGAAAGGTTAAGAAGATATAGAGGGGGGATAAGAACATCCCCCGTAGGATTATTTTTCAATGATTGCCTCCACTGGACAGACTTCAAAACAAGTGCCACATTCTGTACATTTTTCTTCATTAATGACGTAAGGTTCTCCTTCTTCTATGGCCTCTGCCGGACACTCCTCTGCACAAGTTCCACAAGCCACGCATTCATCTGTTATAAGATAAGCCACTCCCATCACCCCCTTTACCACTAAGAAATTTCAAGAATCTCTTTTTCTTTGGCTGAAAGGGCCTCATCCACCTTTTCGATATATTTGTCAGTTGATTTTTGAATCTTATCCATCCATTGCTTCAGTTGATCTTGCGAAATTTCTTTTTTCTTTTCTAAGGTTTTTAGATGTTCATTGGCATCTCTTCTTATGTTTCGAATGGATACCTTGGCCCCTTCGGCCATTTTTTTTACTACCTTTACGAGTTCTTTGCGGCGTTCCTCAGTGAGTCGAGGAATAGTGATACGAATAATCTTTCCATCATTGACTGGAGTTACTCCTAAGCCTGATTTTAGAATAGCCTTCTCAATCTCACCTATCATACTCAAATCCCAAGGTTGAATTGTGATTAAACGAGGTTCGGGAATTGATAAGGTTGCCATCTGGTTTAAGGGTGTAGGCTTCCCATAATAATCGATCCTTATATCATCAAAAAGTGCAAGAGAAGCTCTACCAGTTCTAACTTTATTTAAGTCTGATTTAAAGCTTGAAAGGGTTTTTTCCATTTTTGAAACAGTCTCTGAATAAATCTTATCCTCCTCCATAATTCATCCCCTCACTTTCGTTCCTACCTTTTGTCCCCTCACGATTTTTTTGATATTTCCTTTTTGTTTTAGGTTAAATACAATGATAGGAATTTGATTATCCATACATAGAGAGATAGCAGTTGTATCCATGACCTTGATTCCCTTTTTAAGAACCTCAAGATATGTTAACTCGTCAAATCTCTTAGCTCCTTTGTGAAGCATAGGATCTTTATCATAGACTCCATCAACCTTAGTAGCTTTAAGAATAACTTCTGCTCCAATCTCCATAGCACGAAGTGAGGCCGTGGTATCAGTTGTAAAATAAGGATTTCCAGTACCTGCAGCGAAAATCACTACCCTTCCTTTTTCCAGATGTCGGATGGCCTTCCTTCTAATATAAGGTTCAGCAATTTCTCTCATTTCTATAGCCGTTTGGACCCTTGTATGAACCCCCATTTTTTCTAATGCATCCTGAAGGGCAAGACCATTTAATACAGTAGCTAACATTCCCATATAATCTGCCGTGGCACGATCCATACCTTTCGAACTTGCCGCCACTCCTCGAAATATATTTCCTCCTCCTATAACAATGGCTATCTCTATTCCTAAGCTTTTTACTTCTTTAATTTCTTCAGCAATCCTTTTAATTACCAAGGGATCAATTCCATATTCCTTTTCGCCTGTTAGGACTTCACCACTAATCTTAAGAAGTATTCTTTTATATTGGATTCTCTTCATGGAAGGGAGAATTTCGTCTTTAATCCTTAAAAGGAAATTTAAACTCAAACTCTATTTAATGAGATGCCAATCCTTCACCGAGTTGAAATCTAACAAATCTACGAATAGTTATATTTTCTCCAACCTTTGCAATTAATGCATCAAGGACATCTTTTACTGTTAGATCTGGATCCTTTATATATGTCTGTTCGAGAAGACAAACTTCAGAGTAAAATCTTTCCATTTTACCTTCCACGATCTTATCAATCACCTTTTCGGGCTTACCTGATTCAAGGGCCTGGATGCGGTAAATTTCTTTTTCCTTTTCAATAACATCCGCGGGTATATCCTCCCGACGAACATATTGCGGGTTGGCAGCAGCTATGTGCATTGCCATATTTTTTACAAAGTTCTGAAACTCCTCAGTCTTTGCAACAAAATCAGTCTCGCAATTGATCTCAACAAGAACACCTATTTTTCCACCAGGGTGAATATAAGAGGCAACTAATCCCTCAGTTGCAATCCTTCCAGCTTTCTTAGCGGCCTTGGCCAAGCCTTTTCTCCTAAGAAAATCAATAGCTGCCTCCATATTTCCTTTTGACTCTTCAAGAGCTACTTTACAATCAACTATTCCTGCTCCTGTTCTTTGTCTTAGGTCTTTTACAAGTTCAATTGGGATATCCATGTGATTTTATTCCTCCTCTTCATATTCCTCAATCTCTTCATCTTCTTCAGAGATTTCTTCAACTTCATCTTTACTCTCTTCCTCTGAAACAGCCTCTATAGGTTCTTTGGATACTTCTTCTTTTTGCTCTTTTTCGGCCTCTATCTGAAGCTGTTTTTCATAGAGTTGTCTACCTTCGATTACAGCATCTGCAATTTTGGAAGTAAAGAGATGGATAGCCCTAATTGCATCATCATTACCAGGAATTATATAATCCAACTCTTCTGGATTGCAATTTGTATCTACAATACCAACAGAAGGTATACCAACCTTTCTTGCTTCTCTTACAGCGATCCTCTCTTTTTTTGGATCGACAATAAAAACCGCTCCAGGAAGACGGTCCATATTTTTTATTCCACCCAAAGATCTTTCCAATCGTGTCCTTTCTTTTTCAAGCTCAAGAACCTCTTTCTTTGGAAGTAGATTATAGATTTCCTCATTTTTCATGGCTTCAAGTTTCTTAAGTCGTTCAATAGATCGTTTGATAGTTTGGAAGTTAGTCAACATACCTCCTAACCAACGATGATTTACATAAAACATTCCACATCGTGTAGCCTGCTCTTGTATAGTCTCCTGAGCCTGTTTCTTGGTACCAACAAATAGAATATATTCTCCTTTTGCTGCTGTGTCACGAATAAAAAGATAAGCCTCTTTAAAAAGTTGTACTGTCTTCTGGAGATCTATGATATATATCCCATTTCTGGCTCCAAAGATATAGGGTTTCATCTTTGGATCCCATCTTTTCGTCTCGTGACCAAAGTGAACCCCGGCCTCAAGAAGTTCTTTCATTGTTACTGTAGACATTTAGACCTCCATTTCTTTTCCATTTTCCCTCCTTAAATGTGAATTTACTTCAAATAGAATTCTGTTAACATAAGAAAATTGATTTTGCAAGGGAAAATTGATAAAAAAAACAGAGTTAGGAAATTAGAAAATGATTTCAAAAATTCATCTTGCAATCAAAATCATAATCCATGTATAAATGATTGGGTAAAAAGAAATGAATTTTAAGATCCAAGCAAAGGGCATATTTTTCGTTTCAATTTCACAATTTGGAATGGCACTCTCGTTCAGTTTTGTTATGACTTTTTTACCATTCTATATTGCTAAGATTAGTCCTTATGGTCAAAAAGAAACCATAATCTGGACAGGATTGATTATAGGACCGTCGCATATCTTAACAGCCTTGGCTGCTCCTTTCTGGGGAAGTCTTACTTCCAGGTTTAGACCAAAACTCCTTTTTGAAAGAGGCATGCTTTCAAATGGGCTCCTTTTCTTAATCATGGGATTTGTCAATCATCTTCCCCTTCTTTTAATCCTAAGGATGATTCAAGGAGCTCTTGGAGGTGTATCCACTATTGGGCTTATTTTAATTTCATCCTTGTCTAAAGAAGACCGATTACATAAGGATTTTAGTTTTTTCCAAAATTCCATAACAGCTGGACAACTCGTTGGACCACTGCTTGGTGCTTACACGGCTTCTGTATTTGGATATCGAACTGCATTTATTTTTGCCTTTTTCATTGCAACTATATTTCTTATCTTCTGTCATCAACATGTAGAGGAAGTTCCTATTCAAAAAAGAAAAACCTTTGCAGAGACGAATCTTAAAAAGAGCCTTATATGGGCTTGGCTTTTAAGCTTTACTGCAACGATACATCTTACATTTCTAATTAGTATTCTTCCTACACTGCTTGGGAATTTTCAATTGACGGATAATGTGGCTTTAAAATCAGCTGGATTTATAATTATTTCTTATACTATTACGGCCATCATAGGAAATTATGTTCTAAGCCATATCGCATTAAAATTTGGTTTAATGAGAATTATAACGATGGCCTGTATATTGGGAAGTATCTTCCAGTTTTTATTATCTATTAGTCCTAATATAGTTAGTTTTACAGTGTTTAGGATGCTTCAGACAGGTTTTATTGCTTCAATATTTCCTTTAACCCTTTCTACATTTGGTCGGGACATAGGTGGAAGAACAGTTGGTTTTATGAATTCCTCAAGATTTGTAGGAATGGCAGTAGGGCCTATCATAGCTACAACCGTAATGGCTTATTCAAATCTTCTTATCTTAAGTCTGATAATTGCAGGCCTTACCTTTGCTTCTTTGTGGGGGTTTATCGTCTCCCTTAGTTGGAAAGAGAGATAGCCTATTCTATTCATCGATACCTAATAGCCTTTTAAGAGTCATAGCGTTTTTTATTGCAAAGCCATAGGCGTCGTTATTGAAATAGACAAATATGATTTTTCCATTTTCCTTCCAGGATTGGATCTTTTTGGCCCAGTTTTTTAATTCATTTTCTGAATAATTTGAACCATAAAGAAGTTTTCCTCCATGAAGTCGAAGATAGATAATATTTGACGTGATCTTTTCCATCATTGGGATCCCTGAACCGTGAGAAATACAGAAAGAAAAATTAAATCTTTCAAGGATCATAAAAACCTGACTACAAAACCATGAATCATCCCTAAATTCAAAAGCATGAGGAATTTTCTTTGATATAGGAATTTTTGAAATAAGAAGAAAGAATTCTTCAAGCCTCTTTAAATCAACCTTAAATCGCGGAGGAAGTTGCCATAGAATCACTCCTAATTTTTCTTTTAAACATGATGCCCGATCCAAAAAAAGGGCCAATGGTTCTTGGCAATCTTTTAGGCGCTTGATATGTGTAATAAATCTACTGCCTTTGATGGAGAATAAAAATTGAGATGGTGTTCGCATATACCAACTTTCAAAGGCTTTTTTTGTAGGAAGTCGATAAAAAGTAACATTCAATTCAACAGTATTAAAATAGGTTGCATAGAATTCAAGCCATTTTTTCTCAGGAAGTTCTGAAGGATAAAATACATCATTTCCCCAATGAGTATAATTATAACCACTTGTCCCAATAAATATCATTTTAGTCTTTTTAAGACCAATTTCGTTTATAATAAGAACGTCGAACCTTCTGTTTGAAATAAGGATAGAACATATAGAGAAAGCCGAATAGAAGACCACCGAGATGGGTAATATGAGCAATTCCTCCACCTGTTCCCTCAATAGATGAAAAGAGTTCAATCAAACCAAAGATGATAACCAAATATTTTGCAGGGATAGGTAGTAAAAAATAAATATAGATTAATCTATTTGGGAAAAGCCATCCATAAGCAAGAAGTATTCCATAGATAGCCCCTGAAGCTCCAATGATTGGTATTAGTTGATAAGGGGTTAAGATTACACTGCATATAGCTGCTCCAATACCACAGAATAGAAAATATCGAAGAAATTTTTTTGACCCCCAATATCCTTCTAACTCTCCACCAAACATCCATAAACCAATTAGGTTGAAGATCAAATGGGAAAAACCTCCGTGAAGGAAAATATAAGTTAGGAGCTGCCATAAGAAGTATTTTTTCCAGACGAAGAGAGGAACCAATCCAAGATAAAAGGTTATCCTCCATGAAACAAGCATTTGGATAATGAAGAAGATTCCCATAATAATCATCAATTTTTTTACAATAGGTGTTAGGCCATATCCGAAAGAATACCGATATTGATAATAAGGCATAGAATTCTCCGTTCCTAAGATTTTTGTGTGCGTATTTTATATTTTTTTATTTTATAACGAAGGACCCTTTCACTGATCCCGAGTTGTTCAGCCGCACGGGTCTGAATTCCTTGATTTTGAGTAAGAGCCTTTAGAATCAATTCCTTTTCAATCTCCTCAAGAGATTCTTGCAGTGGTTTGTCCATCTTAAATATACCTATTGTATCTTCAGTTTTTCCTTCTAAAAGATGGAATGGAAGATCTTGTGTAGTTATTGTATCACCACGGCATAGAACCACAGCCCTTTCAATAATGTTCTCTAATTCTCTTACATTGCCTGGATATGAGTAACGAAGCAAAATCTCTCTTGCTTCTTTTGAAATATCGTAAATAGATTTTTGATTTTCGTTGGAATATTTTTTTAAAAAGTAATCAATCAAAACAGGTATATCTTCTTTTCTTTCCCTCAGTGGTGGTATAGGGATAGAGATAACATTTAAGCGATAATAAAGATCCTCTCGAAATATTCCTTTTCTCATCAACTCTTCAAGATTACGATGGGTGGCAGCAATGACTCTTACATCTACCTTTATAGAGGTATTTGATCCTAACCTTTGGAATTCTTTTTCTTGAAGGATCCGTAATAATTTTACCTGAGTACTTGGAGCAAGATCTCCAATCTCATCGAGGAATATTGTTCCTTCATGTGCTTCTTCAAATCTTCCGATCCTTCTCTGCATTGCACCGGTAAATGCGCCTTTTTCATGACCAAAGAGTTCACTCTCGAGAAGGGCTTCAGGAATTGCTGAACAGTTTACTTTGATAAAAGGTTTTTCAGAGCGTGGGCTTAAAAAATGGATGGCATTAGCAATCAGTTCTTTTCCTGTTCCACTTTCACCTCTTATGAGCACAGTGCTTTGGCTTGGGGCAACACGAGCAACGAGATTCATTACATCTTCCATTTTTGAACTTCCATAGACAATATTATTAAAAGCATACCGTTCCTTAAGTTTTGCCTTTAAATTACGATTTTCCCGAATTAGATTAGATCTTTCAATCACCTTCTGGATAATTAGAAGAAGTTCTTCAAGTTCGATTGGTTTTGTAAGATAGTCCAAAGCGCCTTCTTTCATACAAGAAACCGCAGTCTCGATTGTTCCGTAGGCAGTCATCATCACTACGGGGAGTTCAGGATAAAGCCTTCTAATCTCTTTTAGGGTTTTTAAGCCATCCATTTCGGGCATTTTATAATCTATGAGAGCGATATCATAGGGATTTTCATCAAGCTTTTTAAGAGCTTGTAATCCATTTGTGACCGAATCAACATAAAATCCTTCTTTCTTTAGAAAACCCTCGAGCATTTCCCTTTGTGTCTTTTCATCCTCAGCGATTAAAATTCGAGCTTTTTCCATTTTATTATTGAATAGGTATGAGAATCGTAACTTTTGTTCCCGAACCTAATTTACTGTTGAGTCTTAACTCTCCTCCATGGGCCTCTATTATGCGATGGGCGATAGGAAGTCCAAGACCAGCTCCATTGTCTTTGGTTGTATAGTAATAATTAAAAACCTTGTCTAATTGATTATCAGGAATACCTTTTCCAGAGTCGGAGATGATTATTTTAAGATATCCCTTTGTGGAAAGGGCTTCTATCTTTAAGACACCTCCGTTTTCCATTGCCTCTATACCATTCTTCATAATATTAATAAGTGCTTGTGTCAACCTTTCAGGATCTATATTGATTTTAGGCAGATTATAAAGTTCTTTCTCTATTATAATTCCTTTTGATTTTGCTTCTTCCTCGAATAGTATTATTAGATTATTGATAAGTTCCTCGATGGAGCAGTTCTTTATATTGAGTTTAAAAGGTTTGGAAAGATTTAAGAATTGTTCAACAATGTCGTTTACCCTTCTAATCTCATTTAAGATGATATCTGTAAAAGAGTGAAATTCTTTACTTTTAGTTTCTTCATTGGGATTGTATTCCCTTTTTAATCTTTGAATTCCCATACTGATTGCATTTAGTGGATTTCTTATTTCATGTGCAAATCCTGATGCTAAATGACCAAGTGAAGAAAGCCTTTCAGCCAATTGGATTTGTTTTTCCATTTCTTTTAATTTCCTAAGATGTTTATTCTGATTTATCCAAATCAATCCAAGGCCAGAGATTCCAAGAATTAAAAAGAATATTATGGAAAGAATAACATTTTTCTTAATCCTATCCAAAATAGAATGAATCTCTTTTATTGAAAAACCTATTCTTATTATTCCATTTACCCTATCGTCGAAAGAAAAAGATTTTAAGACCTCAAATACCTCTTCTTTTTCTCTTTTTTTGATCAAACTCATTGGCTTAGGGTTTTTTAAAGAATTTTTTAAAAAGTTATCCTCCTCTCTTTTTCCAATAAGTGAAAAGTCCGAGTGGGCAATGATATTAAATGAATCATCCTGAACCGAGACATAAAGTATTCCCTCTCTTAAGTTCATATCAGAAATTGCCCTTTGAAGAGAAAATAATTGAAAAAGTTTCTTCATCTGAATGGTATCTATATGAATAGCAATAATACCTGCCGTAAATTTTCTTTGAATGGCAATGGTATAGAAATAAGATAGGCCCTTTTGAATTAAGGGTTTTTCAAAAAGGTCACTATATACTGAATACTCTTTATCAATTAATTTTTTAAGGAATTTTTTTTCTCCAATGTATATGAAATCTTTAGACCAACCTCTAAGAAATTGGTCCTTGGAGTCAAAAATTTCGATTGAGCTAACAAGAGAATTCTCAACCAAATTCTTTAAATCAGATGTTTCTAATTTTTTTTCACTATCATTTTTATCTATCCTATGGGCAATCTCCAATAGATACTCAATAATAGATTCCTCAATGCCCAAAGAGATTCCACTTAAAAGTGGATTTTCCTCTTTAGTATTCTTTTCATAATCTTGAAGAAGGAGAAATGTTTCTTTAATATTTTTTTCAAAATGTTGAAGAAGAACCATTCCTTCCCTTTCTAAGAGAAGAAAAAAACCATTTCTTGTTCGTTTAATTTCTAACAAACCATTAATTATAAGAATAGTGAGGAGAATCAAAACAAGGATGAGAAGATAGAGAGGAGAGAAGCCTCTTTTCATCTAAGTTAAGGCGCTAAGATTATTTATATTCTTCCCCAAAACCTCTGTGTGGCATAGATCCCATTCGATGCATCATCATTTCCCGGAATAGGGGAAATTCAAGTTCAGGACACCACCTCTGAATTTGATCTTCAGTCAATAAATTCCTCATTTTTATCAAATATTCAAAAGTCTTTTCTTCAATTTTTGATTGAAGGTCAACGATTTCAAAAGTTTTTTCCCTTAAGGCTTCACCACTAATGTGGGGATTCGTTAAAAATTCCCTAAGTTCCATTCTCTTAGAAAGAAGTTGTGTTCTTAAAGATCTTATTTCATGAATGTAGTTTTGTTTGATTAATCGAAATCCTTTTAATTGTTCTTGGGAAAGATTTAGGTCTTCTATCTTAAAACAGGGGGATTTCCCTTTCCATTGTTTCATCATCATTAAAGGTTGAGAAAAGGAAAGAGAGGTAGTTGAGAGGAAAAAAATAATTAAAATTATTATTTTTAAATACTTCATATTTAATCCTTTTTAAGGATACATGAATAAAGTTAAAAAGTCAAAAAGGGGAAGGTTTAAAATCTTCCCCTTTTTGAAGAAAATGTCTTCTTTAAAAACTACCAACATCCAATTTGCCGGCCATAACCAATAGCTTTTCCATGGTGCTTTCCAAACTCAGGCCCAAATTTATTTCCAATTCCTCGATGAAATCCAAATTGAGAAATCTGTTCAGGTGTAAGGATCTTTCGTATTTCAAGTCTTTTTTCAAGGGCCTTTTCCCTTAACTGATTTTGAATTTCTCTTAACTCTTTTTCCTTCACCCTGATTATTTCTGGATCTGCCTTTGGATCAGCCCACAATGTTTTAAGCTCTAATCTTTTTGTCAGCATGTTTCCTCTAAGCTGAGCAGTCTCTTCTATAAACTTTCTCTGAATCTCTATAATCCTTGCTTCCTGATCAGGTGTAAGTTTGGATATCTTCTGAGGTTGGCTACCCCATCTCTCATCAAAGTAACATATTCTTTGCCCTTTTCCAAAACCGAGACCTTGCGCATAGACAATAGTTACAGCAAAGATCGTTACCAACAAAATTGATCCAACTATCATTGCTTTTCTCATTTTATTCACCTCCTTTCGTTTTGAATTTATTATTTTTATTGGCAATTATCGTGCCATTAATTTTTTTAATAAAATAGTTTAAATTTATTAAAAATTACAATGGGTTATTAAATTTATAAAGATTTGATAAATTTTTCTTAATAATATTTTCGACAATTTTGTCGAATTATTCGACAAAGATTTCCTAAAGATAGTTTGTGACAAAAATTTGCTAAAAAGACATTTTGTCCAATTTTGGAATTATAATTAAATTATAATGGATTAAAAATTACTTTAAATTTCAATATATTAGAAGTTTTTTAGATTTTGGCATATCAATTGCTTTAAATTTTTTTAAAAAAAGGAGGTATTGAGTGGATATTCTAATGAAAGAGTTTGCGGCAATTAATTTATTTCTGATATGGCTTATAATTTTTGGAGGATTAGCATTTTTAAAAATTATAAAGAGAAACTTTTTAGAATGAGAGGATAGAATAATGGATAAATCTTTTGCTGGAAATATTTGTGAAATTGAGTTAAAAAGTTTGGAGGCGAAAAGAATTGAAATAAACCCTGAAAGGGTTGCTGTTTGGACATTAATTTTTACAAATGCATTCTTTGTTTCTTACTTTTTTGCAAAACTTTTCAGATTGATTTAATTTATTACTTAAGAAGTTTTGAAAGATGTCTAAACTCTTCAGTCCCAGCCTCCTTCAATAATTGAAAGGCGATTATCTCTGTTGTAGAGATAATCGCCCCTTTTTTTTCCATCCATCTCAATGCAATCTCCCAATCAAGCTTTCTTCTTGAACAGACTGCATCTGCCACCACATGAACTTCATACCCTTTTTCTAACAAATCGTTTGTTGTTTGAAGAATACATACATGAGTTTCTATTCCAGTGATAATAATATACTTTTTACATAAACCTTTTAATTTTTCATTAAATGAATTCTCTCCACAGCAACTGAAGCTTAATTTCTCAATCGGTGTAATGGGTTCGAGTTCGCTTTGGATCTCTTTAATTGTTCTTCCCAAACCTTTTGGATACTGTTCTGTTAAAAGGATTGGAATACCCATTTCCTTCGCAAAGTTTATCATCGTTTTAATATTTTTGATTGTTTTTCTTGCAACTTCTTGATCCATTTGCTTCATCAAAACATCTTGGATGTCAATTACAATTAAGGCTGTTTTTCCTCTTTCCAATTTTAGACCTCCTTTTGGTATTTTTATAACATTAAATATCATACAAGCATTAAGAGAATTTCAACTTTTTTATTAAAGGGGTTGACTTTTTTTATAAATAATTTACTCTGCATATATAGACAATTTATTAATATGATTTGAATGAATTTTATCAAATCACGGTTTTGAATTAAATTATAAATAATTTGATAGTTGTAAGAGGAAATTAGAAAATGGAATCCAATATTGGGAAGCCAAGGGTTTTGGTTTTTGCCAGTGGGGATGAAAAAGGAGGAGGTAGTGGTTTCCAAGAGTTAGTTGAGTTTTCTCGAACAGACCCACCAGTTCTAAATGCCCAAATTGTAGGGGTTGTTTCAAACCATCCCTATGGAGGAGTTAGAAAAAGGGCTGATTCTCTTCAGATTCCATTTGAATACTGGCCAGGACCTTTTGATGCTAAAGGATATCAATCTTTTTTTAGAAAATATAATGCGGATTATGTAATGTGTTCGGGATGGTTAAAATTTGTAAGAGGACTTGCTCCGGAAAGAACTATCAATATTCATCCTGGACCTCTTCCTCGCTTTGGAGGTCCTGGGATGTATGGTCGAAGGGTCCATGAAGCAGTTATTGAGGCTTACAGAAGGGGAGAGATAAAACAGAGTGCCGTTACAATGCATTTTGTTGATGAAGTTGCATATGATCATGGACCAATCATCTTCCAAATGCCAATTCTAATAAGACCCGATGATGATGCTGAAAGCCTTGCCAAAAGGGTCAATGAAAAAGAACGGGCATGGCAAAGTTATATTTTAAACCTTGTAGTAAATGGTCATATCTATCTAAGGGACGGAAACGTGTTTTATGATCAAATTGCTGTAAGGAGGCTTTTTTACTGAAAGATGTATCATTTCTACCTAAGAAAGGATGATTATCTCGAATATTGTTTCAATGTTGAAACTTCTTCTCCATTAAATACAAAAGAACTTTCCATTTTGAAGCAGATTTTAGCAGATGGTTTCGTTGAAAATAGCATATCAATGGAACCTAATGGACCTGAAGGTTTTGATGTAGTTGAACTTGGTCCAAGGATGAATTTTGCTACAGCTTATTCAACAAATATCGTATCTATATGCCATACCTGTGGGCTTAAGAAAGTGATTCGGATAGAAAGATCCCGTCGATATTATCTCCCTCCGGGAGTAGATAAAGAGCGTTTTATTAGAGAACATCATGATCGTATGACCGAGTGTCTTTACGAACATCCACTCGAATCCTTTGATCCAGGCACTGTTCCAGAACCTGTATTTGAAGTTCCTTTAATAGAAAAAGGTTTAAAGGCATTCGAAGAGATTCCTGGTCTTGCAATGGATGAGTGGGATAAGGCTTTATACTATGAATATTTTGTAAAAGAGGAGAAAAGAAATCCAACAATTGTTGAAATAAGAGATCTTGATAATGCCAATAGTGAACACTCTCGCCATGGTTATTTCAAGGGAATTCAAATAATCAATGATGTGCAGATGCCTGAATCCCTACTTGATATGGTTAAATCAACATTAAAGGCGAATCCTTCAAACAGCATAATAGCATTTAAAGACAACTCAAGCGGGATTAAAGGATATAAATTATGGACCATTATTCCTGAAAAGCCTGGTTATCCATCAGCTTTTGAGAAGCAGATGGTCTATTACCATATAATCTTTACTGCTGAAACTCATAATTTTCCAACAGGAATAGCTCCATTTCCTGGCGCTGAGACAGGAACAGGAGGGAGGATTCGTGATGTCCATGCAACAGGAAGAGGAGGACTTGTCATTGCTGGAACAACAGGCTATTGCGTTGGGAATTTGCTTATACCTGGATATGAATTACCATGGGAAAATAAATACTTTACATATCCTTCCAATCTCGCTTCCCCTTTAGAGATTGAGATAAGGGCAAGTGATGGAGCAAGTGATTATGGGAATAAATTTGGTGAACCAGTAATTTTGGGTTTTACACGTTCATTTGAGCAGAGACTTCCAAGTGGTGAACGTTGGGCCTGGATTAAACCAATTATGTTTACTGGGGGTATTGGTCAGATAGATAACCGGCATATCGAGAAAGGGGAGCCTCGAAAAGGGATGTTGATTGTTCAAGTTGGAGGCCCAGCTTATGGAATAGGGATAAGTGGAGGTTCTGCTTCCAGTAAACTTCAAGGAGAAAATGTGGAAGAGCTCGATTTCAATGCGGTTCAACGTGGTGATGCTGAAATGGAGCAAAAATTAAATCGAGTGATTCGAGCCTGTATTGAAATGGGAGATGACAACCCAATTATTAGCGTCCATGATCAAGGAGCAGGTGGTCCTGCCAATGTGCTAAAGGAGTTGGTTGAAAAGGCAGGAGGAAGAATTGAAATAAGGCGAATTAAACTTGGTGATCCAACCTTATCAGTATTGAAGATTTGGATTGCTGAATATCAAGAGAGATGTGGTTTCTTAATCTCTCCAGAGAGGATTGAGGAATTTAAATTGATCTGTGAGCGTGAAAAAATAAATTGTGAAATCCTTGGAGAAGTGACAGGAGATGGAAGGTTTATTGTCCATGATGAGAAAGATGATACAACGCCTGTCAATCTTGATCTTGGAAAAGTGCTTGGTAATATGCCAAGAAAGATATTCAGAGATAGAAGGGTTGATCCTTTTCTAAAACCTCTTGAGCTTCCACAATCATTAACACTTAAAGAGGCACTTTTCCGTGTTCTTAGAAATCTTGCTGTTGGATCTAAAAGATTTTTAACAAATAAGGTAGATCGTAGTGTTACGGGTTTAATTGCCAGACAACAATGTTGTGGCCCCCTTCAACTTACTGTTGGTGATGTGGCAGTTATTGCACAGAGTCATTTTGGTTTGACAGGCGCTGCAACATCAATTGGGGAACAACCAATCAAGATGCTCATAAATCCAAAGGCAGGGGCTCGAATGGCTATAGCAGAGGCATTGACCAATATTGTCTGGGCTCGGATTAGTGGGTTTGAAGATATTAAGTGTTCTGCCAATTGGATGTGGGCTCCCAAACTACCAGGCGAAGGTGCTGCACTTTATGATGCTGTCTGTGCAATGAGAGATCTTATGATAGAATTAGGGATTGCTGTTGATGGAGGAAAAGACAGTCTTTCCATGGCCACTCGAGTTGGAGATGAGATTGTAAAGTCTCCTCGCGAACTTGTAATCTCTGCTTATGCTACAATGCCTGATATTACAAAGGTTGTAACCCCTGATATTAAAAATCCTGGAAATAGTGAACTAATATTTATTGATCTCGCAGGTGGTAAGGTAAGGCTTGGTGGGTCAGCTTTAGCCCATGTATATGGACAGATAGGAGATGATTCCCCTGATGTTGATAATCCTGAAATCCTTAAACGTGCCTTTTTTGCGATCCAAGAATTGATTCAAGATGAACTTATACTTTCAGGACATGATGTGAGTGACGGAGGTTTAATAACAACCATTCTTGAGATGGCATTCTCGGGAAATTGTGGGGTTATGATTGAAATGCATGGACCATGGAATCCTATAGAAAGGTTCTTTGCTGAAGAAATAGGGTTGGTTATTGAATGTGATAAAAATAATTTAGGAAAGGTTTTCCAAAGGATTGAATCTTTTAATTTATCGGCCAAACCCATAGGAAAGACTATAAATGAGAAGGAAATTATTGTTAGATATAACTCACAGATTCTTCTCAAAGAGGATATGCGTGTTCTTCGGCAGTGGTGGGAAGAAACTTCTTATCAGATCGAACGGCTTCAGATGAATCCTAAGTGTGCGGATCAAGAGAAATCGAATATATTTGATCGTAAAGGCCCAATCTATAAAATCTCCTTCGAGCCTGAGCCTACTCCTGAAATCCTTATAAAAACAACAAATAAGCCTGAGGTAGCAATTCTTAGGGAAGAAGGAAGTAATGGTGATCGAGAGATGACCTCTGCCTTTTTTCATGCTGGGTTTAAACCATGGGATATTACAATGACGGATCTAATAAATGGCAAAATAACACTTGATCGGTTTAGAGGAATTGTCGCTGTTGGAGGATTTTCTTATGCTGATGTGCCAGAAAGTGCTAAGGGATGGGCTTCAGTTATTAGGTTTAATAAAAAACTGAAGAAGATGTTTGAAGAGTTTTATAATCGTCCTGATACATTTAGCCTCGGTGTTTGCAACGGTTGTCAGCTCTTTGCTCTCCTTGGATGGATACCATGGCCTGGAATTTCTGAAGAGAAACAGCCTCGTTTTGTTAAAAACCTATCTGGCCGTTTTGAATCGCGGTGGGTAAGTGTAAAGATTTTAGATAGTCCTGCTATTATGTTCAAAGGGATGACTGATTCAATTCTTGGAGTCTGGATAGCTCACGCTGAGGGAAGACTCTACTTTCCTGATGAAAACCTTTTAAGTGAAATACTAAATAAAAAACTTGTAAGCCTTGTTTATGTAGATGATGAGGGGAAAATGGATGGAAAGATATCCCAGAGTTATCCATTTAATCCAAATGGGTCGCCCTTTGGGATTACGGGGATTTGCAGCCCAGATGGAAGACATCTTGCCATAATGCCACATCCTGAAAGAACCTTTCTCAAATGGCAGTGGGCATGGATGCCAGAAGATTTAAAGAAGAATCTTAAGGCCTCCCCTTGGATTAAAATGTTTCAAAATGCAAGACAATGGTGTTACGAGGTAAAATAGATTTATGTCTCAATGGTTATTAAATAGGGTAAACGACATTGAGAGGGTAAAACTATTTTTTAATCTTTGGGCTCGACTTTCAAGGATTCCTTTTCTTTCTGTTGGAATTTTACCTTTGATTTTAGGATTTGTTTTGGCGTGGAAAAGGGGTTATAAAGGTTCATTTGAAATTTATCTAATTTCAACCATTACGGTATTATTAATCATGGAAATGACCTATTATTTAGGGGAATTTAATGACCAAAGGGGAGATCAATTAAATAAGAATTTTAATAGATTTTCTGGGGGTTCGAGAGTACTTGTTGAAGGAGAGATTTCTCCTTTGATTGCGCTTATCTTAGGATATGGATGTCTTTTGGTAGCAATATTTCTAATAGTTTACATATATATACAATTTCAAAGAGATCCAAGGATCTTTATCCTTGGAGGTTTAGGGATCTTTTCAGGGTATTTTTATTCAAATAAGCCTTTCAAATGGTCACATCATGGAATTGGAGAGATACTCATTGCCATTTGTTATGGATGGCTTCCAATAGCTTCAGGATTTTTTATCACAAGTGGTTTTTTCTCTAAGGATATTATATCTCTTTCAATTCCTGTGGCTTTATCTATATTCAATGTAATCTTAATCAATGAATTTCCAGATGAAGAGGCTGATCGAGTGATTGGAAAAAGAAATATGGTTGTTCGTTTAGGTAAGCAGAGGGCAGGGGATCTTTATATTGGAATTTCTATTTTCACAGCTCTTTCATTTATTAAAGTGATCTCAAAGTTTAATAAAACCCCCATTTGGATATGGATAATCTCAGCTTTACCTCTTCTTCTCATCTTAATTAACTTAATGTTGGTTTGGAGAGAAAAATATTATGACAAAGAGAAACTCGAAAATCTTTGTTTCAATACACTCATAGTAAATCTTCTTATAACAATGACCTTAACCATTCAACAAATGTTCATTATATTTTAGTTGTGAGGAAATAGATTATGGAGAATATTCAAACAATTTTAGATCAGATAAATTCTTATATCAAGGAAGAAAGATCAGAAGAAGATATCTTTCAGTTGATTTTCTCTTCTTTAAGTAAAGACCCTGAAAGGGATGAGAAATTCATTGAACTTCTGTCTAACATTACAGATATCAAAATAGCACATGTTCTTTTTAGAATTCTAACCCTGGTCAAAGAGAAGAGATTAAAAAAGATGATTCGACGCGCTCTTTATAGATTAAAAAGTAAGGGAATATTGATTGAAGAGATTCCGAAAGAAGGAGAATCAATTCTTAAACCTTTGCATGTAGAACCTCCTAAAGCATTTATAAACAATTATGATTTTATTTGGGATCGAATATTAATTGTTGCTCTACCCACTTTAGGTAAACCAACCCTTTACTGCTTCGGTTTGATAAATGACGAAGAAGGTTTAGTTAAATTTGGAGTAAGAGAATTATCAAAGAAAGGATTTACAGAATTTTTTGAAGATTTAAAAAAGGGAAGCTCTACGCCTTTGATAGAAATTGATGCCCCATACGGAGCCTATCTCCTTTCAGAGGCTTATCAATTAAGTATTGATAAAGGAAATCTTTCAAGAGATTTTTCCCATTTTATAGGGGAAATCAAAAAAATTAAAAAGAATTATGAGAAGCCACTTGTTTATTCATATTTATTTTTAGGTGAGATAGAAAAGAATATTTTTTTGCAAAAGTCTGATGAACTTTTTAATCGAGATATTTTTAAAAGCTGGTATATCAATGAAGAACTCATTCGGCCTTATGCAAATGAGTTATTAGATGCCGAAAAATCAAAGCTTATCCTTAACGAAACTCAAAAGAAAGAAAGATTTCAAATGATTTATGAGAAGGCGCTCTTTGAACTTTTTTCAGAGGATAGGAGGCTACTATTTAAAAGAAGACTCGAGGAGACATCCTATTTCCTTTTAAAATTAGGGATGGAGGAAGAGGCAAAAATTTCTTTAGCAGTAGCAATGGAAATTGAAAAACCATTGAATCGATTACAACCCAATTCTTTTCTACTACAATTAGTTATTAATTCCATTTATGCCGTCTTAGAAGATGATTATGAAAAGAGATCAAGAGATGTCTCCTTGATTGTGAGGCCCTAAGTTTTTTAAATAATTGGGGTTTAATTATGAAAAAATGGTTAATAATCATAAGTATTATTATTGTCGTTTTTGTTTCAGGATATTTTGTTCTTTCTTTTTTTGCTGTAAGAGTTATCCAGGAACAACTAAAAAAGCTTGTGGGGCCAGGGCTTTCTATTAAAGGAATTAAAGTTAAGCCAACCCATCTTTCTATAAATGGGATTAGATATGAGAAACCTGATTTCAAGAAAATTTTCTTTGAGATAGAAGAAGTAAAAATCCATCCTAAAATAATCTCTTTAATTAAAAGACCTTTAAAAATCAGTCGGATTTCTATCATTAACCCATCTCTCATAGTATTTAGATCTCCGAATGGTAATATTTTTTTGCCAATACCTGATGCTGTTAATAAAGAGGAGAAAAGGGGTTCAGAATCAAAGACCTCTGTTTCAATCATTAATATTGAAAATATTAATATTGAGAATGGAAAAATCTTTTTTGATGATGAAAAAGCTGGAAGCCCTGGAGCTAAGATTAGATTTGATGGATTTAGATTAAACATTCATAATGTTGATTATCCAATTACCTCTCAAATCTCTCCCATAGAATTGGAGACAAAGATTAAAGGGGAAAGTAGTGATGGGAATCTTTTAACTAAAGGATGGATTAATTTTAAAAAAATGGAGACAGAGACAGATTTAAAGGCTCGAGATATTGAAATCAAAACCTTTGAGCCCTATTATCAGAAAAAGATTACAGCAGAGATTGAAAAGGGGTTAATAAATATGAATGCTCGGATCTCGATAAAGAATAGGATAATTGATGCATCTGGAGATATGGAGTTTGTGGGGCTTAAAATAGGTGAAAATGGAACAATATTTTATCTTCCAGCAAAAATTCTTGTCTCACGATTAAAGAATAGGGATAATAAGATTAAGGTGAAATTCCGTGTCTATGGAAATATAGATGACCCAAAGTTTAGTATAAATGAAAATCTTCTTACGAGGATAGGCCTCTCAATCGCCGAAACACTTGGGATACCAATTAAAGTAGTTGGAGAGAAAATCATTGAAGGCACTGGAGTCTCTACGGAAAAGATTATTGAAGGAATAAAAAAGATCGAAGAATTTTTCAAGAAGAAGAAATCCACTCAATGATTCCTTCTTTGATATTATCCCCCTTATTCCATGCTTACTTTTTTGAAAGAAATGAAAAGGAATTTAATCGTCCAAAAAGATTGAACTGCAACTCCTTAATTAAGTTAGAAACGGTTAAAGTTAATGGGAAATCTATATATTATGTTAAAAAAGGAGAGGGTAGACCCATAATCTTAATACATGGATATGGTGCGGGAATCTGGGTTTGGGAGAAACAGATTGATCCCCTTTCTCGATTTTATCAAGTAATTGCTCTTGATCTCATAGGTCATGGATTTTCAGATCGTCCAAGGATAGATTATACTCCTGAAACTTATATTTATTTTTTTAAAGATTTCATGGAAGTTTTGGGAATTGAGAGGGCTACTTTGATTGGAAATTCAATGGGAGGAGGGTTGGCTTGGGCCATGGCCATTTCCTTCCCTAAAAAAGTTGATAGATTAATCTTAATAAATTCAATTCCCCCAGATGTTCTAAGTTGGCTAAAAGGTAAATCCTTTAGAAAGCTGATTTATGTAAAAAACATTCCTTTTCTTATATATCTCGCAATTGCAACAAGAAACAAAAATTCAATAAAGAGGGTTCTTATGGATTGCGTTTTAAACGATAAACTTATAACGCAAGATGTTTTAAATCGTCAATATGAGATTTCAATGATAAAGGGGACAACTTGGGTTCTTTATTCAACCTTTAAAAATGCCAAAAGAGCACTTGATTTTAAGGAGAAACTGCAAATGATTTATCAACCTACCCTAATCATATGGGGAGAAAAGGATGAGATACTTCCAGTTTCAGTAGGAGAATACCTTCATAGAACGCTGCCTCGATCAAGATTTTATTTAGTTCCTAATAGCGGACATATTCCTATGTGGGAGAGTCCTGAAGATGTAAATGAAGTCCTAATAAAATTCTTAGAAGAGAATTTTTAATTTGATTAAAGAGGTATATTCATTTAAAAATTTCTTGAATAACTTGACAAACTCAAAAATAATCGATAAAAATATTGAAACCTTAATCATGGGAGGGAAGATTGAAGAATTATAAGAGACGTGTTGTCATTACAGGTTTGGGTCCTGTAACCCCAGTTGGTATTGGAAAGGAAGCTTTTTGGGATAGTTTAATTCAGGGTCGTTCTGCTTTCAAGAGGATTGAATTTCCTAATCGAGATATGAACCAATATCGATGTAAGATTGGTGCACCTATCGAGGGATTTGATTTTTATCAATTTATTGAAAAAACAAAGCATTCTAAATATTTGGGAAGAACCTCACAGTTTGCAATTGTAGGGGCCTTGCTTGCCTTAAAAGATGCAGGAATATCTATTGAAAAAGAAGATCCTCAGACATCAGGAGGAGAATATCTATTAAAAGGATTAGATCCGTTTCAGATAGGTGTGATCTTAGGAGTAGGTGCAGAGGCAATGGATTTGCTTGAATATTATCACGAACGCTTCTTATCAAGAGGGCCAAGAGGCATTTCACCATTTGCCCTTCCAAATATCTATTTAAGTGCGATTACCTCTCATGTGGCTCAGTATTTCACAGTAAGAGGAACTTCATATGCAGTGTCAACTGCATGTGCTTCGGCAACACATGCCATGATTAATAGTTTTTATCAAATTCAATTAGGGGTTGAGAAAGTTATGATAACTGGAGGAACAGATGGATGTATTACCCCATATGTGTTTGGTGGATTTGATGTTATTAGGGCAATGTCCACACGAAATGATGACCCACAGAAGGCCTGTAGACCGTTTGATCGTGAAAGGGATGGATTTGTAATGGGAGAAGGTTCAGGAATCTTGATTTTCGAGGAATTGGAGCATGCAAAGATAAGAGGGGCTCATATATATGGAGAGGTTATTGGATTTGGAATGACTGCAGATGCTTATCATCTTACAGAACCTGATCCAGAAGGAGAAGCTTTAGGTAAGGCTATTAGGGATGCCATTGAAGCTTCAGGAATACATCCCAAAGAAGTTGATTATATAAACCCACATGGAACATCAACCCCGTTAAATGATAAGGTTGAGACAAAAAGCATCAAAAAAGTTTTTGGAAAGTATGCATACCAAATACCTATAAGTTCAACGAAATCCATTACAGGACATTTAATGGGTGCTGCAGGAGGAGTTGAGGCTATAGCTTTGATCATGAGCCTTGAAAAAGGAATTATTCATCCAACGCTAAATTACGAATTTCCTGATCCCGAGTGTGATTTAGATTATGTACCAAATCAGGCACGAAAAAAGGAAGTAAGAACTGCACTATCAATTTCAGCAGGTTTTGGTGGAGTAAATAGTGCCATTATTATTCGAAAGTTTGAAGAATAACTCTATTTCCTTTAATAAATAATTTTTTCCCTCACAACATCCCAAAGAAGAGAAGAGTAGCCCTGAAGTTTTTTAATTTTGCCAGATAACAAACCTGCCATTGCAAGTTATTTAAAAAATATCCCTTTAATATGGTGAATCTTGAGGTAATTGTTATACAATTAAAGTAAAGTTAGGAGAAGGTGAAAGAAGATAAATATTGACATTTTCTTTAACTAATCTGTAGAATAAAACTATGGATCATATTAATGTTAACGAAAAAATTATATCATCAATTGTTAATGGACTTAAAGAGAAGGGATATAATCTAACATCCGAAGAAATTAAAAATATTGTGGATTATATAAAAAAGGAGATTCTTTTTCAGTATGTGGATCGTTTAATTACTCAGGTTGAATCAGTATTGGAGATAGATCATACTTTAAATGAGAAAGAGATTCTACAAATGGTTGCAAAAAACATTGTAGAGTTCCTTGGTGCAGAGGTTGCGACACTTAGAATTTATGATCCCACCAAAGAAAAAATGATTTCTTTTGGATCATATCCAAATTTAGAAGATGAGAGGGAAAAGGAGATTCCCTTAGATGATTCTATCGCAGGAGAGGTCATTAAAACTAATAAAAGCTATTTTGTATCAAGTATCTTGGAAGAGGAGAAGTATAAACATGATAAAGAAAGGATGGTTACTCAAGGAATTCATTCTATGTTAGCTATTCCGATTCAAATTCCGAGATTTTCTTTTAAAGACTTCGATATCAAAGGAGTGATTCAGATTTATTATAAAGAAAATAACAAAGCATTTAATCCAATAGAGGCAAAGATAGCTGAAATGCTTGCCAGGAGAGTTAGCCATGTAATTGCTTTGAAAAGAATTACTGACCTTCAGAGATTAAATATATTAAAAGATAGGATTGTGGAGCATATCTTTTTAAAGTTGGGAAAAAGAGAAGGAATTAAGATGAAAGATGTCTTCAATCTGGTTATTCCTGAATTGGCAGACATCATGAAGATTCAAAGATGTTCACTTTTTTCAGTTACAGAAGATCGTCAAAATGTTGTGTTGGAAGCTGGCTACCCAGAGATGGAGCATGGGATTGGTAAAGTCTTTTCCATTAAAATTCCTTATATCGATGTTGTCGTCAATCAGAAAGGTCCTTTTGGAGAATTTGAGAATGAGAAGATTTATCCTCATTACGTTCTTATAACAAATCCCCAAAATAGTCTACTACTTCCTCCAGACCTTAAAAGATTCCTTGAAATCCAGCAAATTCACTCCGTTCTTTATATCCCTCTCAAGGTAAAAGGTTTGGTTAATTATTTTTTAGCATTTGATGCCCAAGCCCATCATCCTCGATTTAACGATGAAGAAATAGAGATTTTTACCTTTTTTGGTATCGAGCTTATGAAAGGACTAAGAATGGAAAAAATGGATGATATCCTACATGATTTTAAAAATCCTGCAATTGCTGCTGCTGGTTTTACAAAGAGGGTTCAGAAGATTTTACAGGAGGGAGATTATTTTTCTAAAAAGGAGAAGGTGGATCAGGCCTTGGATATTATTTTAAAAGAAACAACACGTATTCAGGAGCTTGCCTTAACCCTTCATGGTGAAGGTAAAGAGGAGATTTTAGATCTTTCTGAGAGATTGAAAATGAGATTTTTAATAAATGAAGAGGCCTTAAAAGAATTGGGAAAGGAGAATGTAAAACTTTTTGAAGATAAAATGGAAACTCCCCTTTGGATCAAATGTATTCCCCTCCAAATTGATAGGGTTTTGGATAATCTTCTAAATAATGCCTCTAAAGCAATTCCCGAGGAGGGGGGAGAACTTTCAATAAAAACCTATAGGGAAGGATTGTGGGCAGTCGCTGAAATTTCTAATACTGGTGAGATTTCTAATGAGGACAAAGGTTTATACTTACTTGGAAATGGGAGAGGCAGGGGGCTCCACATAACTACACGACTTATAAAGATGATGAAGGGTAAGATAGAAATGGAGGTTCTTGGTGGGAAAACCATTTTCCGTGTGATGCTTCCATTGGTTGATAATCAATAGAGCCAATACTTTCCTCAAATCTTTTTTATTTTTTAAAAATAAACTTTTTAATGAATTTTTCAGATTTCTCAATAAATTTGCTTGACAGAAAATAAAGAAATGATTAAATTAACTTGCGAAAAAAAATATATTGTTTAATAATTGAGCACTGATTTCAGGAGGTGGATGTATGCTAAAATTTAATTGGAGTAAAGTATTTGGTCTTATCCTTATAAGCACACTAATATTTTTTTGGGGTTTTGATTCTTCTTTGATTGCCCAAGAAAAAAAGGAAGAGTCTGAGAAAAAGCCAGACCGTCTTATTGAGATGGCTGCAGAGTATCCTGGAGTAGAGATATTGGCTGGAGAAAATGTAAGTATGGACATAAATTTTTATAATAAAGGAAAATCCGAGGAGATTGTAGATGTTTGGGTAGCCACAAAGCCAAAAGGCTGGAAGGTTAGGCTTAAAACTTATAAATTTGAGGTCAAAGGCGTTCATGTGCCATCAGGTAGGGATAAGAGTATTACATTTGAGGCAGAACCCGAAAAGAATATAAAACCTGGAGAATATAAGTTTGAGATAAAGGCACAGACCCCTGATGGTAAATTTAAGATGGAGCAGCCAATTGTTGTAAAAGTAAAGGAAAAGGAAAAAGAAACCAAAGAGGCTAAGGGTGTAAAATTAACTACATCTTATCCAGTTTTACGGGGTCCTTCTGATGCAAAGTTTGAATTTTCTATAGAAGTTGAGAGTAAGCTTGATAAAGACGCAGTTTTCGATCTAATTGCCCAAGGGCCTGAAGGTTGGGAAATCAATTTTAAACCAGCATATGAGGATAAATATATCTCAAGTTTAAGGCTAAAGGAGAGACAGAGCCAGACAGTAGCTGTTGCGGTAAAACCCTCTCCACTTGCCAAGTCTGGGGAATATCCAATCAATGTTAGGGTTAGCTCTGGCGAGGCAAGGGCTGAGGCAAAACTTACGGTTGTACTAACAGGTATATATAAATTAGATGCAGGAACACCGACTGGAATACTGTCGTTAGAAGCCTATCCAGGGAAACCTGCTAATTTTTCACTTTTTGTAAAAAATACAGGATCTGCTATCAATCGAAATATTACATTTTCTTCTTTTAAACCTGAAAATTGGGAAGTTACTTTTAAGCCTGAAAAGATTGAACTCCTTGAGCCTGGTGCATTAAAACAGATAGAAGTAACCATCAAACCTGCCCCTCAAGCATTGGTAGGGGATTATTCAGTAGGTTGTATGGTAAATGGAGAGAAATCAGAAAAAACAATTGAAATGAGGGTAACTGTGAAGGCCTCAACTGCATGGGGTTGGATTGGAATTGGTGTCATTGTTGCTGTAATAGCAGGTTTAAGTGGATTATTTATATGGTTGGGGAGACGTTAATATGGAAGACCATATTGTTATAGAAACTGAAGAATTAACTAAGAAATATGGTCATCAGATTGCAGTGAATCGCCTCAATTTAAAAATATATGAGGGTGAGATATTTGGATTTCTGGGGCCTAATGGGGCAGGAAAGACAACCACGCTGCTGATGTTTCTTGGGCTTACTGAACCAACTTCAGGAAAGGTTCGTGTGATCGGTTATGATCCTATTCGCGAACCATTGCGCATTAAGGAAAAAGTTGGCTATTTACCAGAAAATGTTGGCTTTTATGAAGATATGAATGCAAGACAAAATCTCCAGTATGTTGCTCGGTTAAATAGAATACCTGATGATATATCTTCTAAAAGAATTGATGAGTGGTTAAAGAATGTTGGTTTATGGAACGATGCGGAAAAGAAAGTTGGTAATTATTCAAAAGGAATGAGACAAAGATTAGGAATTGCAGAAGTGATGATTAAAGAACCAAAGATCCTCTTCCTCGATGAGCCAACTATTGGGTTAGATCCCGAGGGAACAAACTGGATGTTGGATATGATCCGCACATTGAGCAAAGAGAAAAAGATTACCATTTTCCTTTCGTCCCATTTACTGGATCAGGTTCAGAGGATATGTGATAGAGTAGGGATTATGATTAAGGGAAATCTTGTAGCAGTTGGTCCTATTGAGGAATTGGCTAAAAAGAAATTGGGCATTGATGCAGAGCATTATACCCTTGAAGAGATTTATATGAAATATTTTAAGGAGGGCTAAATTGCACGGGATTATAACCATTTTTCGGAAAGAGCTTGAAGATCACTTCAGTAGCACTCGTTTTATTCTCCTTTCTGCCTTGATTATAATGGTTGGTGTAATTATAACTGCTATGGTGGGGATGAGCATTCAGGAAGAATTGAAAGGAATGACCAAACCAACGCTCATCTTTTTATTCCTATTTACATCAACTGGGAAATTGTTTTCTTTTGTCCAATTCATAGCCTTTTTTGGTCCTCTAATAGGAATTATTCTTGGATTTGATTCAATTAATAGAGAGAGGGTTTCGAGAACTTTAAGTAAGATTGTTTCTCAACCGATTTATCGAGATTCGATTATTAATGCAAAATTTTTAGCAGGAGTCGTAGTGATTGCAATTGTCCTTATAGCCATTGTCTTACTTATTTCAGGCCTTGGAATAAGATTAATTGGAGTTGTCCCAGGACCTGAAGAGGCATGGCGCCTCATAATTTACTTAATTATTAGCATCCTATACATTGCATTCTGGCTTGGAATATCGATTCTATTTTCGGTTGTTTTTAGAAGTACAGCAACCTCTGCACTTGCTTCATTAGCCGTTTGGATATTCTTTTCCTTCTTTGTTGGTTTAGGTGCAGGATTTTTGGCTGATGCAATAGCGCCCCTGCCTCAAAGTGGTGCCCAAGTAGACCCCGAAGTGCTTATTAGACACGAACGAATCCAACGTGTAACCTCATTATTTTCTCCTATGACCTTATATAGCGAAGCAACAACAACAATTCTTGATCCAATGAGAAAAACAACAAGATCACTTATTTTAATGGGTCCAATGGAAAGGCTTTCCCTTTCTCGATTCCAGAATCCACTTCCTCTTCTACAGAGTCTATTTATTGTAAGTCCCCATATCATCTCTATCATTGCAATTACCTTCCTTTGTTTTGGGGTCTGTTATTTTATCTTTATGAGACAGGAGATAAGAACTATCTAAATTCCTTTAGTAGATAAAAAACCAAAGATTGAGAAAGAAGATCCCCTTTATCTCATTGTTAAAAATTGAGATAGAGGGGATTTTTTTAGGAACCTAAAAATGGGTACTCAAAAGAGAGAGATTTTTGGTTGGGCAATATATGATTTTGCAAATTCATCATTTGCAACAACTATCCTTGCCGTTATCTTCAATCAATATTTTGCAACTGTTGTAGCAGGAGGTCCAAAAGGGATAGAGCTTCTTAATCTAAAAATTCATGGAGCATCTTTGTTTACTTTTATTGTTTCTATTAGTATGGCAATCTCAGCAATCATCTCCCCTTTTTTAGGTGCCATGGCAGATGCCTATGGTTCCAAGAAAAGGTTCCTTATAGTATTTTGCTATATTGGCATCCTATTCACAGGTCTTCTTTACTTTGTTAGAGAGGGAAATTATTGGCGTGGTGCAATATTTTTTATCTTAGCTAATATAGGTTTTGCAGGTGGAAACGTTTACTACAATGCATTCCTTACTGAGATTTCAACAGAAAAGAATATTGGAAGAATCTCTGGATTTGGATGGGCTATGGGATATATTGGTGGAGGGACTCTTCTTGTAATAAATCTCCTAATGCTTCATTATCCTGAAAAAATCGGTTTTCCTAAGGGGTATTTTACAGTGCATCATTGTTTCCTTTCGGTTTCTTTATGGTGGTTTATATTCTCTATCCCAACCTTTCTATTATTAAAGGAGAGAAGGAAATTAAACCCTCATTTAACAAAAAAGTATTTTAAAGAGGGATATAAGAGACTAAGGAAGACTTTTCAGAAGGTTAAAAATTTCCGTGAGCTCGGCAAATTTCTTTTAGCCTATTTTATCTATAACGAGGGGATTGAGACAGTTATCATAATGGCCTCTATCTTTGGCGCAGATGTATTAAAAATGAATACAGAGGAAATAATTCTATTCTTTTTAATTATTCAAGGAATTGCAATTTTGGGTTCTTTAATCTTTGGTTTTTTAGCAGATACCATAGGAAATAAAAAAACAATAATACTCTCTTTGGCCATTTGGTCTTTCATCGTTTTATGGGCCTTTAGGTTAGGAATCATTTGGGATCCAAAATCTGAATACTGGATATTAGGTATTCTTGCAGGGCTTGTCATGGGTGGTTCGCAAGCAGCCTCACGTTCTCTTCAAGGTCTCTTTACACCTGAAGCAAATAGTGCAGAGTTTTTTGCTTTTTATGCGGTTTCTGGTAAATTTGCATCTATAATTGGTCCCCTTACTTATGGGATTTTGATTATAATAACTGGAAGTGTACAATCTGGGATCTTATCCGTGCTTTTTTTCTTCATTTTGGGTATGGCTATATTAATGTTTGTAAATGAAAAGAAAGGCTTTGAAGAAAAGAAGAACCCAATTCTTTAAATCAACGATCCTTCCATCCAGCCAATCTTTATAATTTCGATTCGATTAAGATCACTAATGCCAAGTTTATACTTTTCATCTGCAACATAGATATGTTTAGGTGTAGTATCAAGTGGTCTATCTTCTCCAAAATAGGCAATCCGCTGGAGTTGAAGTAGACGTGCTCCCACAGCATCAAGGGCTACTGGGTCTTTTCCAATAAGGAGGCCCTTATATTCAGAAACAAATCTACGGTCGAAATGGTGTGGACCTCGATTATAGAATTGGGTGTAAATCAAACTCAAGATATTTAAACGTGTTTTTCCTTTAATTATTGATTTATTCCAAATGCTTGCTAAGTTTGCGCATGAGTCTCCATGATAAAGCCAAGGTGTTCTAACGAACATGATATAATTCTTAATACAGCCACCAATCCCTGACCAATGATGGGTTCTTAAGGGTCTTACGTTAATTAGGGCTGTGGAGGATTTAAAAACGGGGTTATCGAGCACACCTCGATCATCAACAGCAATATTCTTTTTAAACACACCTATTTCCATCAATTTTTTTATAATTGCTTTTTCGAGTTCTTCGGGTGTAGGAAGATAAGCCCAGATATTACTCTTTATTCCAACAATATCAGAAGGTTTAATCAATCTTTTCCAAGCATGGAGGGAATCCTTTTCTTCCAAGAGATTACAAACGCCTTGATCAAGCATCTGCTGAATTATAGACTCGTTAATTTTGCCATGCTTATTAATTACATTTTCATCACGGATAAGCACTACGCGAGACTTTTCTTCTTTGGCTTCCCCACTTCTTTTTAAGCCAAAACCAATTGTTAAAACTCCATAGGCTGTTTTCCTGAAAAGATCCCTTCGAGTAATGAAGTGATTTTTGGGCCTCATTGATTTTTTATTTTCTTATTAAATAATTTTTAGTTATTAATTTATTTTCTTGATAATTTTTTTATAGCCTCCACGATTAACTCTTCTGCCTTTTCCTGAGTAGGTGCATCAAATACTACTAAAACATATTTTTTATGGTTTTTTGCAAAGGTCCATTTTCCATTTTCCGTTTTAACTTTCTTATGGGGTGATGAATAAGCCTCAGGCATATAGGCCTTTAGAAAACGATTAAAGGCCTTTTTTGACTGAATCTCATCCGGATATTGGATGAATAATAGAAAGGTTTTATTTTTGGCATTTGGAAAAGAATAATCTGCAAGAATAGCATTGGTGTTTTTTCCTAAATTAAGTATATTTTCATGGGAAATAAAGTAATGGTGATTAAGAATAGGGTAGAGATGAAAATAACGTATCGATCTTTCTGAAAGCCCATCTTCAGGAAGAAATTTGATTAATTTTGGTTTTAATCCATTTTCATTAATATTCTTTGATATAGCTTCACCAAATATTAGTATATCTTTTCTCGATTCAGGGGTTTCTTTTTCTGAAAAGACATTTACGAAATATTTTCCTTTCCAAAATCTTAATAGTCCTCCACCATAATCTGATCCCTGACCAATTCCAACCTCTTCATCTTCAGTTTGATATGAGAATATTCCATAGGCATCTTCTGGTAAACCCATATCAAATAACTCAACGGTTAAGGAAGGATAGCCATGTTTTTTATAATTTCGAACCATTAAAAGTTTAAATGCATAAGACCGATATAATTCAGCCGCTCCATCCATATATTGGAAACTCGTGTTACGGTTATAAATCTCATCCTTTCCTTCAGCTTTATAATCACCAACTTTTTTGGGGAGTATATTCTCCATTTCAATCCTCCTATCGACTTTTGAAGAAGGAGTGGTAGTTTTTCCCTCAAATGCTATTAAGATAAGTAAGCTAATAATTATGATAAATATTCTATTTTTATTAATAATCTTTTCCATATTCTATTTTTTTCTCCTTTTTTCGCAAAATAGCTCCTTAAATATTATAATTTCTAAGCATTTCTCTCGAACCCTCGATTCCTTCTCCCTTTTAAATCTTTTAGAATTTAAAAAGTTTATTAAAGATGAGCCTAATTTATTATAAAAAAGTGTTTTTAATTTATCAAAATGGCATTTAGAAGAATTTTATTGTTCTAATAATAGTCTGATTAATTTTTCCTTATTAAAACCCATATTCTCCCAGGCTTCTCTGTATATAGGTCTTCCTTTTTCATCATATGGATCAATCAAAATCTTTCTCAGGAAAAACTTTGAATCTTTAGAATGACAATCCCTACACCCCCTTGAACCAATAACTTGGTTTCCCGAAACCACATTGTGGCTTATTGAAAGATTGATCAATTGAGCGGTTTCATGTTTAATCTTTTCCAATTCTCCTCGCTTATCTAATCGATAAAGAAACTCTCCTTTAATTAAAACAGGCTGTTTAGCAATGGGATTGCCAAATCTATCATTTCCCTTTAGAATTTTTAAAAAGGCTTTAATCTCTTCATAATTGTTTATCTCTGGAATTCCATCTCCATTTTCATCCTTAATTATAGGTTTTTTTAAATCCCTTATCTTCCATAAATAGATTGGTTTTACTTCATTTGTCTTTTCATCCAGATCTCCCCAATAGATTGGAATAATTGAATTTACAGGTATGATTTTTCCCCTCTCCATCTTCAAGGATGGATACCAGATCAAAGGATTTATTTCAGATAGGGATTTTTTAGGATCAATAGGATTATTTGAAAGAAATTTCGTCGTATTATATATGATAGTCTCCCCTGAAGAATGATCATAGACCAGATCAGCTGGATTCAAAAGATAAGGGATGTGGCAGGTTTGACAAGCAATGATCTTCATATGCCGTGGAGAGAAAGGATGCTTATACCTTGGAGCTTTCTTATCCTTTCTTTTATAATGGCAATCTTCACAAGTGTTCATTGTATTATCAAGATCATCCCTTACTGTTTGATTTAAACTATTTCCTTTAGCAAAATTATGTTCATTATCACTCGGATGACATGAAATACATTCAAGATTTTTAGCTTTATGAATATCAGTTTCTATAGACCATTTTAATCCTCTCTTTTTCCCATCAGATATTTCGTGACAAAACAAGCAATTATCATCAGGAGTACTTTTTAAAATATGGATTTGAAGATTTTCGAAATCAGCAACATCTTTTTTATTATAATCTACTTCTAACTCATCCACTTTTAGATTTTTAAAGATATCCTGAGAAACTTTTATATTAGCCCATCCTGCTCCTACTGTTGGTCCGAATTTGAAAAATCTTCCTCTTAGTGTTGCTCCCCGTTCTGTCCATCTGTAACCTTTTAAATGACACATTAGGCAATCGGCCTCATTTAACCCACTTTGATCCCATGGAGCACCATATTTTAGATTTCCCATACTAATTTGAGTGTAATCACCATCGATTTCTGGTTGATCTCCTGAGATTTCGTAACCAAATTTCTTATTTTCTTCATTATAGTAAAGAATCCCTTTTCGATCATATTCCCCCCATCCTCCTCCTGGATGACAGATGCCACAATTCTCTACATACCAGAATGAGGACTTATCTATTTCAGAAGGACTTTTGTTTGACTTCTTAGCTAATTGTGTCATATCAAAATAGATGGGTAAATGTTTTCCATACATTCCGTTTGATAAATTCCAACGATATTTGATATCAAACGAATCACTTATAACAATATTTCCCGGCCCATCTGTTCTCCCCTGCTGGAAATGATACCCCCGAGTGATCTGTTCATAATTATGGCATTCTCCACAAGTCCTTTTGGGACTATAAGGAATTTTACTTTCTCTTAATAGAGGATTTCCATCAAATCCCTTGATGATGATTCTCTGATGTTTAATCTCTTGAGAAGACATTATGAAGGGGAAGGAGAAGAGGAATAAGAATATTAAAATCGGGATAAAAAATTTTTTAAAATTTTTCATTTACTTTACTATTACTTTTGCAATGGCAACCCCCATTGAATGGGTGGTTGTTCCAGGAGGGGATATCATGATCCCTATCGTTTGGGTATGGATTGTTCCAAATACTCCAAATGCAACAAAGAAAAAAGCTAAAAATTAATAAATCTTATATTTACCTCCTTTAATTTTCTTCCTTCCCTCCTCTTATTTAAATAAATACATGTGGTAGGAAGACCATTTTTACTCTTCTAAATATCTTCAACGAGGAATTACTGGTATTTGAAGATAAGAATCATATTTACCCCCTGTATAGATAATATGTCTTCCTTTATTAATTAGCCAATCGTAGAATAGAAGCGGTTGATCTACTGGACAATGTCCCTGAATAAAAAGACGTAAACTTTCGCCTTTGCGAAAAAGTGTACTGGATGGTAAAATAGGTATCTCTACTGGCACAATTTCACCAGCTTTTAATTTCTTTTCACCTTGAAACTTTTGGACTGGATAATAATCCGTAGAAAGTATTGGATCCAATTCTCTTTGTGAAACCCTAATCTGTCCCCTTGCAGCACTGTCTCCATAAAAGCCATTCATTCCCCGAAATTGTATCTCGTTACCTTTGGCAATACATCCTTTTCCAACAACTTCCTCTAACTTATTGCAAATAGGAGAATCAATGTCACAAGGACCAGCAAACTTTTTTACTATTACAAAGAGATCCATATCATCAGCATCAGGAGCTGAGACCCAAAGTTTTACTTTCATATAACCAGTTAATTCAGTATCCTCATTAAATGTAATTCCAAAAGACACACTTCCACCTTGAGTTGAATGATAAATTGCCTCTCCAGGTTCAGTAGGGGTTAGGCTTAACGAATTATCTCGAGCATTTAGATAAAGCTTTTTATATTGAGTTAGGAATATTGGAAAGTCATTTTCAAAACGAACCTGATATTCGTCTCGAGTCTCACGAACCTCCAATCTAACTCTTGGCGTTTGAAGCCATCCATTTTGCTCACCTTTAAGGTAGTAATCAAGAAACTTCTTCTGATAATTAAGTGCATCCTCACTATAAAAACGCTCCCATTTTTTACCACCATGAGTATATAACCACTTTTCCTTGGAAGCAATCCTTCGATATACTTCAAAAGTACCTTGAGTATGTAGACCTTTATCAGACCAAGAGGCACAGATAAGAGCAGGGACCTTAATAAGTTCGAGTTTTGGATTCATTTTAAGCATATTTTGATTTGAAACAGGATCCATGGCCGAGCCCCAGACCTTTGCCGCTTGTTCAGGAGGTAGTTTTTGAAGGTTTGCCTTAAAAGGAGAAAGACTTCTGGAAAAATTTGTTTCAGGAATACCGCCCCAGAAAAATAGGTCCCTATAAAGATCAGGTGTTCCTTCCCATGGGATAATTGCTTTTAGTTGAGGTGGAGGAGGTTGGCGGCTTGCTACATAATATTGATTCATTGCTAATGCGGAAACGCCAATCATTCCAACATTGCCATTACTCCAAGGCTGAACTGATGCCCATTCAATAAGATGATATAAGTCATCGCCAACTTGAAATGGGCTTGGTGTTTTACCTTCAGATTTAAAACCACCTCTTTGGTCAGCAATGATTACCACATAATCATTTTTTACCCAAAATGCTGGATCAGGTCCCTCCCAAGGAGTTAGTATAGAAATTTTCATATGGCCTAAATCAGGACCATGAGCGTGAACTCTATTAATAAACGGAGTATAGGCTCCTGGAAGAGGAGAGCCATCAGGCTTATACAAAGGTGGAGTTTGGTCTTTTCCATAAGGGGTCATTGATAAAACAATGGGAAATTTACCAGGCTTATCAGGCCGAAAGATGTTGCAAGCAAGTTTTACCCCATCTGGCATAGGAACCATAATATCTTTTTCAATAATTATACCTATTGGGATGGGAATGATTTGATAGGGTAGGAAACCATCAGGGCTCGGTCTAATTTCATAGGGATTGCTAGTAGGATGATTAATGGCGAGAGATATTTTTCCTAAGATTAAAAAGCAAATAATAATTGATATTTGTAGATAGAATCTTAAACCATTACTTTTCATCTTGCGGTAATCCTTTTTCATAGAGTTTTCCTCCTATTTCTATTTTAATTATTCATTCTATATCTACTATTAGAAAGAATGTCAAGGACTAATTTTGAGAGCTCTGAAGGTAAAAATCTAAAGAATTTAAAGGCACAAGCAGACTGAGGTTCGAAGAAATTGTGAATTTATTTTCATAATAACTTTTGAAAATATAAATTTTAACTCCCAAAATAAGGCTTATACTATTGAAAAACTATATAAGATTCGTCATAATTTGAGAAAATTTTATAGGGAGTAGTTCATGAATATCCCAAAAATAGTATTAAATATTCTTTTTATATTCTTTTTATTATTTATTGAAAATGTTTATTCATCTACTTTAAAAAGGCCTCTTTCATTTCAAAAATTTACATCAAATGAAGGTTTATCAAGCGATATGGTATATGCTATAGCAGTTAATGGTGAAGAATTATGGTTTGGAACATATGCTGGAGGAGCAACCTTTTTTGATAGATCTAAGAAGATCGTAAAAGCTTTTACAACTAAAGGAGAGCCAATGGATTCTGTTGATGATGGTGTGAGCATAAACTGGAAGAATCTTCTTCCATATAATCATGTGACAGTGATTGTTCCAGATATAGATCGGGTCTGGTTTGGAACACATTTTTATGGATTTAAAGGAGGAGGAATCTCATATTACCAACCTCACAGGCAACCTCAGTGGAGAGTCTTTAATACAAATAATGGAAGAGCAAAAAAGATTATTTCAATGGCATTAGATGGAGCTACAGTATGGGTTGGCTCAGAAAAAGGACTTAATTCATTGGATAAAAAGACAGAAAACTGGCAGCAATTCTATTCAATCCAAAATGGTTTATCTGGGAATTTTATAAATTCAATCCTTGTTCTACCCGACTTTTTATGGGTTGGGACAAATGGAGGTATAAGTAGATTTAATAAGACGAAAAAAATATGGAAAAATTATTCTCTTAAAGAAGGTCTGACACAAACAGAGATAAAATCGTTGATTATAGTAGATGGAAAGATTTGGGCAGGTGGGATAGGAGGGACTCTATTTGAATATGAACCCCAAGGAGATATTTGGAAGAGAATTGAACCGACAGATACATTAAAAAATGGTAGCATCAACTCAATGGCATTCATCAAAGATAGAGTTTTTGTTTGCCGTGAAAATGGGGTAAGCATATTCAATATAAAATCAAAAACTTGGGAATCCATTAACGTTACAGATGGACTTCTCAGCAATATGGTGTTATGTGTTGCAGAAGACAAAGATGGGGTTTGGTTTGGGACTGACAAAGGTGCAACAAAATTGTTATTAAACCACTGAGAAAGGTTGTGAATTATTTAAAATATTGCTCTTCGTTTAAGATATTAAAGAAATTTAATTTATGGATGCATTTCAATTTATGAAAAAAGGGGAAAAAGATGGATTTTTTAAATAAAAAATTAACAAGAAGGGAATTTATTAAAGAAGCAGGCCTTAGCACTGCAATGCCTATACTATTAGATCGGCTTCCGTTTTATGGAACATTGGCCCATGCAGCAGATGAACCTGATCTTGTGATTGCAAGAAATGGAACTCCTTCACAACTTTTGCAGGCAGCCTTAAACCCGCTGGGTGGAATGGGACGATTTGTTAAGAAAGGACAAAAAGTTGTGATTAAGGCTAATATTGCCTGGGCAAGATCTCCTGAACAGGCCTGTACTAATAATCCTGAGTTGCTTTATTCACTTGTTAGAATGTGTTTTGATGCAGGAGCAAGTAGGGTTGCGGTTTGGGATCATACTTGTGACAATCATCAATTTACCTTCGTTCGAACGGGTTTAAAAGAGGCCGGACAGAGAGCAGGAGCTGAAGTTCTTTCTGGGCATGGGAGGAATGTTTATAAGAAGGTTGAAATTCCTAAAGGGAAAAAACTTAAAAGTGCTGAAGTGCTCAAGGAAGTTCTTGAGGCTGATGTGTTTATCAATTTTCCAATTCCAAAGCATCATTTTGCTTCGGAATTAACCCTTGGGATGAAAAATCTTATTGGGATTGTTTGGGATATGGAGCAACTTCACAAAATAGATCTCCATCAATCAATTGCTGACATAAATACCCTTCGAAGACCTGATCTTGTGGTTATGGATGCGATTAGGATATTAACAACAAATGGTCCAAAGGGACCAGGGAAGGTAGAATCCCCAGGAGAAGTGATTGTCTCGACAGATATTGTGGCTGTAGATGCTTATGCGGCAGGATTTTTTAAACAACCCAAAACAGGAAAACCTTATAGACCAGAAGAAATTAAATTTATTAAATATGCTTATGATTTGGGTCTTGGACAAATTGACCTTTCAAAAATTAAAATTAAAAAGCTAAGTGCCACATAAAGATAATTATTAATTTTTTAGGTCTCTTAAAGGATTAATTGAATATGATATTTATAAGGAAAATATTAGGTAAAAGGGAATTTGTAACTCAAGGCATTCAAGTAAATTCCGCTTTATGCAAGGCTCCCAACTTAGGAGCCCTATCTATCATTCCCTAAATCAATTCTAATTAAAAAACTAAATTGGAAGGAATAATAGATGGATATGTTTCCGATTCCAATCATTATTCTTTTTATCGTGTTCTTTCTTATCGCTATTAGGCAACTCGGTAATATAAAGTTGCAGATATGGCAAATAATGTTATTTGGAGCTTTTGCTGTTTTGATCACTAATCAAATTAGTCCGATTGAAGCACTAATTTCAATAAATTTTGACGTCATTCTATTTCTTTTTGGAATGTTTGTAATAGGCTACTCACTTGAGGAAAGTGGTTATCTTTCATATTTGACATATAAATTATTTAAAAACGCAAAATCTACAGATGGCTTAATTATTTTTATTCTATTTGGATTTGGTATGCTTTCTGCCATTTTAATGAATGATACTGTAGCTATAATTGGTACCCCTGTTGTTTTATTTCTTGCGAAGAGTCAAAAAATAAATCCAAAACTCTTACTATTAGCGTTAGCTTTTGCTGTAACGATTGGGAGTGTAATGAGTCCTATTGGTAATCCCCAAAATCTTTTGATTGCAATTAATGGGAATATTCAAAATCCTTTTATTACTTTTTTGAAATATCTTTTTGTACCTACTATAATAAATTTAATCTTAACACATATGATTTTAAGATTGTTTTATAGAAAAGAATTTAAAACATGGATGAATTATTCACAAGAACTAATAAAAGATTTTAGATTGTCCTTTCTTTCAAAAATTTCATTGATTTTGGTTATCTTACTTATAGGAGTTAAAATAATTGTAATACTTTTGAGGCTGCAGATTGATTTTAGGTTAACCTATATCGCGCTCATCTCCATGCTTCCCATTTTGTTCTTCAGTTCGAGACGATTTGAAATAATTAAAAAAATAGATTGGCATACACTAATCTTTTTTGCATCAATGTTTGTTTTAATGCAAAGTGTATGGAATAGTAACTTTTTCCAAAGGATTATTAAAAATGCAAATATAAATCCCATTAGCATCCCTTCGATTTTATTTATTAGCATAGGATTGAGTCAACTTCTTTCTAATGTTCCATTAGTGGCTTTGTATTTACCTTTACTTCAACATATTGGAGCAAATACAAAGGAGATGATAGCTTTAGCTACAGGAAGTACAATAGCTGGTAATCTCTTTATACTTGGTGCGGCAAGTAATGTTATAATAATACAAAATGCTGAAAAAAAGTCAGGTGAAACTCTAACCTTTTTTGAATTTGCTAAAATAGGAATACCCCTTACCACTGTGAATACTTTGATTTATTGGATTTTCTTAGTTTTAATTTAATTTTTACGTTTTATCCTTGAGTTTTCTTCTTTTCCTTATTAACCCTTTGTTTTAAAATGTTTATATGAAGCGGTTTAGGTTGGTTTCAGAGTTTGAACCAAAAGGGGATCAACCAAAAGCAATCGAAGCGCTGAGTGAGGGAGTTAAAAAAGGGATCAAGCATCAGGTACTTTTGGGGGTTACAGGTTCTGGGAAAACCTTTACCATGGCCAATGTGATTGAAAGAGTCCAGAAACCGACACTTGTTATTTCACATAATAAAACCCTTGCGGCTCAACTTTATGAAGAGTTTAAGGAACTATTTCCAGAAAATGCTGTAGAATTCTTTGTAAGTTATTATGACTATTACCAGCCTGAGGCTTATATCCCTTCTACAGACACCTATATTGAGAAAGATACCCAAATAAATGAAGAGATTGACAAGATGCGTCATTCTGCAACTCGATCGCTGCTCGAACGGAATGATGTGATTATTGTTGCAAGTGTATCATGTATCTATGGCTTGGGGTCTCCTGAGGCATATCATGGAATGCTTCTATATTTAGAGAAAGGTATGAGGATATCCAGGGAAGAGATTCTTTCAAAGCTTGTAGAAATTCAATATGAAAGAAACGATATTGATTTTCATCGGGGAACATTTAGGGTTAGGGGTGATGTGATAGAAGTCTTTCCTGCCCATGAAGAAAAAAAGGCTATAAGGATTGAACTATATGGAGAGGAAGTGGAATCCATCTCTGAAATAGATCCTATCAGAGGTAGGATGGTTAGCCGTTTGGATAAAGTTCCAATCTATCCTGGAAGCCACTATGTCACTTTCCCGGATAGAATGCGAATAGCCATTCAGAGTATCCGTGAGGAGCTTAAAGAAAGGGTAGAGTGGTTTAAAAAGCAAAATCGATTTCTTGAGGCTCAAAGATTAGAACAGAGAACGAACTTCGATCTTGAGATGCTTGAAGAGCTTGGTTACTGTCAGGGAATAGAGAATTATTCTCGTCATCTAACAGGTAGGAAGCCTGGGGAACCTCCTCCTACACTTCTGGATTATTATCCTAAGGATTACCTCCTATTTATTGATGAAAGTCATGTAACCATTCCTCAGTTGATTGGGATGTACAGGGGAGATCGATCACGTAAAGAAACATTGGTCGATTATGGTTTTCGTCTTCCCTCAGCCTTGGATAATCGACCCCTAAAGTTTGAAGAATTTGAAAAAAGAGTCAATCAGGTTATCTATGTATCTGCTACCCCAGGGGATTATGAAATAGAAAAAAGTAATGGTAGGGTGATAGAGCAAATCATTCGACCAACAGGATTAAGTGATCCTATTGTGGAAGTTAAACCTGCAAGAAATCAAGTGGATGATCTATTAGGTGAAATCCAGAAATGTATAAAAAAGAAACAGAGGGTACTTGTAACTACCCTAACTAAACGCATGGCAGAGGACTTAACAGAATACTATACTGATCTTGGAATTAAAGTAAGGTATCTCCATTCAGATATTGATACACTTGATCGTGTTGAGATTCTGAGGGATCTCCGTCTGGGTAAATTTGATGTTCTTATTGGCATCAACCTCTTAAGGGAAGGGCTCGACCTCCCCGAGGTTTCTCTTGTCGCAATACTTGATGCTGATAAGGAAGGATTCTTAAGATCAGAGAGATCATTAATTCAGACATTCGGCCGAGCTTCTCGAAATGTTAATGGAAAGGCAATTCTTTATGCAGATAGAATAACAGAGGCTATGAATAAAGCAATATCAGAAACCAACCGAAGAAGAAAGATTCAGGAAGAATATAATAAATTTCATAATATTACACCTCAGACAGTAAGGAAATCGATTAGAAATATCCTATCTTCAATATACGAAGCAGACTATTTTACTGTGCCTCTGGCTTCCGATGAGAAAGAAGAATACATATCACCCAAAGATATCCCGAATTTGATACAGAAACTAAAAAAAGAAATGAAAGACTTGGCATGTCGTTTAGAGTTTGAAAAGGCTGCAGAACTTAGAGATAGGATCCGTAAACTTGAAGAGATGGAGTTAAAATTGAGATGATTTCATTGGAAGAAAAAGTCAATAACCTTCCAACAAATCCTGGAGTTTATCTTTTTAAGGATAAAAAGGGTGGAGTCATTTATGTAGGGAAAGCTGGAAATCTTAGAAACCGTGTCAGTTCATATTTTCATAAAGCTGAGGGAAAGGATTTAAAAACTTTATCCATGTTAGAGAAGATAGAAGACATAGAAACCATAGTGACAGATACAGAGAAAGAGGCTTTTATTCTTGAAAACAATCTGATAAAGGAATATCATCCACGTTATAATGTGAAATTAAGAGATGATAAGAATTACCCATGTCTTAGGCTTTCAATAGAAGAGAAATTCCCTACACTTAATATTGTTAGAAGGATTAAAAAGGATGAGTCAATTTATTATGGTCCATACCCTTCTGCAACTTCTTTAAAAGAAACATTAAAGGTGATTCGGAAAATATTTCCGATAAGAACATGTCTTAATAAAAAGTTTTCAACGCGTTTAAGACCATGCATAAACTATGAAATAGGTCGATGTTTAGCTCCCTGCTGTGGAATGATAGATTCGATTCAATACCGAGAAATTGTTAATCAATTAAGGATGTTTCTTGAAGGAAAGAATAATGATTTATTGGACATACTTAAAAAGAGAATGGAAGAAGAATCTGAGAAATTGAATTTCGAGGCAGCAGCCAGGATAAGAGATCAGATTCGGCACATAGAAAAAGTGATTGAAAAACAGAAGATAGTTTCTTCAGATTTTATCGATGAAGATGTCATTGGATACTCTTTTAAAGATAATAAATTTATTATCTATTCTCTTTTTGTAAGGAAAGGTAAAATCCTTGGAGGAAAGGGATTTACAATTCCCTACACTGGTCTTCCAGAGGATGAGGTTATTTACTCTTTTATTTATCAATATTATCGTGAGGGGAAATTTATTCCTGAAGAGATTTTGATTCCAATAGAGATCCCAGATAGGAAATTTTTGGAAGAATGGCTTACTGAACTTAACGTTAAAAAGGTTCGTATCCATGTTCCAATAAGAGGAGATAAAAAAAGACTCATAAAGATGGCATGTGAGAATGCAGAGAAATTCTTAGTCTCTTCAATGGATGAAGAGAAAGATAGATTTCTTGAACTTTTGAAGGAGAAATTATACCTTAAAAAAGTTCCCAGAAGAATTGAAGCCTTTGACATATCAAATCTTTATGGTGGATATGCCGTAGGTTCGATGGTTACATTTGAGAATGGAGTCCCTGCCAAAGAGAAATATCGCCATTTTAAAATAAAGACTGTGGAAGGTGCAGATGATTATGGAATGATGTACGAAGTTCTTCTCCGCCGTTATCAGAAGGCTTTAGAAGAAGGTGATTTGCCGGATTTGATCTTATTAGATGGAGGGAGAGGTCAACTAAATGTTGCCCATGAAGTATTAAAAGAACTTAAGATTGAAGGTATTGACCTAATTAGCCTTGCTAAAGAAAGAACATTGAAGGATATTAGTCGTCAGCGATTTGAGAAGAAAGGAGAGAAAATTTTTCATCCAAATTATAAGGAGCCATTTCAACTCCCCAAAAATTCTCCTATCCTTCTATTTCTTGATAGAATTAGGAATGAAGCTCACCGTTTTGCTATTACTTATCATAAAAAGATAAGAAAGAAGGGGACGATAAAGTCTGAACTTGAAGAGATTTCCGAAATTGGTAAAGTTAGAAGAAATGCCCTTTTGAGATTTTTTGGGAGTTTGGAGAGAATTAAGGAAGCAAGCCAGGAAGAATTAGCAAAGGCTCCAAAGATGAATAAAAAATTGGCTGAAAAGGTATATCAATTCTTTCATAGATCTTAATTCAAATTTTTCATTTAATTTATTTTATAAAATAATGGTCATTATTCCTATAAACCAGCAATAGAAAGAAAAATTATGAAGTTTTCCTGATTTTATCCATCTCATTAGTATTCTTAATGCTAACATACCGAAACCAAAAGCAAAAAGCATTCCGATTGCTGTCGTTGGATTTAATCCTTCTTTAATGCTATTCAGTTTATAGAATTCTAAAATTGTTGCTCCAAGAATTGCAGGGATTGAAATAAGAAATGAAAATTTACCTGATAATTCTCTATTTAGTCCTAAAAAAATTCCAGTTGAGATTGTTGCACCAGATCTTGAGATTCCTGGTATTATTGCCAATCCTTGTACAATTCCAATATAAAAAGAATCCATCCATTTCATTCTATTCAAATCTTTTTTTTCTCTTCTAAAAAATTTTGTTGAAAAAAGAATTCCCCCTGTAATTAGAAGCATTCCTCCAACAATTTTAGGCTTTAAAAAGATAGATTCAAAAAAATCCCTGGAAAAGAAGCCTATCAAAGCAGTTGGTATTGTAGCAATAATAATATATAAAATTAATTTTAACTGGAGGTTGAATTTATCCTTTTGGAATAAGCATCTAATCATCCCTTTAAAGATTTCACTTATATCTTTATAAAAATAAATGATTACTGCTAAGAGAGTTGCTAAATGAAGCATTACATCAAAGAAGAGAGTTGATTCTTTTAATCTAAGAATTGATTGAAAGAAGACCAGATGACCAGAACTGCTTATTGGTAAGAATTCGGTTAGTCCCTGAATAATCCCTAATAAGATTGCCTTGTATATTATAATCTCACTTCTCCATTAAATAAGAGTTTATTTTTATCTAAGGGTATTGATAGCCATTTGAACCTTATCCTCAATTAATTTCTTTATTTCTTTGAGTCTCTCTTGACTTGATGATTCAAATCGAAGCACTAATACAGGTTGAGTATTGGAGGCCCTTACAAGCCCCCAACCATCCTCAAGTTGAATTCTTACTCCATCCACATCAATAATTGGATAATCTTTTCTTAAATCCTCTTTCACCATTTCTACTACTTTAAATTTAATCTCATCAGGACAATCAATCCGAATCTCAGGAGTAATAAAGGTTTTTGGAACATCTTCAAGCAATTGGGATAATTTTTTATCTGTTTTAGAAAGAAGCTCAACGAGTCGACATGAAGAATAAATAGCATCATCATACCCGAAATATCTATCTGCGAAGAATACATGACCACTCATCTCAGCACCTAAGACAGCCTTTTCCTCTTTCATCTTTTCTTTAATCAAAGAATGTCCTGTTTTCCACATGATAGCCCTACCACCATTTTTTTCAATATCTTTAAATAAATTCTGAGAACACTTTACTTCTGCTATAAAAGTTGCTCCTTTTTGTTTCTTTAATATATCCCTTGAGAAAAGAATCATCAATTGATCACCCCATATGATATTCCCTTGCTCATCTACAACACCTATGCGGTCTCCATCTCCATCATAGCCAATTCCCAGGTCAGCCCCTATCTTTTTTACCCTTTCGATTAAATCCCTCAAATTTGCTGGTATGGTTGGATCAGGAAAGTGGTTTGGGAAACGACCATCTACCTCACAATAAAGCTCTTCTACTTCACATCCCAAATCCCTAAGAAGAGGAGAAGCAACAATACCAGCAGTTCCATTTCCTGCATCAATAACAATTTTTAGCTTCTTATTAAGATTGATATCCTTTTTAATAAAATCTTGGTAATGCTTAATAATTTCCTTTTTATCGAGTTTTCCTTCTCCTTCCTCAAATTCTCCTTTTTCAATCATCCCTCTGAGGTTTTGTATTTCTTGACCAAATATTGTACTCTTTCCTACAGAAACTTTAAATCCATTGAATTCAGGGGGGTTATGGCTTCCAGTTACCATCATCCCTCCGTCTTTCTCAAAATGGAAGATAGAAAAATAATAGACAGGCGTGGGACATAATCCAATATCTGTAACATTGCATCCTGTAGAAAGAATACCTTTGATTAAAGCATCTTTAAATAATTCTGAACTTATTCGGCCATCTCTTCCAACAACCAATGACTTATAGCCCAATCTTCTCATATATGTACCAAACCCTTGACCAATTTTCTTAACAATCTCAGGGGTTAAATCCTTATCAACAACTCCTCGGATGTCATATTCTCTAAAAATCTGTGGATTAATTTTCATTTTGACCTCCTGGTATAATAATCACATAAATGGACAAAAAATCCTTCCTTCTCTTTAGGATATGAAAAAGCTATTTAAAGGTAACTTCTCATGATATGTTTGACACCCATTAATTATTGTAATTATTACCCTAAATTTTTTAATTAGCAACTTTGGATTGATTTTGAGTTTTTATATGGGGTAAAATAAATTAATGAAACTGAATAGGAGATTAACCGATGGAAGTAAAAGCGATTCGTGGTTTTAATGATATTTTACCAGATGAGGTTGGAAAGTGGCAGTTTATTGAGAAAACTGCAAAAGAGGTGTTTGAGGCATTTGGATTTAGAGAGATTCGAATTCCAGTACTTGAAAGGACAGAACTTTTTGCCCGTGGTATAGGAGAAAATACAGATATAGTTGAAAAAGAGATGTATACTTTTCATGATAAAAGTGGGAATTCTCTCACCCTTAGGCCGGAAGCAACAGCATCGATAGCAAGGGCATATCTTGAACATAAACTTTACTTATATGAATCCGTTTCAAAGCTATATTTCATTGGTCCTATGTTTCGCTATGAAAGACCACAAAAAGGTCGATATCGTCAATTTTACCAAATAGATGTAGAGGTTTTTGGAGTCTCCAATCCAATGATAGATGCAGAAATCATATCTATGCTTATGTTCTTTTTTACAAAAGTTGGGCTTGAAAAGCTTGAACTCCAAATAAATAGTCTTGGTTGCAAAGAATGTAGGCCTAAATACCGAGAGGAGTTAAAAAAATTTCTGGAGAAGGGTTCTTTAAAATTCTGTGAGGATTGCGAGAGAAGGCTTAAAACAAATCCATTGAGGATCTTTGATTGTAAAGTTCAGAGTTGTCAAGAAATAATTGATGAAGCCCCAAAAGTAAATGACTATATTTGTAATGAATGCCAGAAGCATTTTGATCAACTAAAAGATTATCTTAAATTATTAGGGCTTCATTACTCAGTTAACCCTAAGATGGTTAGAGGTCTCGATTACTATACGCGTACTGCCTTTGAAGTTATTTCCAATCAATTAGGTTCTCAGAATGCTGTTTCAGGAGGGGGCAGGTATGACAATCTTTTCCAGGAAATTGGGGGAATAGATATTCCAGGGATTGGATTTGCTATTGGGATGGAAAGGCTTGTTACACTTTTGTCAGAAGGTAAAGATTTTTTAAAATTTCCTCATCTGTTTTTAGCTGCCATAGGCGAAAGGGCTTTAAAAGAAGCATTTAGACTTTCTAATCAGTTTCATCTAAATGGAATATGGGCTGAAATGGATTATGATGGAAAGAGTCTCAAAAGTCAGATGAGAAAAGCTGATAAATTAAAGGTAAAATATGTTATTATTATTGGAGAAGAAGAAATAAAGAGGAAGAGGGTTGTGTTGAGAAATATGGAAATTAAGGATCAAGAGGAAATTCCACTTGATGGTATTTTTGAGGTGGTAAAAAACAGAATATTTAATAAAAATTCAATCAATTGATTTTTCAAATTATTTTATGTAAAATTTGATTAATTTTGGGGGATCGTTCAATGGTAGGACAACGGACTCTGACTCCAAAAAAAGAGGAAATTTTAAACCCCTTGATATTTGGACTGGTTTCCCGCAAATCCTTGATAATCAATAATCAGAAAGCTTTCTATCTGTTTTAGTCTTTTACATTTAATTCAGTCTTTTTGATCCATTTATGTCACAATTTTGTCACGCTGAACAACGGAGTTTCTATCAGTTGTTCAGGAGGGAATCTCTTTTTGCGACCTCCAGGAGGTAAATCGAACGAAAAGAATTTTTAATAAATAAACGATTCTATTGATATAGATAAAAGTGTAATTCTTGGGCTTAAGAGAATCTAATTCCTTTTTGAAAGAAAAGCTGTATAAAGATGCGATCCCTTTGGGTATATCTCGAATCATTTACAACTTTAGTAAGCATCCTCACTTCTTTTGAAGTGAGCTATGGGACAATTCTTTGGGCTTGGACAAAGGCAGTATGTCTTGGGATTAGATTTTTCACAGGATTTATCCTTCCTATACATGTATTACTGTTTTTGAGACTAAAAAATTTGCACGGTTGGAGATATTTTGTTTAATTTATTGGAAATAATCTTACTTATGCCAACAAATTTAGTAAAAAATAGGGTGAAATACTCAACACCTGTAAGGTTGGGGATGAAAGACCTCGTTCCGAAGGCACGAAATATAAGGAGGGGCAATGTGGAAACCGCAAAGTTCGCAAAATCTGAAATTAAATCCCGTGACCAGTTAACCATTCCTAAAAAATCAGAGTTATGACCCGTATTGAAGGAGGATAGATCGTTTCTATCATTTCGGTAGGGGATTCGTTAATTGTAATAACTAAAAGACTTGAGCTGGGCGAAGCAAGAAGTGAAATAAAGAAGATTCTTAAAGTATCGAAAGTCTCTTTAGATGATCTTTTAATAGAGCTCGAAGAAGAACGAGAAAAAGTATTTCAGGAGACCTGTCCTTGTTTCAGCCAATTGGGGTTAAGTAGATTTTTTGACTACGGGAGATAAATATCGTTTTGAAAGAATGAAGGATTTTCACAAATATCCATTTCATATCGTGACCCCTTCAGAATTTATAGATTCTATTCTCTCTGAGATTTTAAAAGGGTTTGAAGAAAAAGAATGAACAAAAATGGTTTATTATTACATTTTAACTAATATAAACGGGGTTAGCAAAGGTAATTCGGTGCAAATTACTTGATATTTGGAGATTTAGATGAGAAATCATAAATAGGGAAAGTAGTCAATTTTAATTACCAGAATTTAGATCTTTTAATCTTATTTCCCATTAAAAATCAATTAGATATTTTAATGTTTTTTGGCAAATTTACTGCTTATCCTAATAAATTAAAAGGCTTTTGAGATCAAAAATAGGCAATTGGTTTATTTTATGGACAATAGAAAAGAGGCAAAAGAGATTATTCGAACCTTGTGAGAAAATAAATTTCATGGGGTGTGTCCATGCAAAGGTAATATATTTACTTCTTTAATTATGAAACAAGAATGGGACTCATCGTTCCCTTCAGAGGAGCATTGAAAAGGTGATTGACTACGAAAACTACGAATGGCAAACCTTGAGAGTCAATTAAGAAGGTAGAATCAAAGTGAGTAATTGCCATCTACTTGTTTTTTTGATATATTGTAAAAAAACTTCGAAGATATAGTTGATCTTTTAGTTTCGTTTATTTGAATGATAAAATTCCACATATTTTAAAGGGTGGCGTTAATTTGTAACAGCGGATATTAAGGTTTATATACGAAAACTATCAATATAGAGAATAAATTGATGAATGGTTAAGATTTAAATTACCTAAGAAGGCAAAAGATGAATCAAAAATATGAATGAAAAATATATTTTTTTAATTGGGAAAAAGATTAAAATTTCGGGTTATTTCACCACATCAGTCACTGTTGAAGCCATTGAATCTTTACTTGACGCAGTGCTTTTAAGAGTTCGGACTCTTGAAGGAAGGTTAGAGGAAATTGTTTTGACTCTTGAGGAGATCGAAAAACTTATAGAAGAAACTCCCCAAAAGTCAGAGCCTCAAATTCAGGTCCCTGCAGAGGAATTAAGGCTCCTTATAGAGTCCAACCGGATTCGTTTGGCTTATTGTTATGATCCTTATTTTGCGGTTAGTCTTTCTGGAATTCAATCCCTTCCTCATCAGATAGAAGCAGTATATGGAAAAATGCTTCCTCAGGCTAGATTAAGATTTTTGCTTGCAGATGATCCTGGAGCAGGCAAAACCATAATGGCTGGACTTCTTATTAAAGAGCTCAAACTCCGTAATGCAATTGAACGTATTCTTGTAATTGTTCCTGCTTCATTAACTATCCAGTGGCAGGATGAGCTTCTACGTTTTTTTAATGAAATTTTTACCATTATAAATGCAGAAAATGATAAACAGCAATTAGTCAATCTTTGGCAGCGTGAATCGCAAGTTATTACTTCCATGGACTATGCAAAGCGGCCAGAGGTTCGAGAACGTGTGTGGGCCTCAAATTGGGATCTTATTATATTGGATGAGGCCCACAAATGTTCTGCTTACACAAAACGTTCAAGCCATCGAGCACCCGAAGCAGATAAGACAAAACGTTATCAACTCATTGAACACTTCTCTGAAAGTGCACCCTTATCTATGCTTTTTCTTACTGCTACTCCTCATCAAGGTGATGAAGATAGATTTTCCCATTTTCTTCATCTTCTTGATCCTGATCTTTTTGTAGAGCCTCACAGGTTATTAGAAAAAGAGAGAGAATTGAGAAAAAGTATATTAGGACTTGGAAAGGATTGTCCATGGATGATTCGCAGGCTGAAGGAGGATTTACGTGACTTTGATGGAAAACGGATTTTCCCTAATCGCCATAGTCAAACAGTGACTTTTACCCTTGGTTTGGATGAGTATGATCTTTATCAAAAGGTGAATGAATATTTGAATCGTTTTTTAATCGGGGGCACCGGACGGGCAAAACAGAGCATCGCTTTAACTCGTACTGTTTTGCAAAGGCGTCTGGCCAGTTCGACCTACGCTATTTATGAATCTCTTAAACGTCGTTTGAAACGACAAGAGGATTTGCTTGAGGAATTACAGAAACTTCCATTGGATAAACAACGCAAGCGTCTCGCCGAGCTTAGAGGAGCTATTATTGATGAAGAGCGCGAAGAGGATGATCTCGATGAGAAAGAACGCGATGAATTAGTCAATGAAATTACAACCGCAGAGCAATTAGGGGAATTGCAGGAAGAAATTGCTTACTTAAAGGACCTTATTGAATTTGCCAAAGGAGTTTATGAACATGCCCCTGATAGTAAACTGAATACTCTCAAGCATGTGCTTGAGAAGGCGGAATTTGGCGAATTACGGGATGGGCGGGGGAAACTTCTTATCTTTACTGAGCACAGGGATACGATGAACTACCTTAGCGATCACCTGAAACGCTGGGGTTTTACCACCTGTGTCATCCATGGTGGGATGAATCCTCATGAGCGAAAGAAAGCCCAAGAAAAATTTAGGACCGAATCCCAGATATGTGTGGCTACCGAAGCAGCAGGCGAGGGTATAAATCTTCAATTCTGTCATTTGATGATTAATTATGACCTTCCCTGGAATCCTGCTCGAATCGAGCAAAGGATGGGTAGAATTCATAGAATTGGGCAAGATCGTGATGTCTATATTTTCAATTTTGTTGCTGAAAGTTCTTCTGATGGGAAACCTATTATTGAAGGAAAGATATTAAAGCGACTACTTGAAAAACTTGAACAGATGCGAGAAGCATTAGGTTCAGACCGTGTTTATGATGTTATTGGTCAGATTCTTTCTTTAAATGAAGTTAATCTGGCAGATATGCTTAGAGAAGCTGCTTTATATCCGGGAAAACTTTCTGACTACGAAGATCAGATTATGCAACTTACCCCGGAAAAACTCCGCCAGTATGAAGAGCAAACCGGTATTGCCTTAGCTCGGGCTTTTGTTGATATTCCCGCACTGAGAGAATCTACCTATCTCGCTGAAGAGAAAAGATTGATGCCCGAATATATTGCAAAGCAGTTTCTTTTTGCTTGTGAAAAGATAGGAGTTAAAGTTGAGCAGCGAGCGGATGGGCTTTGGCGAATTCCTTATATTCCACAGGATCTCCGGTCTGAAAATCTTGAGGCTGTTAAGCGCTTTGGTAAACCTGAGGACCATTATAACAAGATTACTTTTTATAAAGAGCATCTTTCGCAAGATAAACACCTTGATGCGGTTCTTGTTTCGCCCGGTCATCCTATTTATGCGGTAATAGATGAGAAGTTAAACAAAAAATTGAATTCTCTTTTAGGTAAATACGCTGTTTTCATTGATTCCGAAACAAGTAATCCATATCTTTTACATTTTTTTGAAATGCAACTCATTGGCGATTATCCAAAAAAGGATTCTCTTCTTTATGCTGAACTTGTGGCAATAAAACAGGATGGGGATATTTTTCAAGTTATATCTCCTGATATCATACATGATTTAACAACATTAGATAGCAAAGATATTTCTATTCCATCCTTTGAAACAAAGCAAGTAGAATCCTTCATTCGAAGCAAAATCCAATTAGAAAAACGAAGAGAACTTTTGGTCGAGCGGCAAAAACAGGAAAATATTATTCGGGAGTACTTAAAGAGGTCATTTGATGAGCGTTTATGGTCTGCTCAGAGAAAGGCTATGGAACTAAGGGCACGTTATGAAAGCGGAGAAAAGGAGGTTGATTTAGCACTCCGTGAGGCAGAGCGGGAGGTCGAAACTATAGAACGGCTTCGAAATGAACGTCTCGAGACTGTAGGTTATCTTGGGATTATTCGACCTGGCCCCTTAAGGCATATTGGCTCTTTCTATGTTCTCCAATCAAAAGAATTTCCCGAAGCAAAAGCTTATATTGAGGACATTGAAGCAAAGCGAAAGAGCGAAGAGGCAGCAATGCGTATTGTATTGGAATACGAGCGGAAGAGAGGGTGGATTCCGGAAGATGTTTCAGATCAAAAGATAGGTTTTGATATTCGGTCGCTTAGCCCTCCAGATCCTTTAACAGGAAAAAGAGATATTCGGAGAATTGAAGTTAAAGGAAGGGCGCGAGGGGAGCCAATTCGATTGACAGAAAACGAGTGGCGGAAGGCAAAACAATTAAAAGATACCTATTGGCTTTATATTGTCTGGAATCCAACTGAAGCCGATTGGGAACTGCTACCACCAATACAAAATCCTGCTGAAAAGTTGGGAAATTTGGTTAGGGAAGTTAAGGTTATTAACCATTATGAAATATCAGCAGATTCTATTCAAGGAATCTGCAAAAATATAACCCCTTCCCCTTGATAGGGGAGCTAATTCATACCTTCCCACTCAGACGGGGAGCTTACTTACCCCTCTTGATGGGGGAATTAAACTTACTCCCTTCTTTAACGGGGGAGGGTTAGGGCGGGGGGTGAAAAAGATATCGAAATATTGAAAGAGCAATGATTATAACTTATTCTAAAAATAAGATCCCAATTAGATTAACAATAGAAAGATGGAATCATATTATTCACAGACACCCTGAACTAATAGATGAAAAGGAAAAAGTAATTGAAGCAATAGAAAAACCTGAAATGATATTGAAAGGAGATTTCGGAACATTTATGGCTGTTAGTTTTTATCAGGAGACCCCATTATCTGAAAAATATTTGGTTGTAATTTATAAGGAACTAAGCAAAGATGATGGTTTTGTTGTAACAGCATACTTTACAAACAAGCCGTCAGAATGGAGGGAGGTTTTATGGAAGCAGTAAAGATACTTGAGAAAAAAGAAAATCTGGACTGGGATTATGATGAAGAAGCGGATGTTCTTTACATAAGTATTACGAAACCCCAAAAGGCAATTGGAATAGATGCTGGTCAAGGGATAATTGTTCGGTTTAGAGAAGAAACTAAAGAGATAGTAGGGCTAACTATAATCGGGTTCAAGGAAAGATTTTTAAAAGCAATGAGTAAGAGATAAATATGAGTTAAAGTGAAGGAGGTAATTTAAAAGATGCCCAAAGATACGAGTAGTCCTTTTACCCCAGGGATTCCTGTTCCAGTAGAATTTTTTGTAGGTCGCATAAATGAAATAGAACATTTAAGGGGAAAAGTTAAAGGTAGTAAGAAAGGACGGCTTGAAGTAGCATTTCTGACTGGTGAAAGAGGGATTGGAAAGAGTTCTTTAGCTTCTTTTGTTAGATTTCTTTCTGAAAGAGAAGACCAGATGATTGGACTTCATACCTTTCTTGGTGGAGTTACTACATTAGAAGAGATGGTACGAAGGGTTTTTGATCGATTGCTCAAAGAGAGTATAGGAACTTCCTGGCACGATAAAATCAAAAAATTCTTTGGTAATCATATCCGTCAGGTGGATCTTTTTGGAATAAGTTTAGAATTTGGAGCTCCTGCTCAGGATTTGCAGCGCATAGTTTATGATTTCGCTCCTGCCCTTCACAATTTAATGGACCATATCAAAAATGAGAAAAATGGAATTTTTTTAGTTTTGGATGATATCAACGGACTTTCCTCATCTCCTGACTTTTCTAATTGGCTCAAAAGTTTGGTGGATGAAATAGCAACCTCCCAAAATCCACTTCCCCTTTGTCTATTACTGGTTGGTATGGAGGAACGAAGGCAAGAATTGATCCGCTCTCAACCTTCTCTCGCGCGGGTATTTGACATAATAGAGATCAAACCGTGGTCTAGCGAAGAAACAAGAGACTTTTATAAGCGAGCTTTCTCCAAAGTAAATATAAAAGTCAAGGAAAAAGCTTTAGATCAACTAACCCATTTTGCAGGGGGACTTCCGGTTCTCGCTCACGAAATAGGCGATGCTGCTTTCAATGTGGACGAAGATGGCTGTATTGATGATAATGATGCATTTAAAGCAATAATTGCTGCTGCTGAAATCGTCGGCCGAAAGCACTTAGAGCCCCAAGTATTCAATGCGATTAGAAGCAGTGTTTATCCAAACATTTTAAGAAAATTAGCAAGAACTTTAGAATTAGAAGCACCATTTAAACGAAGTGAGGTTATAGATCTCTTCTCAGATGAGGAAAAAAGGGCTTTTGATAATTTTTTGAGGAAAATGACTAAGTTGGGGGTCTTGCGGAAAAAAGATGTTCCAGGGGTATATGAATTCACAAATCTACTATATCACTCTTACCTCTTGATAGAGGCGAAAAGGGCAGAGGAAAAGAGGAAACAATGAGTGCTAATGATCGCCGTCTAATCGAAGATTTTTTACCCATCAAAGAAATAAGTGCTGAATCTTCCAGGGAAAAATCTATTCGCCATGGCCACATTTCTACTCTCCATCTATGGTGGGCAAGACGACCACTGGTAGCCTGTCGAGCTGCGGTTTATGCCTCTCTTGTTCCTGCTGATTTTCATGCTCCCAAGAATGGTCCTGAAAATAAGCGAGCAAGTCTTGGGAGAGCAAATGCAGCCAAATTCCTTAAGGAACTCTGTCGTTATCCGGGAAATCCACAAAAGATTGAAGAGGCAAGGCAAAATATTCTTAAAGCCCATCGGGATAGAACCGGTGAAGATAGCTCACCAAAGGTGCTTGATTGCTTTGCAGGTGGAGGGTCAATTCCTCTTGAGGCGCTTAGATTAGGGTGTGATGCTTATGCTTTAGAACTAAACCCGGTTGCCCATTTAATAGAATTATGCACACTAGTCTATCCTCAAAAATATGGTAAGCCTGATCCGAATGCTGTTGGTTGTGAAAAAGGAAAGTGGGCCGGTCTGGCAAAAGAGGTTGAATACTGGGGCAAGTGGGTTCTTGAAAAGGTAGAAGCAGAAATTGGCGACCTTTACCCGCCTATTCCTATCAAGGATACAAAGAATAAAATTATCCAAAATAAAATGTTTGGAGATAATCTCCAGTCCGAATTCCGGAATTCGCAATCATACTTAACTCCAGTTGCCTATCTCTGGAGCCGGACAGTTCCCTGTAAAAATCCTAAATGTGGGGCTATTGTTCCATTGGTCAGGCAGACCTGGCTCTGCAAAAAACCCGGACGTTTTATTGCCCTTAAGGTTACACAAAATTCTGAAGAAAAAACTCCTAAATTTACCGTTGTCCATTCATCAAAGCGAACAGAGAGCCAGGCAATCAAAGAATTTGGTTTTGATCCAGGAAAGTTCAGCAAGGCGGGTAATTCAGTTTGTGTTTTCAGTGGAACAGTAGCAGATAGTAGTTATGTAAAACAACAGGCTCAAGCCAAAAAGATGGGCCAACAATTGATGGCGGTTGTATGCACAAAAACAGGAGAGAAAGGAAAGGTTTATCTTTCTATCAGTGAAATCCAACCCAATATAGTTCCTGATGAAGAACAAATCCAGAGCCGGATTTCAAAACTCGGTGAAGAAACTGGACTTACAATCCCTGATGAACCGATGGATACCAATGATCCAACTACAATTGCTGGTAGAGGGTTTGGAATTACAAAATGGTATGAACTTTTCACTCCTCGCCAGTTGCTTGCCCTTTTAACATTTACAAAATGGATCAGAAATGCAAACCAGGAGATGAATAGACGAAAATATGATACTGAGCGGGCAAAGGCAATTTTGACATCAATGGGGATGTGGGTAGATAGAATCGCAAGTCAGGGCAATAGCTTCTTTGTTTATCACACCTCAGGGGAAAAAATAGAAAATGCTATTGGAGCACATGCCCTTCCAATGGTTTGGGATTTTGTAGAATCTAATCCACTTGGAAACGTAACAGCAAGTGCTGCTAGCCAACTAAGATGGATAGTTGAGGTATTAGCTCAGGAGAGCAACAGTGGCACTCCTTCAATTGTCATACGCGGTTCTGCTACGGAAGTACCTTATTCCAACAGCTTCTTTGATTCTGTGATCACCGACCCTCCTTACTATGACAACATCAGTTACGCTGCGCTTTCGGATTTTTTCTATTTGTGGCTAAAACGAAGCATTGGGCATCTCTATCTAGAGCACTTTGCTTCGGAACAGACGCCAAAAAGAATTGAAATTGTCGCCGACGCGTTTAGACATACTTCTAAAGAAAAAGCAAAGAACTTTTACGAAGATATGATGTTAAAAGCCCTTCAGGAAATACACCGCGTGCTCAAACCCGAAGGTCTGCTTACAATGGTTTACGCCCATAAAACTGTGGCAGGATGGAGCACGCTGGTTCATGCCCTCAAACTGGCACAATTTACCGTAATGGAGGCATGGCCACTCGAAACAGAGATGCAGGCGGGGAAAGTAAAGGAAGGCAAATCGACACTTGCTTCTTCTATTTTCCTTATTGCCCGTAAAAGAGAAACTGAATCAGGTATAGGGAATTATACAACTGTGCGATCGGAATTAGAAACAATTGTACGGGAGCGGGTTAAGACACTTTGGGGAGAAGGCATTACTGGTGCAGATCTTATTATCGCTTGTGTAGGTGCTGGACTAAAAGCTTTTACCCAATTTGAAAAGGTGGAACTTCCAAATGGAGAAGAAGTCTCATCTGAACGGTTTCTGACCGAGGTTGAAGGAGTGGTGCAGGAAACAATCCTCGAATATCTTTTTGGCTCAAAGTCAAAGGTTTCCGCTCTGGATCAACCCACTCGTTTTTATATCCTCTGGCGGTATGCTTATGGACGGAGTGAAATTGATGCTGGAGAAGCGATTGTGTTTTCTTATCCATTGGGGGTCGAACTTGATGGAGTACAGGGGCTATCCACTGGAAAGTTTGCCCTTCTCGAGAAAAAAGGAAAAAAATATCGGCTTAAAGACTTTACCGAACGTGGGAATGAGGAAAATCTTGGAATTGAGCCTCATTTTGGAACAACTGAAAAGCCCCTTATTGATGTTCTTCACCGGCTTTTATGGCTTATAGAGAATCGGACCCTCGAGATTAAAGATTTTTTGGATAAGTCGATGCCTAATATAGAAGAACTCCGGCTTGTAGCCCAGGCTATTTCAGGTTCATCTCTTCAAGGTGGTGGTTTAAAACTTACGACCGATGCTGAACAAAGTGCCCTTCAGAAATTATTAAGTAATTGGCATTCAGTAGTTGAGGATAACCTTTTCCGAAGGCGATGATTTAATCTCATCAGAAGAGGAAAACGTGAAAATCCGTGATATTATAAAATTAATAGAAGCAGAAGGCTGGTATTTGGTCGAGACAAAAGGGAGCCATCGGCAATATAAACATCCAACAATCCCGGGGAGAGTGACCATTGCCGGGCATCCCAATGATGATCTGGCACCGGGGACTTTAAATAGCATATTGAAACAAGCGAAGTTAAAGGAGGTCAAGTAAATATGTATCGGTTTCTTATTGTGATCGAAAAGGCAGATGGCAACTATTCGGCCTACTCACCCGATTTACCGGGGTGTGTGGCAACAGGAGCTACCCGCGAAGAGGCAGAGAAAAATATGTACCGGGCCATTGAAATGCATATTAAGGGATTGCGTGAGGATGGGCTGCCTATCCCAGAATCAACCTCCTTTGCAGAGTATGTGGCTATACAATAGCTCCGAGTAAGGTCCCAAAATCTCCCTGAGCCCTTTGTGGAGAGGAGGTTACTATAAGGACTTGGAGGCCTTTATGCCAGAACATTTACGTCCATGGTTTGAGGTAGTTCGGCTTCATCCTGATGTAGAGGCAGGCCGGCTGGCGATGGCTACCTTTGCCATCGATTTTGGTGGCGTGCTCGCCAATTCTGAAGGTGTTCCCCTTGTTTATCGAGATAGTCGCGCTTTCTGGCAGGCTACCCATTTAACAAGTGGCCTGAAACGTCTTCTTGAAGAGGTTTTGGACCGATTATCAGGTAAACCTGGCGACCGAGTTCTTCAGCTTCGTTCTCCATTTGGTGGGGGCAAATCTCATGTGCTTGTGGCCCTCTATCACGCAGTGAAAGATAGAGAAGTTTTTGAAGAATGTATTTCGGAAGGTAGGTCGCTTCCAAATCCGGGGAAAGTTCAAATTGCAGGAATTGATGGAGAGAAATTTGATCCCACAGTAGGAAGAAAAATTAATGGAACTACTGTCCACACTTTGTGGGGTGCCCTGGCTGCTCAACTTGGTTGTTTCGATCTTGTAAGAGAACATGAGAAAGGCAAAACTGCGCCTGCGGGTGATCCTGTGCAGGCAATATTGGGAGATAAGCCAGTATTAATATTACTTGATGAGGTGCTTCAATATATAGAAAGAGCAATGACCATTCCAGCAGGTGAATCTAATCTCGGGCGTCAAACCATGGAATTTCTTCAAACCCTTACCACTGAAGTGGCTAATTCTTCGAAAGCGGTTATGGTTTATTCCTTGCAGGCAAGTACCCGGGAAGCTCTTGATAATATAGGACTTCTTTCAACTCTTGACCATCTTGCCGCAAGGGTTGATGCAAAACGTGAACCTGTAGTTGGTGATGAGATATTAGATGTCCTTAAAAAAAGACTTCTTTCTGAAAGCCCACCTTCAGATATTGCCAAGCAAGCTGCAAATGCAATAGCCCAGAATGTAACTCAATGGAAGATAGCAGAAGCTCCTGACAGCAGTGCAAGAAGGATGGCAGAGGATGAAAAAGTTCGTTTAGCCAGAAGGCTGGAAAATGCTTATCCCTTCCATGTAGGATTAATTGACCTGATGAAAGAACGGTGGGCCTCTATCCCGGATTTCCAGAGGACAAGAGGAGCTTTGCGATTTCTTGCCGCCTCACTCCACAAGGCTAAAAGATTAGGTCGGCACAGTATTTTAATTTCTCCCGGAGATATACCGATAGATGATGCTGATGTCCGGAATGCTTTTTTTACCGAGGTTGGGCAGAGGGAGGCTTTTCAAGCTGTTCTTGAGCATGATTTTATAGGAGCAAATGCAAAAATAAAAAAAATTGATAACCAGCTTGCCGAGCAAAACCCAATGCTAGCCTCAATTCGACCTGCTATGCGCCTTGCAACCACCATCCTTATGTATTCCTTTGGAGGACTTCCCCGAGAGGAAAAAGGAGAACCTTTACCCTCAGGTGTTTCTGAAAGGGAACTTTTGGAAGTCTCCCTTTCCCCCGAAATTGATAACCTAACCGCCCAATCTGTTTTAAAGCGTTTGAGGGATGAATGTCTATATCTTCATTACGATGGGGTTCATTATTGTTTCAAAACAATAGCCAACGTCAATATGATTGTTGAAAACGAGGCTGAGAATGTTAAGGCAAAAGAAATAACAGAATTTATTAAAAATGATTTAGAGACAAGAATTGGTAGGGTAACTAATTCCGCCATCATATGGCCGGAAGAAAGCAATAAAATTCCAGATACTGAACCGCGTTTTCTGTTAGGATACCTTCCCTTAGAGTTTAGTCAGAAAAAAGAGAGAGAACAGGAAGAAAAGGCGATGGAATTGCTTACCAAATTTGGTAGTTTGCCAAGGCGATTTCGGAATGGGATTGGACTGGCAATTCCGGATAGGAGACAGCTTGAGGGATTACATCGTTCAGCAAAATATCTCCTTGCAATTGATAGGGTTCGCTCAAAGAAGGGATCATATAAGTTGACCAAAGAGCAAATGGAGCAGTTAAAAGAAAGAGAGCAGACGGAAAAATCAGGTTTTGAGGCGGGGATTAGAGTGCTTTATCCTGCTGTTTGGCTTTTAAAAATGGAAAATGGAAAACCAACCATTGATAAAGTCGAGATTGGAGCTCGACCATTAAAGGAACAAGGTATACACGAAAGACTGATGGAGCTTCTTAGTAAGAATGTTTCGAGTAAGGTTTTTGATGAAATTCGTCCCTCAAAAATTTGTTCATTAATGAGAATGGGTAGTGGAAAAGAAGAAAGAAAGATAGTTGAAACTAAAATGATAAGAGATTCTTTCTTTGAAAGTATGGATTTCCCAAGAATAACCGAAGAGAGAGTTATAGCTCAAGCAATTGCTAAGGGAGTAAAGGAGGGAATATTTGCCTATGCCTTGAAGAACAGGGTTAGGGAAGAGGCAGGGAAATATCTTGTGAAAGAAAAAGATGCGAGATTAGGAAAGGAGGTATATGAAGATGAAATAGACCTTGATTCTGGGTGTATTATGTTGCCTGAATGCATTGTTCAAGAAGTACCTTCAGGGCAGATACCAGAGACACCTAAACCGACTCCAGCGGTTCCTCCTCCGCCAGAACCAACACCGCCTGGTCAAAGACCTGCAGAGCCTACAAAGATTACCTCCATCAGAATTGAGATGAAGGTAGATAGACCAAAATTATTCAAGACATTTAATGCTCTTGGGAATCTGGCCGAGATGGCAGGTGAGATTAAGATATCAGTTGATGCTCAAAGCGAAGAAGGATTCGATCGCAACCGCCTCCGAAATGCCGTCAAAGAACCCTTAGAAGAATCAGGGGTTGAGATTAAAATCTTTGAGGAGTAGCCTTAAAGTTTAATGATAACTCTTGAGTAAGTAAAGGTGTCAGACCTTGAAAATTGACACAATTCGTTAGTGGGGAATAGGGGCAGACTTAAATATTGATATTTGAGGTGAGTCGCCGATATTGGCAATCTCTGAAGTTCTACCAGAGGG
>Ga0078972_1001868_pt1 | contig 74366 bp, 69 predicted proteins | sample YelNatPaOPGAMG01_FD_67568 | JGI IMG/M metagenome (GOLD analysis project Ga0078972, IMG submission 67568) | Hot spring thermophilic microbial communities from Obsidian Pool, Yellowstone National Park, USA - OP-RAMG-01 (SPADES assembly) (version 2) | ecosystem: Environmental > Aquatic > Thermal... | reverse complement strand
GAGGTTGGGGTGACGCAGGCTGGCCAGGAGGCTGGCCGCCAGGCGGAGCTGGCGGGCGTGCTCGTCGGGGCTCGCCGTATGGCGGGTCGCGCAGCCTGACCGGAGGTCGAGCGGCGAGGGCCCCTAGGCCGACGAGGTGCGGTCCCGGAGCGGAAGGACCCCGGCAGGCTCGAGAGCCTCCGCGATGCGCCGACGTGCAAGCTCGACGTACTGCTGCTCGGTGTCGTAGCCGACGTAGTGCCGCTCCGCGCCGACTGCGGCGACGGCCGTCGAGCCTGCACCCATAAACGGGTCGAGCACGACGTCCCCCCGGTAGGTGTAGAGCTCGATCAGCCTGCGGGGCAGCTCGACAGGGAACGGCGCCGGGTGACCGACGCGCTTGGCGAACTCGGGTCGGATGTCCCAGGTGTCGAGCGTCCAGGCCATGAAGTCCTCTCGACCGATCGTCGACTCCCACGGCAGGCCCATCGCCTGGCGCTTCTTCCAGGGAATGGCACGCTCGAAGCGGCCCTTGCTCGCGACGAGGACGCGCTCGGTGAGGTCGCGTAGCGACGGGTTCGAGGCCGACATCCACGAGCCCCACGCGCAGTTGCCCGCCGAGCCCGCGGCCTTGATCCAGACGATCTCGCCACGGGGCAGGAAGCCGAGATCCTCGAGGACCATCCAGACGTCCTTCGAGAGCGAGCGGTAGGGCTTGCGGCCGAGGTTCGCGACGTTGACGGCGATCCGTCCTCCCGGCTCGAGCACGCGCAGGCACTCGGCGAAGACGTCGTGGAGCATCTCGAGGTACTCGAGGTACGAGCCGGGGATGTGGCCCTCGCCGAGCGCCTCTTCGTAGGCCTTGGCCGAGTAGTACGGCGGCGAGGTCGTCACGAGGGCGATGCTCTTGTCGTCGACGGCCGCCATCTCGCGGCTGTCGCCGCAGACGATGCTGTCGGCGACGGCGCACGGCCGCACCTCGTCGTCGGTGGAGACCACCGGCGCTTCGAAGCGCGCGTAGAACTTCGACGCGTCGTGGCTCTCGCGCTTGCCGACGCCGAAGCTCGACGTCGCCGTCTGCCGCCGTCCAGGCGTCGTGCTGGCTGCTCGTGCCATGCGGCTCCTCCCGGTGTCGAACGACACCAGTGTAGTTACCGAGACCCGTGTCCAGCGGCAAGTGGTGGGTTGAAGGTGATGCTCCCGGCGACGGTGTCGGGGACGATCTCGACCCAGGTCCGGCCCGGCGCGAGGCCGACCGCCTGGCCGGCGGCATCGGTGAAGCGCGTCGGGCGTGACAGCGCGGCCCGGTGCCAGGTCACGGCGATCGCCTTGCCGCCACGCAGCACGTAGCCGGCACCGCTGCCGACCGTCTGGCTCTCGATGTCGCCCGACCCCCCGGGGCTCTCGATGTAGGGCCCGATCGTGTAGTGGACGATCTCGACGACGACATTCGTCGCCGTCACTGGCTGGCCCGTCAGTGCGTCGACGTCCGGCACGCCGCTGTAGGTGTGCAGCCACGCGCCGGCTGCTGCGTCCCACTTCCACACGACGTCGGTGTCGTAGGAGAAGTTGACGCCAAACGACGCGATGCGGGACGCGCTCGCAGGGAGCGACCGCGTGAAGTCGAACACCGGCGCCGGTGGCCCGGTGACGTGGGGGAACAGCCCGTAGAGGGCCGCCGTGCTCGTGTAGAGGTTGTCCGGCGGCACCCTGCTCGCTATCCGGTGGGCGGCTGCCTGGGCGCCTTCGAGCAGGTCGGCAGGGTGGAGCCAGCCGAGCGACATGACGGTGTCGACGTCGGGGTTGATCCCGCCGGCAAAGGCCAGGATCGGGTGGCCGTAGGCGGCCATGATGTGCCAGTCCACCCAGCGCAGCGATCGGGTCGGACCGATGCTCGCGGCGTTCGTGCACTGGTAGACGGCGATATAGCGCATCACGAAGCCTTCCGCAGGGGTGTCGTAGACGACGTCTGCCTCGTTCAGGCCGCTCTGGGGCCGCGCCCCTTCGGGCTCGTTCCCGATCTTCACCGCAAGCGCCGGTCGATCGGGCACGATGTCGCTCGGAGCCGGCAGGTCCGTCAGCGGGCATCGCGCGACGGTCCTCGCAGGCACGCTCGTCGTCGTGGTGGTCGACGAGACCGATGCGGCTCGTCGATGGGTCGCATCCGACTTCGTCGCAGCCAAGCCGACGAGCGTCCCGCCGCCGGCGATCATGACGACGGCCAGGCCCAAGAGCAGCCGGCGCCAGCGGGTGGGGCGGCCCCTGCTGTGGAGGCGCCGAGGGGCCATAAACCCAGGCTACTCAGCTCGGCTCCGTGACGAGCCCCGGCCGCGCAACCGGTCGAGGTCGCGTCGGTCGCGCTTGGTCGGCCTGCCCGAGGCGGGGTCCCGGGCAAAGACCGGCTGGACGAGCTCGGGAGCTGGAGGCGGCGGGCTGTGGTCGACGAGGCAGACGGCGGCGAGCGGCGCCCCCAGCCTCTTGTCGACGACCTTGACCACCTCGAGGTCGCGGTCGCGCCCCCCGACGCGCACGGCCACACGGTCGCCGACGACGACGGTCGAGGACGCCTTGGCTGGCTTACGGTTGAGCCGGACGTGCCCGGCGCGGCACGCCTCGGTTGCCGCCGTTCGCGTCGGGTAGACGCGGACGGCCCAGAGCCATCGGTCGACCCGTGTGACGTCCATCAGGGCATCGTGGCACGGTCCGACCCCTCAGGGCGGGCGCACCCACTCCGGGGTGGCTGGGACGCGAGGCCGCCCGCCGCGCGCGCCGCGCCCGATGTGGGCGATGCGGTCGATGCGGTCGAGGTGGCCGAGGTGGCGAAGGCCTCGCGGAGAGCAGGAGGGAGCAGAGTCGTGAGACGAGCGATGCAGGGATCGGGACGGCCGGGGCCAAGTGGGGGCGCGCAGGCCCGCGCTGCCGCCCACGGAGGAGCATTCGCCGGCGCCTGCGTGGCTCTCGCCGCCGGTGTGCTCGCGTCGGGAGCTGCTCTCGTGCCCGCAGCCGCGGCGGCCACCCGCGCAGCCGCGGGCAGTCCTTCGCGGAGCTACTCACAAGTAACGACTCTCAAGGCAGTGCCGGGCATCCGGCTCGCGGCGATCGACGAGGTGAGGACCGGGAGCTCCCCTTACCGCGTGCATGTGCCGTTCGCCCAGCTGACGGGCCGGCTGACCGGCGCGGAGAGGCGCATCGACGTCACACTGGCAGCCGCGGCACGCGCCGACGTCGCAAAGTTCGAGCGCCAGGTGCGCGCCGACGTCCTCCCCGCGAGCCTGACCGGAGCCCGCCGGCTCTCGACTCTCGACGGCGTCGTCACGAGCGACCTCGTCTCGTCGAGGTACGTGTCGCTGACCATGACGACCGAGACGGTCATGGCGGGGGCCGCGCACGGGTTCGCGACCGTCACGACGACGAACGACTCTCTTGCGACCGGCCGGGCCGTCCCACTTGCCCGGCTGTTCCGGCCCGGCGCCCGGTGGCTCGCGATGCTGTCGGCTCGTAGCCGTCACGTGCTCCGACGTGAGCTCGGTCGAGTGACGACGCCACAGATGCTCGACCCGGGCACGGCGCCTGTCGCGTCGAACTTCGCAGCCTGGGCGTTGACGCCCTTCGGCCTCTCCCTCACGTTCCAGAACTATCAAGTTGCAGCCTATGTCGCCGGGAGCCCGACGTTGACGATCCCCTACGCGGACCTCGCCGGTGTCGGCCGCCGCGGGGGTCCCCTGTCGCAGGTAGCAGCCGATCCACCGCGACGGATGACACTGCTTCCGGCAGTCAGCCCGCCCGTCGTCGGCGAGTGCTCGCAGCCCGTTCACGACGTGGACTTCGCCGTTCCCGTCCCGTCGAGGTGCGCGTCGGGCGCAGTGAACGTCGTCGCCTGGGACGACCTCGTCGCCGTGGGGCTCCGCGTCATGGCGCTGCCGGCGCACGTCACCGTCGGAGAGGTTCGCCGGGCGATGTGCTCCGACACCACCACGTCCTACGAGGGATCGGACCTGCTCGAGGAGCACGCGGAGGCGCTCGTCGGGCGCTACCACGGCTGGCGCTTCGGCACGGCGGCACTCGAGGGCTTCCCGGCGTACTGCCACCGTCCGGCGACGACGTAGCGGGCCGCCGCCGCCTCGTCCTCAGAACCAGGTCGAGCACCACGGAGCCGGGGCCGAACGGAACATCGCCTCCGCGCGGGTGACGGCACCGTTGCGCTGCTCGTCGACGCGGCCAGCTCGGTGGAGCGCGTGCCAGGACATCCCGCCGAGGTAGACCGCGCCGAGGACGTCGACAGGCACGGTGAGGTCGGCCGTCGCGGTGGTCGTCGTGCAGGTCGCCCCGTCTCGACCGCCCTCGAGGAGGTACCGCCCACCGGTGAGGCCGCCCGGGTCGACGACGTCGACGACGAGGCCGTCGGTCGTCGCGTACCTCCGACCGGCCAGAGCCTGGGCGACGTCGAGCAGGCGAGCCCAGATGAAGTCGAAGCGGCCAGCCTGGCGGATGGCGCGTCCGTCCTCGAGCAGCCACGGCAGGTGCTCGTCGACGCCGCGCTGCCAGGCCTCGAGCGAGCGGACGAGGTCGACCTCGCAGCAGAACTGCCAGAGCGCGTGGTAGGCCTCGGGGGTCGACGCGACGAGCTCGTCGATGCTCAGCTGGCTGTTGGGCCGCATCTGGTCCCAGTCCTGCTTGGCCTGGTAGCGGACGTAGCCTTCGGGGATGCCCGAGGGTGACCGGTAGAGACCGAGCCTCGTCGCGGTCGGGGACGCGCCGGGCACGTCGACGACGCCAAGCGCGATGTCCCACCAGCGCGACGAGCGGTCGATCGCGCCGGGCTGCGCCGACCGGACGCGCTCGTAGATCGCGGGAGCCTCGCTGCGGAGCACCTCCGGCTCGACGAGAGCGACGTGCCCGGTGGAGCTCTCGCGGAAGCGCACGGCTCGCACGTCGACGTTGTAGACCGCCCCCTCGATCGCCGGGCCGAACCCGAAGCGCCCGTAGATGGGGTACTCGGCAGCGACGAGGATGCTCACCACCTCGCCGGCTTCCTTGCCGAGGTCGAGAGCGGCCCGCACCATTGCCGACAGCGCGCCACGGCGGCGGTGCGTCGGCGCGACGGTCGCGCTGCTCAGCGCCGCTGCGCGTACCGACGCAGGACCGGGGACCGTCAAGCTGGTCGCAGCGGAGCGGAGGGTGCCGCAGAGATAGGAGCCGTCGAACGCGGCCCACGTCCGGTCGAGGTCGACCTCGGCACGTAGGTGCTCGACGAGCCCCTCCGGCTGGTCCTGGTGGAAGCCTATCCGCAGGCAACGGACCCAGTCCGCCAGCTCGTCCTGCCCGACGAGACGCACGGCGGGGACCGGACGGCGCGCGGCGCCGTCACCCACGCCGCACCCTCTCCCCACTCGACCGACCCGCTTGCACGCGTCGTCCCACGGTGTCCACCCGTGCAGTCTCGCACGGCGTGGCATCCGCCTCGACCAGGGACTCGACGGTAGATGAGAGCATTCTCACCGCCGTCCCAGGTGCCTGTCAGGTCCGCCCGACAAGGTGAGCCCATGACGCAGCGCACACGGGGGTCCGGGCAGTGATCTCTTCGCCGTGGATGGTCGCCGTGCTCGCCGCCGGCGGAGCAGTCGCCGGTGGTGGCATCGCCTTGTCCCATGCTCCGGGAGCCACGTCGTCCGCCCCGGCTGTCGCCGCTGCGCCTGCGTCGTCGGCGAGCGTCCGTGCCGTGGTCGCGGAGACTGCGGCGCTCTCGCAGGCCATCGACGCGGCCCGGCAGCGCCTAGCTGTGCTCGCGTCCGCGGCAGGCACGTCTGCGTCTGCGTCGACGGCGACCGCTGTCGCCGAGCGGCAGATCGCGGCGGAGCGGTCACAGCTCTCACGAGAGCAACAGCAGCTCGTCATCGAGGCGGGCGCGTTGGCGCAGCGCAGCGCTGCCCTCGCGGCCGAGGCGTCGGCACTGCGACGAGCTGCTCCTGCGGCGCACGCGACGACCGGCGCGTCGGGGTCTCGAGACGGTGGAGACGCAGGAGGTGACGGAGATGGAGGCAACTGAGCCGACCGGCACGAGCGGTCCTCTGTCGTTGCCCGACGAGCTCGTCGCCGCCCGCGACCGCGCGCAGGCGGCGCGTGCCCGCACGTCTCGTGCTGTCGCCGGGCGACGGTCGCGCCAGCGCATCGGAGCCGTGGCGCTCGTCGGCTCCACGGTGCTCGCGACGGTGGCCCTGACCGAGGTCTATGCGCGCAACGACCTCCCCGGGGTCGTCGCAGGACCTTCCGGCAAGGTTGCGCGTCTCTCGCCGCCCACGACAGCAGCGGACGCGTCCGTCCTCGGCAGCATCGCCCGGGTCCTCGCGGCAGACAGGCAGCTCGTCACGTCGCTCGCCAAGGCCGAAGGTGCCCTCGCTGCGCGTGACGCAGCAGCAGCGCGCGCGGCACCGGCAGGCAGCGCCGCTCCCGCCGGCTCGTCTGGAGCGGCGGCCCTGCCACCTCTACCGGCTCTGCCGGCCATCCCGGCGGTGTCGCCCCCTGCTGCCCACGCGACGACCGGAGCCTCCGGTGTGCCGTGAGGCGAGGAGATCGCGCTCGGGTGCAGGCGCGCGCGTCGGTGGCGCCGCTGGGCCGGTCGTGCTCGTGCGGGCCTCGACGCGCGCGATGGCGACCGGGATCACCGTCCAGCTCGTCGTCGAGCCTCAGCTCGTCGCGGATCCCGACAGGGCACTCCAGGTCTTCCACGAGGTCGAGTCGGTGTGCACGCGCTTTGGCACCGACAGCGACCTCGTCCGCCTCAATCGCGCACCGGACCGATGGCATCGGGTGCCACGCGTGCTGCTCGACGCGCTCGTCGAGGCCCATCGCGGCCATGTCCTCACGCGTGGAGCCTTCGACCCGAGAGTGCTCACCTCGCTGCGTGCCCTCGGCTACGACCGCGGATTCCGCTCCTGTGTTGCCAACGTGGCCCTCGAGGATCGGGACGTGCGACGGGTCCACCCGCGTGGGCTCTGGCGACCCCGTTTTCGGTGCGCGACGAGCGAGGTGCACCTGCGTGGCGACCCGGTCGACCTCGGGGGGATCGGCAAGGGGCTCGCCGTGCGCTGGGCTGCAGCGCGCCTCGCCGCGCAGCCTGCGGTCTCGTCATACCTCGTCGAAGCCGGGGGTGACTGCTTTGCGGCAGGACCGGGGCCCGACGACGGCCTCGGCTGGCGCATCGCCGTGGAGGACCCTGACGGCGGCGCTGAGCCGGTCGCCGTCGTGCGGGTCGTCGACCGGGCGGTGACGACCTCGTCGGTTCGCTTGCGGACCTGGACGGTGAAAGGCCGGTCCGTCCACCACATCCTCGACCCGCGGACTGGCATGCCCGGCGGTGCAGGCCTGCTTGCCGTCACGGTGGTGGGAGCGGATCCGGCCGTCAGCGAGATCTGGTCGAAGTCGCTGTTCCTCGCGGGACGCGCCGGGATCGCCTCGCTCGCGAACCGCCGCGGCCTTGCTGCCTTGTGGGTCGGCGACGACGGGGCAGTCGAGACCAGCCCGGGCATGGACCGCTACGTGATGTGGAGGCGGACATGACCGGTCGGCTCGACACGGCACGCGTTCTCGCGGCGACGGCGGCAACGGTGGTGCTGGCCGTCGGCGCGGCGTGCGCAGCGGGCTATCTCGTCGTCAGCGCGGCCGCCCCGACGATCCACAGCCGCTACGTGCTCTGGATCACCGGGCGGGCCCTCGGTCTCGCTGCCTACCTCGCGCTGTGGGCGCTCGTCCTTTTCGGACTGGCGATGCGTCGACGGGGACGCCGCATGGTCCGGTTCGTCCATCCCGAAGGACGCCTGCGCGCCCATGCCGCCCTCGCAGTGGCGACGTTGCTCCTCGTCGTCGGTCACCTGAGCTCGCTGGCCCTCGACCGCTACGCAGGAGTCGGCTGGTGGGGGGCGCTCGTTCCGGGCATGTCCCATTACCGCAGGATCGCCGTCGGGCTGGGAGCGGGGGCGTTCTTGGCCATGCTCGTGATCGGCGCGAGCGCGTCGCTGGCCGGCCGCCGGGGAACCAAGCACTGGCTCGGCGTCCACAAGCTCTCGCTGGTCGTGTTCCTCGCGGTCTGGGGACACGGGGTCTTCGCAGGCAGCGACACGCCGGCGCTCCGTCCCGTCTACCTCTCGACCGGTGCCCTTGTGGCCGTCGCGGCGGCGATGGGCGCCGTGCGCGATCGCGACCCACGACACGAGGGCGAGGCGGGCCGTGACGCGGGCCGTGACGCGGTCGCTGCTGCGGCGGTGGGCCCGACCGGAGGTGCGAATTGGACGCGGTGACCGCAGGTGTGCGTCGTGGCGCGTTTGGCGTCACTGGCGAGACCCACGCACGACTTCTCGCCGGGCCGACGGAGGACGAGGGGCCGGAGCCCTGGGGCGCGCACCTCGTACGTCTCGGACCGCTCCCGACCGGATCCTCGGCTGCGAGTCTGCGGCGCGTGGTCCACGAGAGCGGCCTCCGGGGACGCGGCGGAGGCCAGTTCCCGACAGCGGTCAAGCTCGACCAGGCCGCGCGTGCGAGCGAGCGTACGGGCGAGCGGGCGCTCGTCGTCGTCAACGTGAGCGAGGGCGAGCCGGCGAGCCGCAAGGACCGTGTGCTCTGCGCGCTACGACCTCACCTCCTCCTCGATGGCGCAGAGGTTGCCGCGCGCAGCGTCGGCGCGACGGACGTCGTTGTCTACCTGCACCGGCAGGGCAGAGCGGCGCGAGCCCTCGAGCATGCCGTCGCCGAACGCGCGGCGAGCGCTGCGAGCGCTGCAGTCGTCCATCTCGTCGATGCGCCGCAGCGGTACGTCGCAGGAGAGACGAGCGCTGTCGTCTCGTTTCTCGGGGGTCGTGCAGCGGTGCCGCGGCGGACGAGCATCCCGGCCGCCGTCGACGGTGTCGGCGGGCGGCCGACGGTGGTCGGCAACGCCGAGACGATCGCACACCTCGCGCTGATCGCGCGCTACGGAGCGCCGTGGTTTCGCGAGGTGGGCTCGCCCGAGGTGCCGGGCTCCACTCTTTGCACACTTGCCGGCGGAGTCTCGCGGGTCGGCCAGGTCGTCGAGGTGCTCGGGCAGGCGACGATCGGCGACCTGCTCGCCAGTCACGGAGGGCTCGGGGGGGTCCCCGACGCGGTGCTCGTCGGCGGCTACGCAGGGACCTGGGTCGGCGGCGCAGCGGCATGGTCCGCGCCGGTCGACCGTGCAGCGCTTCGCCGCGCGGGCGTGCCCCTCGGCTGTGGTCTGGTCGCGCCGCTCGCCGGGAGATGCTGCGGGATCGCGGAGACCGCCCGGATCGTCGAATGGCTGGCAGGGGAGTCGGCGGGCCAATGTGGACCCTGTGTGAGCGGTCTGCCCGACCTGGCCCGCGGCCTCGGGGACCTCGCGGGGGGACGTGCGTCGCGTCGCGACGTCCGCCGGCTTCGCGAGCTGGCGGCGTCGCTGCGCGGGCGCGGTGCCTGCGGCCATCCGACAGGGGTCGTCGGTCTCGTCGAGAGCGCGCTCGAGACGTTCTCCGTCGAGGTCGCGGCGCACGTCGCGGGTCGGGCGTGCATCTCGACCGGCGAGCTCTCCGGCCTGCCGCTGCCGTTGCGCCGCGAAGAGCCGGGCTCGTGAGGGTGCTACCCGGTTCCCCCGGTCCCCCCGTCCGGCTCGTCCTCGACGGCACGCTCTGCGACGGGCACGGCATCTGCTCGCTGCGCTGTCCCGAGCGCATCTGGCTCGACGAGTGGGGCTACGCAGTGGTCGACGAGCGCGAGATCGTCGACGACCGGACCGCGGCGCGCGCTCGCCGTGCCGTCGCCGCCTGTCCGGCCCGGGCGTTGTCGTGTGTCGCCGGCACACCGGGCCGGGACGTGCCACGGGACGCGCCCTGCTCTCGCCGAGGGCAGGATTGACCGGTGGATCACAGCAGGCACGGAGCGCGAGCCCTCATCCACGCTCGCCGCCGCGGTGCGGTGCCGATCCTCCTCGGTCTTCTCGTGGCCGTCGGGGCGGCGGTGGGGCTTCTCGCGACGACCGGCGGGAGCCGTGCCCCGACTCTGCCGGCGAGGATCGATCTCGGTGGCCGCCCGCACGTCGCGCGCCGGCCGGGAAGCCGTGGTGTCGTCGTCGTGACGCCCCGGCACCCCGTCGTCGTCGAAGGCGAGAGCGAGCACGACGGGGGTCAGGACTCCCAGGGTGGTGGTGGCGACGCGGGGCACTGACGCGCCGCTCGGCCGGGACGGGCGTCGGACGCGGGCCCGGCTCGGCCGGTTTGGCTCGGCAGGCCGTCTCGCTGCCTTCCACGGTCTCGTCCTCGCAGTCGTGCTCGGCGCAGTCGTCGTCGCGCTCGTCCGCGATTTCACTGCCAGCTACGAGTCGCTTGCGGCCGAGAGCTTGGCTGCCGAGGTGAGGAGCTTCGCCGCAGCGGCTCGCGCCCGCCCGGCTGGCGAGGGGCTGCATGTCCTCTCGATCGACTACCTGCGACGCCACGCGCTCCCGACCGGAGAGGTCCTCGTCGTCTCCGACGTCGGCTCAGGCGAGGTCGAGACGGCGGGTGCCCGGTCGGTGGTCGCCAGCCCCGTCGTCGCCAGGCTCCTCGCGACGCCACCTGACCGGACGGTCGTCCGGACGCTGTCGGTCGCGAGCCGACCTGTCGAGATCGTCGCGGCACCCATCACTGCCGGCGCCACCCGTGTCGGGACGTTCCTCGCCTCCTCGGATCTCTCCTCCTCCGCTGCCCAGCGTGCGCGAGTTCTCGACCTCTCGGTCGCCGAGGCGCTCGTCGCCCTCGCTGCGGGTGTGACGAGCGCGTTCTTGCTGCTCCGCCGGCTGCTCGGGACGATCGGTCGGATCACGACGACTGCAGACGAGATCGGTCGGGGCCGCCTCGAGCGCCGACTCGGCGACGCTGGTCGGTCGGACGAGGTCGGCGAGCTGGCGCAGACCTTCGACGCGATGCTCGAGCGGATCGACACGGCGATGACGGCCCAGAGACGCCTGCTCGCCGACGTCTCCCACCAGCTGCGGACACCTCTGACGATCGCACGGGGCCACCTCGAGGTCCTCGAGAGAACGGGCACTGCCGACCAGGCACGGGTGGACGAGACCGTCACGCTCGTCCTCGACGAGATCGAGCACATGCGTGGGCTGATCGAGCGGCTCCTCCTGCTCGGTCGAGCGATGGAGCCCGATTTCCTGGCCCCCGAGCCGGTCGAGCTCCGCGCCCTGCTCGCCGATCTCGCCGAAGCGGCGACCGTGCTCGCTCCCGGTCGGGTGGTCCTGTCGCACGCGCCCGACCTCGTCGTCGAGGCCGATCCGGCCAAGCTACGCGGTGCGCTTCTCAACCTGGTCGACAATGCAGTGCGCGCCAGCGCCGGAGTCGGCACGATCGGGCTCGGGGCGCTCGTCGCCGACGACGGCCGTCTCGAGCTGGTCGTGGAGGATGCGGGACCGGGGATCCCCGCCGAGCAGGTCGAGGCCGCGCTGCGCCGGTTCGCGCGACCGGGTGCGCGCGACTCCGACGGCACCGGCCTCGGTCTCGCGATCGCGAAGGCTGTCGCAGAGAGCCACGGGGGCAACCTCACGATCGAGCGCTCTGGCTTGGGCGGTGCGAGGGTGGCTGTCGTGCTCCCGCGCCGGCTCGTCGTGGCGCGCCGATGAGCACCGTGCTCGTCGTCGAAGACGACCCTCGGATCGTGTCGTTCCTCGTGCGCGGGCTCGCTGCCGAGGGCTACGACACCGAGGTGGCGGGGGACGGGATGACTGCCGCGTCGGTGCTCGTCTCCGACGCGTCGCGTTTCGCCGTGGTCCTGCTCGACCTCGGTCTTCCGGGGACCTCGGGCGAGGAGGTCCTCCAGCTTCTGCGTGCTCGCGACGCAAGTGTGCCGGTCATCGTCCTGACTGCTCGTGACACGGTCGCAGACAAGGTCACAGGCCTTGATCTTGGTGCGAACGACTACGTCACCAAGCCGTTCTCGTTCGCGGAGCTGCTCGCTCGGATCCGCGCCGCCATCCGATCCACGGGGCCTGCCATGGCGACGGAGCTTGTCGTGGGGGAGCTCCGTCTCGACCTCGTCGGGAAGGTGGCGTGGCGAGGAGGCCGGCGGATCGATCTCTCCCAACGGGAGGTGGCTCTCCTCGAGCTGTTCATGCGGCACGCCGGTCGGGTGCTCGCACGCTCGCGCATCCTCGCCGAGGTCTGGCAGTACGGCTTTGCGACGGAGAGCAACGTCGTCGACGTCTACGTGGGTTACCTGCGACGCAAGCTCGACCGGCCAGGGCTGCCGCCCGCGATCGAGACGGTACGCGGTGTCGGCTACCGACTCGTCAACGCGTGACGGGCGCGCACGTGTGCTGCCACGGTCCCGGGATGCGTCCCCGGTGGCGCGCGACGACTCGATAGGTGGCTTGCGCGAGAGACCTGATTCCCCGGGCGCGAAGCACCGCTCCGAGCCACTGGACCGGCCGCGGCCCGGTCCCAAGCCAAGCGGCGACGGCCTGCGAGCCGGAGCACCGCTGCTCGCCGTCGACGAACCACAAGGCGCTGCTCACCTCGTCACGGGTGAGCGCGACGGCGTCGAGATCCGCCGACTGCCAGGCCATCACGGTTGCCCGCAGGTGGAGGTGGCGGTCGAGGGCACGTCCCGTGCTCGTGCAGAACCCGCAGTCGCCGTCGACGAGCAGCAGTGGTTTCGCCATCTCGACAACCGAGGGTACTCGTGCCCGAGGTCGTCGACGAGCTCGGGGGAGAGCCTCGTCGCTCCTGTTCGAGCTGGCGAGCTCCTCGAGGCGGCGGCTCGTCCGAAGGCACAGGGCGCTGAGCTGGACACTTACCGTGGTCGGGACCGGCGTCGATCCGGTGACCTCGCGCTTTTCAGGCGCGCGCTCTGCCAACTGAGCTACCCGACCTCGTCAGCACAGGCTAGCCGTCCGGGGCACCCGACGGGGAGGCTCGGACAGACCTGTCGCCTCGAGCGCGTAGCCCGAGGCGACTGTTCGTGCTGTCTGCGGACCTGACGGGATTTGAACCCGCGACCTCCGGCTTGACAGGCCGGCGTGCACTCCGAGCTGCACCACAGGTCCTCGTTTCCCGGCTGCCCGCTCTTCGGGCATCTGAGCTTCCGGGTAGAGGCGTGAGCATCCTAGGCGATCCGTGGTGGGCACCGTGCGGGAGCCGATCGGCGGACCACAACGGCAACTGACCAGGCGCCGCGCGGAGCCGGTTCGCGTTCCCGCTCGGCGCTGACAGCCCAGGTCGAGACCTGAGCAAATAGCCCTGTCGGCCTTCTCGGTCAACGACCGGTGCTCGGTGCGGATCGTCTCGATGCCCCCGTCGAACAGCTCCGAGCCCTCTTCGGGCGTTCCGGCTCGCCATCGGCGACGACAGGATCCACCACAGGCTCTGGTCCAGGTCACCGTCACCGACGACACCGTCACCGACGACACCGTCACCGACGACACCGTCACCGACGACACCGTCACCGACCCCCAACGGGATTCAACCCAGATCCGAGCGGAGCCGACCAGCGGTTTCGCGCGGGCGCTGACAATCCAGGCGACATTCGAGCTACCTGAGCCCGAGTTGCCGAGTCCTAGAGCGAGGTGGAAGGCCCAGCAAGAGGCCCGTCGGGTTCCGTAGCCCACAGGAGCTGGTCGGAGCCGTCGTCATGTCAGGGGCCTTCTCCGTCGCGCTGCGATGTCCGTGTGATGATATGTTCACCCATAAGGTGAAGGTTGGAATCGGATATGTGTTACAGCTACTTCAGGCCAAGGGTGAAGCTGATGGTCCATGCGTGTCGAGTTCGAGGACGACGATCTGCGGCGACTCTACGAGGAGCCGGACTTCCGGCTGTCGAGCATCGGGCACGACCTCACGCGGGCCTACCGGAAGATCGTCGGGTTCGTGGCGGCGGCGTCCGACGAGCGAGACCTGCGTGCCATGAGGTCGTTGCACTTCGAGAAGCTCGAAGGCGATCGATTCGGGCAGCACTCTCTACGGCTGGACAAGCAGTGGAGGCTGATCGTCAAGCTGGACACCACACAGGAAGGCAAACAGGTCGTCGTCATCGAGGTCGTCGACTACCACTGAGCGAAAGGAGGGCATGATGACCAGTACCCTGATAGCTGCCGAAGCGTTCCCTCCGGGCGAGTACTTGCGGGATGAGCTCGAGGAGCGGGGGTGGAGCGAGAAGGAGTTCGCGGAGATCGTCGGCCGTCCGGTGCAGGCCGTGTCGGAGATCTTGAACGGGCGCAAGCAGATCGTTCCCGAGACGGCCCTCGCGTTTGCGGAGGCGCTCGGCACGAGCGCCGAACTGTGGGTGAACCTGCAGACGGCGTTCAATCTCCATGAAGCGAAGTCCAACCGACCGCTGGTGACTGAGGTGACGCGCCGCGCTCGGCTCCGATCTCGAGTGCCGGTGGCCGAGTTGCGGCAGCGCGGGTGGCTTCCCAATACCAACGACCTTGACGTGTTGGAGGCTGCGGTCAAGGAGCTTCTGGGTATTTCGGATCTGGACGCCGAGCCGCAGTTTGCGGTGGCAGCGCGTCGCTCGAACGCGACTGTGTCGTTCTCACCTCAGCAGACCGCGTGGCTAGCTCGGCTTCGCCGCGTCGCTCAGGCTCGGACGGTGGCTGCCTTCGATGCCAGCTCGGTCTGTGCGCTGGCGGGGGACTTGGTGCATCGGATCCATGATCCGACTGATCTCGGGGAGCTTGAGAGCTGGCTGGCTGAGGTCGGGGTGATCCTGGTTACTTTGCTCCCGCTCAAGTCCAGCAAGCTGGATGGAGCGGTGATGCTGCTCGATGACGGTAGCCCGGTCATTGGGCTCACGAGTCGGGGCGACCGGATGGACGGGTACGTGTTCACGTTGCTCCACGAGCTCGCTCATGTTTGTCTGGGACACCTCGAGACAGTGGCTGTCCGAGCGGACGAGGACATCGTCACCGCTACCGAACTCGACGGCCCCGAGGCTGAAGCGAATCGACAGGCCGCCGAATGGATTCTCCCTGAAGAGACCCCGCTCCCCGCCGGTCGGCCGTCCATGGGCGCAATCCTCCAGATAGCTGGACGTCATCGGATCCATACCAGCTTCGTAATCGGTCGCATCCAGCGGGCTCGCCAAGATTGGGGGCTGCTACGTCGGTCCATCCCTCGGGTGCGTCCCTACATCACGGTGGAGAACTGAGGTCCGGCTATGGCTATTGCACTCGTGTCTCGGCCCGTCGCTCTTCGACAGACCTTCTCGTTCTACGTTTCAGGCAAGGATCCCGAGCGGATCCGGTACTGCGCTGAACAGCCCGATCATCCACCCTTTACTGAGCAGATCAAGCATGAGGCGGAACTCGCCCAGACGCACAATGCCACTTGTCTTCTTGCCATCGGCTACCATTGGCTAACTCGATCAGTTCAGCACGACGAAATGCTTCGAGCTTTCGAAGGTGTTGCGTTGCCTCACCGTCAAGAAGCGAACGGTCGGAGAGCCTCCCCCCCGGCGAACTGGGTCTCGACGACGGCCCGATAGCACTCGCCACCGGTGTAGCCACCGGGGCCGATCGGGCGCAGCACCCGGCGGTCGGCCTCTGCGACGAGGCCCAGCCGGTCGAGCAGTTCACCCCAGAGCGCCACCCCCGCGATGCCGGTGAGGTCGTCCTCGGTCGCGGCGACGACCGGGTGAGCGACCTGGCGTCGTGGTCGGGCGATGACCTTGTCTTCGATCTCGAACAGGGGCGCGGTAGTCTTCACCGGACAGGTGCTCCTCTCCTCGGCTGACTGTGAGGCTTCGACTCCCACATTCTCCCAGGTAGCGGAGCATTTGTCGCGTCAATCGGGCGCGCGTATCGCTATTTCTCTACAAAATCATGGTCAGAATCGCCTCGTCCGCACTCTCGAAACGCAAGACGATCCCGGTGGCGCCGTTTTCACCGGAGTGCAAGAGCGCCTCAGCGAGCTCGAGTCCGAACGACGAACCAAGCACGACGCGGTCGCCGACCTCGAGGCGGACGACTTCAAGGAGACAGCCCCCGTCGACCTTCTCGATCAGCTACCGGTGCTCGGTGCAGACCTTCTCGATGCCCCCGCTGAACAGCTCCGGGCCCTGTTCGAGGCGTTCCGACTCGCCATCCGCTACGACAGGCCCCAGCACCAGGCTCTCGTCCAGGTCACCCTCACGGACGACACCATCGACCACCTCAACACGAACGTCGTCCCCCTCTTCGCCAGGGGAGCCCGCTCACTTGAGCCGACGTCGGCCGTCACCTCCCGGCACGGATCTGTGTGGCACCCCCAACGGGATTCGAACCCGTGTTACCGCCTTGAAAGGGCGGCGTCCTGGGCCGCTGGACGATGGGGGCGCGGTGCAGGCTGGATGAGGCTACCAGCGGCACCTGGTCGTGCGGGTCGCTGCATCGGTGCCTGCCCGGCCCCGGCCCCGGCCCCGGCCCCGGCCCCGGTCACACTGGCCCCGGTCACACTGGCCCCGGTCCCGCGGCGCTCGGCCGGGTACGTCCGTGGACCAAGGGCGCGCTACGGTCCTGCATCGAGCCTCCAGCCTTTCCCCGGCGCCGGACCGAGCTCGGGCTGGACCCAGGAAGGAGGCAGTCATGCCGCACGACGCGCTGCAGGAGTCGTGGGAGGAGATCGACCGCTACATCGTCGACCGGCTCCTACCGGCGGACGAGGCGCTCGACGCCGCCCTCGTGTCGAGCGCGAGGGCCGGCCTGCCGTCGATCAACGTCGCTCCCAACCAAGGTGCGCTCCTCGGCCTGTTCGCCTCGATGACGAGCGCTCGACGTGTGCTCGAGATCGGCACCCTCGGGGGCTACAGCACGATCTGGCTGGCCCGTGCCCTGCCGCCGGCCGGTCGTCTCGTCTCGCTCGAAGCCGAGGGTCGCCACGCCGACGTCGCACGCGCCAACGTCGCGCAGGCGGGCCTGGCAGGGATCGTCGAGATCCGGGTCGGGCCGGCGCTCGAGCTGCTGCCCGAGCTCGAGCGTGAGGGCGTCGAACCCTTCGACATGGTCTTCGTCGACGCGGACAAGGCGCACAACCCCGAGTACTTCGCGTGGGCGATGCGGCTCACCCACGTCGGCAGCGTCGTGGTGGTCGACAACGTCGTCCGTCAGGGTCGTGTCGTCGACGCCGCGAGCAACGACGCCGATATCGTCGGGACCCGCCGACTGTACGATGCCGTCGCAGCCGAGCCACGGGTCCGCGCGACGGCTGTCCAGACGGTCGGGACAAAGGGTCACGACGGCTTTCTCGTCGCCCTGGTGGTCGGGAACCAGTAGCGGGCCGGATGCAGGTCTGGGCGCTCCGACGCCCTACCGTAGGGAGGGGAGGCGGCGGGTTGCATTGGACCGGCCGTGCGAGTTCCAGGTGACATGGGCCGACGAGGCGACGACGGAGGGACGATGACCGAGGACCGGACCACCGTGCAGGCCGTGCGGCCAGGTGCTGCACACGTGGAGCGCCACTTCTCGGACTGCCCGCGGCTCACGGCGACGCTCACGCCGGTCAGGAACCGCGACGCGCGACCGTGCACGTGCGATCCCGAGCGTCTCGACGCCGCCCTGCGCCCTGCGATGCGTGGGGCGCCTCGACCTGCCTGAGCGGCGCCGCGACGTGTCAGCGCTGTGCCGGGTCCGGGGCCAGTAGCCACTCCGTGCCGGCAGCGCCGTCGCGCAGCTCGACGCCGAGGCTGGTCAGCAGCTCGCGCACGGCATCCGCGTCCGCGAAGCGCTTCTGCTCGCGAGCGACACGCCGCAGCTCGACGAGCGCGTCGACGAACGGCCCGACGACGGCTCGTGGGTCACGAAGACCGTCATTGGCGAGCTGACCGAGCTCGACGATCATCGTCCGCAGGCTTGCGCGGGCGCGTTCGAGCTCGTCGGCCTGGGGAATGTCCGTGGACCAGTCGACGATGAGCTGCTCGACGCCGAGCACTGCGGCGACGGCTCTCGAGGCGTCCCGAGCGGCGACCGCGTCGGCAAAGTCTGCCTCGTGGCTGCGAACGAGGTCGAGAAGCGGGGACACCGGGAGCCGGGGCACAGGGCTCCCGGCCTCGGAGGACCCGGGCTGCGCGGCCGGGCCCTGCCCGACGTCGCGCGCGGCGAGGATGCTCCCGAGCAGCGGCGTGTCGTCCGCTGCGGCGAGGAGGTCGTCGAGAGGGACCTCGCTGCCCGCGGCGAAGGTCGCCGAGCGCCCGAGCTTGCGGACGGTCACGACGCCGAGCCCGGCCACGGTCGCCGTCCTCGCGACGAGGTCGATGACGCAGGCCGTGTGCTCGTCGACGCCGAGCACGACGTGCGATGGCGGGAGCATCTTCTCCATGACCGCCAGTCGCCGCTCTCCGAGGTAGCAAAAGCGCGTGTCGTGCGTGCCGCCCTCGGCGTTGTTGAAGTGGGGCACGACGGCGACGTCGAGACCGACCGACCCGAGGACGTCGAGCCCGTCGAGCCAGTGGGGGTCCTCGCCCGCCTTGTAGATCTCGTAGACCGGGACGGTGAACGCGCCGAGCGTGAGAGCGGCGGCGCTCGAGAAGGTCACGGCACCACCGTGCGCCAGCTTCTCGACGAGCAGTCCCGGTACGACGCTCCCGGTCCAGCGCCGCAGCGCGTAGGTCGGGCTGCCGGGTCCCGAGAAGACATAGCGGGCATCACGCAGCCTGGCGGTGAGCTGCTCTTTTGCAAACGGACTGTCGGTCGTCGAGTCGGCGTCGAGCAGGCCGGAGGCCACGTCGATCCGCGTCTGGAGGCTCTCTTGGAAGTAGGACTCGACCCGAGCGGCGATCTCCCGGGCGTTCTCCTGGAAGCCGAACGGCGTGTCGAGGAGCACCACGGGGCCCGCCTGCGCGTCGAGCCGCCGGAGAATGTCGCGGTGGGTCTTCACCATCGTCGGCGAGGTCTCCCCCGAGCCCATGAGGGTGAGGATCCGCGGCACTGCGTCGACGGGTGCACCAAGCTCCTCGTCGCCGTCTCGTACCGGCCCGGACGTGCTGTTCACGAGGGGTCCGGTCCCGGCTGCTCCGGGCGCATGGTCCCGTCCCAGCGCAGTCCGCCGGGCAGCTCGCCCCAGGGGTCGTCGGGGACGTCGTCGTCGGCCCCCGGGATCGGCGGCGCCAGCGTGCCCTCGAGCGCCTCGACGAGCTCGCCCTGGATGAAGGAGAGGTAGCTGTAGCAGACCCAGTCTGCGTAGCGTGCGTCCTCCGGCTGGATCTCCACCGGCTCCTCGCTCACCTCGAGCGTCGTCCCGAGCACGAGTCGCAGGTCGTTGAGGGCTCCGAGCCACGCAGCGGCTTCTTCGTCGTCGAGGTGGCTCGCGGACGCCGTCTGCGCCAGCACGGCGAGCGCCTCGCGCCGGTGCTCGAGCAGCTCCTGGCGGACGAGGGCCGCGTACGCGGCCTCCGCCACCTCGTCGCGCGCGTAGGCGACGGGGAAGAGCCTGCGTAGCGCGGGCGGAGGTGCCGACAAGCCGTCGCCGATCCCGTCGAGCAGCCCTTCGAGCTGACCGGGCAGGGAAGCGAGCAGATCCCGTTCCTCAGGTGGCAGCCGAACGTCGAAGCCGCCACGTCGCGCGCGACTGATGCGCCGTCGCGGGCTCACTCGGGCTGCTCGAGGGTTGCCCAGAGCCCGCAGCGGTGCAGACGGGACACGTCGTTCTCCGCCCGCTCCCGGGGGCCGGACGCGACGACCGCACGACCCTTGTGGTGGACGTCGAGCATGAGCTTGGTGGCCTTCTCCCGTGAGTAGCCGAACAGCTTCTGGAGCACGTAGGTCACGTAGGTCATGAGGTTGATCGGGTCGTTCCAAACGACGACGAGCCACGGCCGCTCCGTCACGAGCAGGGTATCGGTAGACGACTCCCGCTCGATCGTCGTCCCCGCGCCACCGGAGCTGTTCACAGCGCAGCGTCCGTCACGGCCAGCTCGTCGTGCACGGCATCCGCGAAGCCCATGCCGTCGATCGCGTGGACGCCGACGGGTGTCGCGCGCCGGTGCAGGCCGAGGTAGAAGACGATCATCGCAGACCATGCCGCGGTCGCCCCCGCGAGGTGGACCTCGACGACGGCGGCGTTGTCGTGGAGGAAGTACTGCGTGTAGCCGAGCGTTCCTTGGACGAAGAGGATCTCGAGCAGGAGCCGCGCGCGTCGCTGGACCGTGCCCGGCGCTCGTGTCTGGTGGAGCGCGAACAGCAGTGCGAGCGTCATGCCGACGAGGAAGAGGGCGATGTCGGCATGGAGCTCGGCCATGTCGCGGAACGACTCGGGGACGCGCTTTGCCCCGGGGCCGCCGGCATGCGGTCCGCTCCCCGTGACCATCGTGCCGGCCATCACGAGCACCGTGATGGTGGCGAGGAGCAAGCGAGACAGCCAGAGCAGGTCCTTGCCGACGAGCCGCTCCATGGCACGTTCGCCTTGGCTCGCGTGGACGTAGAGCACGATCGCGTCGGCGACGATGGCGAGGGTGAGCAGGAAGTGGAGCGCGACCCAGTACGGGTTGAGCTTGGTGAGCACGACGATCCCGCCGATGACGATCTGCCCTGCGATCCCTGCGACCAGTCCCGACGAGAGCCAGACGAGGTCACGGCGGCGCACGCTCGGCGACAGCGAGGCGAGGAAGGCGACCGCCGACACGACGGTGACGGCGACGCTCACCATCCTGTTCGAGAACTCGACGAGGGGGTGGAACGACACCGCAGGCGTCACGCTCGAGCGCGAGCACGTCGGCCAGTCGTGGCAGCCGAGCCCGGACCCCGTGAGCCGGACCGCCCCGCCTGTCACGACGAGCAGGGCGTAGCAGATCGCCGCGACGAGGACGATCCGACGGAACAACAGAGGGCTCACCGAGGGCATGCGCACGCGGCACCCATCGTAGGGAGGTCGGCCACCCGCGGCCACCCGGGGCCGCACCGGCGGTCGCACCCGCGGTGCGAGCTCACTCGAAGCGGAACGTCGCTGCTGCGACCGCCGGCGCGACGACGGCCCAGACCGCGAGGACGATCCAGGCTTCGACAGGCACCGCTCCGCCTGTCCCGAGGCTCGGGTGGAGGACGTCGGCGAGGGCGGCACCGGGCAGGAGGCGGGCGACGCTCGCGGCGCCGCCGAGCTTGGCGAGGGGGAACATGATGCCGCTGATGCCGAGGACGACCAGGTAGGCGCCGTTCGCGACGGCAAGCGTCACCTCGGCGCGCAGCGTGCCGGCGAGCAGGAAGCCGATCCCCGCGAACGCGACCGTGCCGAGCAGCTCGGCGCCGACCGCGGCGGGCACGCCAGCGTGGGGATGCCAACCGAGCCCGAAGGCGATCGCCCCGAGCACGACGACCTGGACGGCCTCGACCACGAGGACGGCGAGGATCTTCGCAGCGAGGAGGGTCGAGCTGTCGAGCGGCGTCGACCCGAGGCGCTTCAGCACCCCCCAACTGCGCTCGAAGCCCGTCGAGATGCCGAGGTTGACCATGGCTGTCGAGACGACCGCGAGGGCGAGCACGCTCGGAGCGAAGAAGTCGACGCGCGACGTCGTGCCCGTCGCGACGATCGGCACGAGCGAGAAGAGCACGAGCCCGGCGACGGGGATGAGGAAGGTGACGAGGAGCCGCTCGCCCTGCTCGAGGGTCATGCGGACCTCGGCGGCCGTCTGGGACCGCAGGGCTCGCGCGTTCATTGTCATTCGGGCCCTCGTGGCACCTGGCCGTCGCCCCCGGTCAGCCGCAGGAAGGTGTCCTCGAGCGTCTGCCGGCCGGCGCGCAGGTCGGCGAGGACGAGGTCGTGCTCGGCGAGCCATGCGGTGACCGTCGCGACGAGGCCGGGCGTGGCTGCTGCGGCGACCCGGTACTCCCCGGGACCGATCTCGGTGACGCGCGCCCCGACCCGCTCTCCGAGCGCGGCGACGTCGATGCCCGTCGGAGCTGCGAAGCGGATCTCCTCGGCTGTCGTGACGAGGTCCGCCGGCCTGCCCGCGGCGACGACGCGTCCGTGGTCGACGATCACGACACGGTCGGCCATCCGCTCGGCCTCGCCGAGCTCGTGGGTCGTGAGCAGGACTGACGTGCCGTCGGCTCGCAGGGAGGCGACGATCTCCCGGATCGCGATGCGCCCTGCCGGGTCGACGCCGGCGGTCGGCTCGTCGAGAAAGGCAACCCGTGGCCGGCCGACCAGCGCGAGCGCGAGCGAGAGGCGCTGACGTTCGCCGCCCGAGAGACGCTTGGCCGGAGTGGAGGCGACCTCCTCGAGGCCGGTCAGCGCGAGGAGCTCGCCGGGGTCCCGGGCGTCGTCGTAGTAGGACGCGAAGAGCCGCAGCGCGCGCGCGGGGCTGAGAACCGGGTACGTGCCGCCCTCCTGGAGCATCACGCCGACCGCGGGCGCGAGCCGACGCCGGTCTGCCAGCGGGTCGAGCCCGAGGACGCGGACCCGTCCCGCCGCGGGTCGCCGGTAGCCCTCGAGCGTCTCGACCGTCGTCGTCTTGCCCGCCCCGTTGGGACCGAGAAGGGCGACGACTTCGCCGGGTTCGACGGAGAGCGCTATGCCGTCGACAGCCGTGACGCCGCCGTAGCGGACGACGAGACCCTCCACCTCGATCGCCGCCACCTCCCGGAGGCTACCGGCTGGCCGGCCCGCTGCCCAGCCGGACGGCACGCTGCGGCGGCCAGGCGTCGCCACCCCGACGAAGGCGGCCTGTCCCGGCCGGCGTGTCAGTGGCGCCGAGGCGCCTCGAACCGGTAGCCGAGGCCGCGGATCGTCGTGATGAGCACGGGCCTCGACGGGTCTGCCTCGATGCGGGAGCGGAGCCGCTTGACGTGGACGTCGAGCGTCTTGGTGTCGCCGACGTAGTCGAGCCCCCACACCCGGTCGATGAGCGCGTCGCGGGTGACGACACGTCCGGCGCTGAGGAGCAAGGCCTCCAGCAGCTCGAACTCCTTGAGCGGGAGCTGCACCTCCTCGCCCCGGACAGTGCACTCGTGCCGCTCGGGATCGAGACGCACGTCCCCGACCTCGAGCACGAGCGCGGCAGCCTCCTCGTGGGCAGGTGGCGGGGGTGGGCTCCCCGGCGTTCGCGCAGCTTCGTCGTTCGTCCGCGGCGCCCGACGCAGCACGGCTCGCATGCGTGAGACGAGCTCTCGCAGCCGGTAGGGCTTCGCGACGTAGTCGTCAGCCCCGACCTCGAGGCCGACGACCGTGTCGATCTCGGTCGACTTGGCCGTCACCATGATGATCGGCACGCTCGAGCGGGCACGGATCGCGCGACAGACGTCGAGCCCCGACATCTTCGGGAGCATCACGTCGAGCAGGAGCAGGTCGGGGGTGCCTGCGTCGAAGAGCCGCAGGGCCTCGAGGCCGTCGCGGGCGATCGTGACGCCGAACCCCTCGCGCTCGAGGCCGACGATGAGGGCCTCGACGAAGGACTCCTCGTCCTCCGCGACGAGCACCTCGATCTTGCGGTCGTCGGCAGCGGTCACGAGTCGGTCCTTCCCTTTACGGGCAGCCGGAGGGTGAAGGTCGCGCCCTCGCCTTCGCGGGACTCGACCTGCACGGAGCCGTGGTGGTTCTGTGCGACGTGGCGGACGATCGCGAGGCCGAGCCCGGTCCCGCCGGTCTGGCGGCTGCGCCCGTGGTCGACCCGGTAAAAGCGCTCGAAGACGCGTTCGAGATCCCTCGCCGGGATGCCGATGCCCTCGTCTTGGACCGTGAGCACCACCTCGTCGCCGTCGACGTGACCGCGCACGGTGACGACCCCTGCCTCGTAGGAGAACTTCACAGCGTTCTCGAGCAGGTTGTAGAGCGCCGACGTGAGCTGGCGTCTGTCGCCGAGCACCGCCACGGGCGGAGACGGCTCGTCGAGCACGACCTTGACGTCGCGCTGCTCGGCAGCGGTCCGCACGCGCTCGGCCGCCTCGGCCATGACGAGGTTGACGAGGACGGGCTCGCGCGGCGGGGACTCCTCGCTCTCGATGCGGGTCAGGTCGAGCAGGTCGTCGATGATCCGCGAGATCCTGAACGCCTCGGAGTGGATGCGCTCTGCGAGGCGGCGGGACACCTCGGGCTCGGTCTCGGCGAGAAGGGTCTCGGCGAGGAGGCCGAGGGCGCCCATCGGGGTCTTCATCTCGTGGCTCACGTTGGCGACGAAGTCCCGGCGGACCTCCTCGAGACGCCGCCGCTCGGAGACGTCGTCGATCACCGCGATCACCCCGAGCGCCCGCTGGCCGTTGTCGAGGCTCACGGTCCGCATCGTCAGCGTCCGCCGCGGCGGGCCGTAGAGCTCGAGCGTCCTTTCTTCTGACGCACCCGGAGGGGTCGCCGCGAGCAGCTCGTCGACGGCGTGTGCCGCGAGGGCGTCGCCGTGCCGGCTGCCCATCAATGCGACGGCCCGGGCATTGCGGAAGACGGGCTCGCCGCGCTCGTCGCAGACGATCACGGCCTGAGCGAGGGCGTCGAAGGCGCGACGCAGTCGGATGGCGTCGGCGCTCGACTCCGCAACGGCCTCCGCGGCCCGATCCGTCGCGCGCTCGACGTACGCGAGCGCGTCCTCGGTCTTTTGTGGCTCGGTCTCGAGCGCGTCGGCACCGAGACGGTTGCCTAGCGAGACGAGCCGCTGCCGGAGCGAGCCGGCCCCGCGTCTACTGCCGAGCAGGTAGGAACCGACGGCGAGGACGACCGCCACCACCACGGCGACGGCGATCGCCACGGGTGGCAGGGCTGTGCTCGCTTCTAGCACGGGAGCCTGTCCGGTAGGTGCACGACTCCAGCATGGCAGCTCGGCCGTCGTGCTCGCCCCCGCAAGCGCGGTCGCAGGAGGTCCAATGAAAACCATTGTGGTGGCATGAAAAAGCATGTAGAGTCCTGACTGGTCCGCTGTCGTCGTCCGGCGGACCGACCGTTGCCGCGCTGAGGACGTCCTCGACCGATGGAACACCCCGGCGTCCAGCCGGGGATCGAGGAGGTGTCTTGTGCCCGTCCTTTCCCTTGCCGGCCCCGTCGTCGCAGCCGCGACCCTCAGCCTCAGTCCGAGTGACACCGCACTGCCGGGAAGCAGCGTCATCACCACGTTGATGAACGGGATCGGCTGGTGGGGCCTCGTGGTCTGCCTCGTCGGCGCAGTCGTCGGCGCAGCGAGCTGGGCGATCGGCTCCCACACGAACAGCTACCAGCACGCCTCGGCAGGTCGCCGAGCGGTGCTCGTCTCCGGCGCGGCCGCTCTCGTCATCGGCGCAGCGCCGCAGTTGCTGAACTTCCTGTTCAGCTCGGGCCAAGCAGTCCACTGACCGCCGTGACGCCCGCAGATGTCCTCGCGCTCCTCGGGATCGGGTCCTCGGTCGTCACGAGCCTCGTCGACCTGGTCCTCGGCCAGCTCCTCCGTTGGGTGGCGTCGAGCGCCGGGCAGGTGCTCGCGGCGCTCGGCGGCGTCTTGACCGCCACGACCGAGCCCGACCTCGCGCACGGGGTGTCAGGCGAGCTCGGCGTGATGGCCGTCGTCGGCGCGTTGCTCGCGCTGTTCCTGCTCGTCCTCGCGATGATCCAAGCGGTCGTGCGCCAGGATCTCGGTGGCGTGGTGCGGGCCGTGCTGCTTCGGCTCCCCGTCGCGATCCTGCTCGCCGCAGCTGGGGTGGAGCTCGTCTCGCTCGGCCTCGAGGCGTCCGATGCGATCAGCAGCGCCGTCCTGGCTGCGGCCGGCCATCCTGTCGAGTCGCTCGTCGCGTCGCTCGGCACGGCGCTCGCAGGCTCTGCTCTCGTCGGGGGCGCTCCCGGCGTCGCGATCGGCGGCTTTGCCGCGTTGCTGCTCGCCGCGCTCGTGATCGTGCTGTCGTTCGCCGTCTGGTTCGAGCTCGTCGTGCGTTCGGCAGCGGTGGCGGTGGCGACGCTCTTCCTCCCGCTCGCCCTCGCCGGCCTCGTCCTGCCGGCGACGACGCACTGGGCGAGGCGGCTCGCGGAGACCCTCGTCGCGCTCGTCTTTGCAAAGGTGGTGATCGCGGGCGTCATCGCCCTCGCGAGCGTGACCCTCACGTCGGGATCGGGTGTCTCCGCGCTGGTCGAGGGCACGGCCCTGCTGCTGCTCTGCGTGCTCGCTCCCTTCACCGTCTTGCGTCTCGTGCCGTTTGTCGAGGCCGGAGCCGTCTCCCACCTCGACGGTCTCGGTCACCGCTCGCTGCGCGGAGCCATCGAGTACGCCGGGTACGGGGCAGCGCTCGAGGGCATGGCTGGTGCGGCGGCATCGGCGCTCGGCATGGGAGGTGGCACGGACGCGCCGTCAGGCGACGGCTGGCCGTTCCCCGATCCGGATCCCGGTCCGGCGGGAGGTGGCCGGGGTCCGGGAGGTGGCTCGCGGGTCGTCGACGACGTCGGGCCGATCGTGGTCGCGTGGGACGACCCCGAGGTCCTCGCCGAGGCCGATCGGATCGAACGCGAGCTCCGTCGATCGTCGGAGGAGCCGTGAACGCGCCGGGTGGCCCCCGCTACCGCTTCGGTCCCCGGGACCGGCGCGGCCTCGTCGCGGGCGCGAGCGCCAGCCAGGTCGTCGTGGTCTGTGCTGGCCTGCTCGTCGCAGTCGGGCTGCTCCGCTCGCTCCACGGTGCAGTCGGCGTGCTCGCCGGCGTGGCGGTCGTGGCGGCCGCCGGGTCGTGCGCGTTCTGGCCCGTGCGGGGCCGGACGGTCGAGCAGTGGGTCCCGGTCGCTCTCGCCTACCTCTCGGGGGTGCTCCTCGGCGGGTCGAGCGCTGCAGCGGCACGGCGGTCGCCGGGTGTCCCGTCCCGACCGCCGGGACCGCTCGGCGGCTTCGCGCTCCACGAGCTGGACGGAGCCGCGGTCGCAGGCAGCTTCGGAGCCGTGCGGGACAGCAGGTCGGGCACCTGGACCGCCGTGCTGTCGCTCGGCTCGACGTCGTTTGCCCTTCTCGGCGAGCACGAACGCTCCCGTCAGGTCGCCGCCTGGGCCGGGGTGCTCGCTGCGGTGTCGAGTGGCTCTGGGTCGCTGCACCGGCTGCAGTGGATCGAGCGGACTCTGCCCGACCTCGGGGAGTCGCTCGAGCGGCACCTCGAGGCAAAGGGGGTCGCGGCGGACGACCCGGCGCGTGCCGGGGCACGTCGCTCCTATGCCGAGCTGCTCGAGCGCGAGCAGCTCGGCCGGATGCGCCACGAGCTGTTCCTCGCGTGCACCGTCCGCTCGGGACGCAAGGTGCGCGCGGGCGCAGACGTGCTGGCCGACGAGATCGCCCGGCTCGATCGGCGTTGCCGGGACGCCGGGATCCCGGTCGAGGGCGTCTTGTCGCGCGCTGGGCTCTCGTCGCTCGTGCGCCGTAGCTTCGACGAGGTCCCCGCGCCCGGAGCGGCCGCGTGGCCGTGGCCGATGGCGCTCGCGGCCTCGTGGTCGAGCGTGCGGACGGACGGGACGTGGCACGCGACCTACTGGATCGCGGAGTGGCCGCGCAGCGACGTCGCGAGCGACTTCCTCTTCCCACTGCTCGTCGGCTGCACGGAGCGCAGGTCCGTCGCCGTCGTGATGTCTGCCGTGCCGCCTCAGCGGGCCATCCGGGCGGCCGAGCACGCACGGACATCCGTGACGGCGGACGCGGAGCTGCGCAGGCGGCACGGCATCGCGACCTCCGCGCGGCGCCATCGGGAGCACGAAGCCGTCGCTCGCCGTGAGGGAGAGCTCGCCGACGGCCACGTCGCGTACCGGTTCTCCGGCTACGTCACGGTGACGGCGGTGAGCCCGGCCGAGCTCGAGGCAGCCTGCTCGCGTGTCGAGCAGGCTGCGGCGCTCGCGCGCCTCGAGCTGCGCCGCCTCTACGGAGCCCAGGGCGACGCGCTTGCGCTCTCGCTCCCGACGGGTCGGGGCTGCGCATGAGGCTCCCGACGCACGAGGCAACGACCGCCCAGCTCGGCGCGGTGTACCCGCTCGCGGCGAGCCGGCCCCTACCGTCCGGTGGCGTCCTCGTCGGGCGCGACCTGCTCGGCGGGTGCTTCGTCCACGACCCGTTCGAGCTCTATGCCACGGGCGCCCTCACCAACCCCAACATGATCGTCCTCGGCCAGATCGGCCGCGGCAAGAGCGCCTTCGTGAAGACCTACCTCTACCGACAGGCCGCGTTCGGGCGCAAGATCGTCGTGCTCGATCCGAAAGGCGAGTACGGGCCGCTCGCCGCAGCTCTCGGCACCACGCCGGTCGCGCTCCGCCCAGGCGGGCACCTCCGCCTCAACCCTCTCGACGTGCCGACCACCGGCGTGGGCGACGTCGCGCGACGTCGCCTCGAGCTCTGCTCGGCGATCGCTGCGTCCGCGCTCGGTCGGCCGCTCGCCCCGGTCGAGCACACGGCCGTGGAGATCGCGCTCGAGGCGGCGAGCGCGAGAGGCGTGCAGCCCACGCTCCCCGATGTCGTCGAGGCGTTGCTGTTCCCGGTCGCCGACGCGGCGCGGCGCGTCGGGAGCGACGTCCCGACCCTGCGCGCCGACAGCCGGGATCTCGCGCTCGAGCTGCGCCGGCTCGTCCACGGCGAGCTGCGCGGCATGTTCGACGGCCCGACGAGCCCCGCGCTCGCTCTCTCGGGACCGGCCGTCGTGCTCGATCTCGCGGCCGTCTACCACTCGCCTGCCCTCGGAGTCCTCGTCGCGTGCGCGACAGCGTCGGTGCTCGCGGCCGTCGACGCCGACGTGTCGTCCCGCACGGTGCTGGTCGTCGACGAGGCCTGGGCCGTGCTCGCGAACGTCGGTGTCGCTCGGTTCCTCCAGTCGTCGTGGAAGCTCGCGCGCGCCCGCGGGATTGCGAACCTCGCCGTCGTGCACCGTGCGTCGGACCTCGCCGCGGTGGGTGGAGCAGGAAGCGTGACGACGCGCCTCGCGGAGGGGCTGATAGCGGATTCCGAGACGGTCGTCTGCTACGCGCAGCCCGCAGCGGAGCTGCCCGGGCTCGCGGCGGCGCTCGGGCTGTCCGAGGAGGAGGTGCGCATCGTCGGCGGACTGCGACGCGGCGTCGCGCTGTGGCGGGTGGGCGGGCGGTCCTTCCTCGTCGAGCACCGGCTCGCTCCGAGCGAGCGCCGCCTCGTCGACACCGACGCCCGCCTCGTGGGTAGGCCGTGAGCAGCCGCGACCCACGCGGCGCTCCCACCGCGCGCGCCCGCCCGGCGGGTCGCCGTCCAGGGTGGTCAGGTGCGTCGCCGATGCCCGCCGGCGAGCGGGTGGCGTGCGTCGGCGTGCTTGCCGGCGGCGCGCTCGCCCTGTCGAGCTGGCTCGCAGGAGGACTCGCTGCCGTCCTCGACGGTGGCACGTGGCCGAAGGTCGCGCTGCGCGACGCGCCCGTGCTGCTCGCAGGGCTCCTCGCTCACCCAGGTGCGCCATGGCGTGCCTGGCCGGCGGCGGCCCGAGCAGGGCTTCCGGCCTCCGCGGCGTGGTACTACGGAACGCTTGTCGGCTTGTGGGTGCTCGTGGCCCTCGTGGTGGTCGCGGGAGCTCGCCTGCTTGGCAGGAGGCGTCGGGGGAGCGGGGGGCGACGAGGCGGTGCAGGACGGCTCGCTGCACAGCTCGCCGCGGGTGCGTCCTGGGCGGGCCGGTCCGAGATCGACCGTCTCGTGGTCGAGCGCCCGGGGCGCGGCCGGCTCGTGCTCGGTCGATCCGGGAGGCGGCTCGTCGCAGTCGAGCGCGGGCAGTCGCTGCTCGTCGTCGGGCCGACCCAGTGCGGCAAGACGTCTGGTCTCGCGATCCCCGCGTTGCTCGAGTGGGACGGCCCGGTCCTCGCGACGAGCGTGAAGACCGACCTCGTCCACGACACCTATCGCCGCCGCTCGTCGCTCGGCCGCGTGCACGTCTTCGACCCGGCAGGCGTCTCGGGCTTTCCGGGCGCCGGTTGGTCCCCGCTTGCTGGCGCGCACAGCTGGTCGGGCGCGAGGCGAGTCGCCGCGGGGCTCTGTGGGGTCGCGCGCGGTGGCGGCTCGGGCAACGGTCTCGAGGACGCCGCCTTCTGGTACGCGACTGCGGAGAAGCTCCTCGCGCCGCTGCTCTTTGCCGCAGCGACGTCCGGGGCGGGCATCGCCGACGTCGTGCGCTGGGTCGAGACCGGCGAAGTCGGTGAGGTCCTCTGCGCGCTCGACCGTGCTGGCGTGCCCGAGGCCGTGCGCGCTGCGCAGGCGAGCTTCTCCCGCGAGGAGCGGCAGCGCAGCTCCGTCTACACGACGGCGGAGACAGTTCTCGCGGCCTACGGCGACCCGACAGTCGCGTCGAGCTGCCTGCGCCACGACCTCGACCCCGCGGCGCTCCTCGACGGCGGGCACCACACCACGTACCTCGTCGCCCCGGCTCACGAGCAGGAGCGGCTCCAGTCCGTCTTCGTCGCGATCGTCCGGAGCGTCGTGGAGGAGGCGCTGACGACGTCCTCGCGCCTCGCGCGACCGCTCGACCCGCCCTTGCTCATCGTGCTCGACGAGGCGGCCAACGTCGCTCCGCTGTCGTTCCTCGACACCCTCGCCTCGACTGCCGCGTCCCACGGGATCCAGCTCGTCACCGTCTGGCAGGACCTCGCCCAGGTGGAGGCGCGCTACGGGCAGCGATCAGCCACGGTGGTCAACAACCACCGGGCCAAGCTGCTCTGCTCGGGCATCGCCGACGCCGCGACGCTCGAGCACGCGAGCCTGCTCGTGGGCGACGAGGAGCACGTGGTGGACTCGTCGACCGTCGACGCCGCCGGTCACTGGAGCCGCACGAGCAGCGAGGTCGAGCGCCGGCTGCTCCCTGCGGCCCGCCTCCGCTGCCTCGAGCCCGGCCAGGCGGTCCTGCTCTACGGCCACCTGCCGCCGGTGGCGCTCACGCTGCGGACCTACTACGAGGACGCCAAGCTTCGCCGATTGGCGGACGAGACGGCGCGACGCGGCCTCACCGGACGAGCCAGCGCCGGACCGGTCAGCGCCGGTCGACGAGGGGTGCGAGCAGCACGCCGGCTGTCGCCGCGCCGATCGTCGACGCGAGGACCAGCCAGCGGCTCTTCGACGGTAGCTTCGTGAACGCGAGGAGAGTCGCGACCGCGTCGCAACCGTCTGCGAGCGCTCCGGCCTCGACGAGCCGCCTGGCGTCGCCGTCGCCCACGAGGACCGCAAGCGCCGCGAGCCCGAGGGCGAGGTCTCGCCCACCGAGGGTGCGCGCGAAGAGCCGCACCGAGGTCCTCCGGGCCTCTTCGGCACCGACCCATGGGCCAGCGGGCAGGCGGGGCACGACGAGCGCGGTCACGCCGAGCACCGCCCGAGCCGCGGCGAGCGCTCCGGCCGCCTGTCGCGCGTCGTCGCGCCCGAGAGCACCGCGCCCGAGAGCACCGTGCGCGAGCGCAACGGGCCAACGTGCCACTGCGCCCGGCGACGGTCGGCGTCGAGAGCGTCCGGTCGGCAGGCACGCGGCGGGGAAGTGGAGGTTCACGCCTCCACCGTAGCGGTGGGTCGCCGGGAGAGCGGGTCGGGTGCCCATTTGCGCACGAAAGGATTCACCCGGTTGTCACCGTCGAGTCATGTCCTGTTCGTCTCTGGTTCAGGTCATCCGCCTAGCTTGCAGACGCATGGGGCAATCGAGGGAGCGAGCACTCGACACGAGGGCGACGATGACCCAGGACGCGGTGCACACGGAAGCTGGTCAGTGCCTTGGCACGCCCCGCCGCGGCGGCAGTGCCGTCGCGGCGGCGATGTCCGCACGCGAGGTGCGTCTCGGGTTCGGGTCGACGGTCGTCATGGAGGACATCACGGTCGACCTGCCTCCGGGCAGCATCACGGCCCTCGTCGGCCCGTCGGGATCGGGCAAGACGACGTTCCTGCGTGCGCTCAACCGCATGAACGACAAGGTCCGAAGCTTCTGGCGAGACGGCGAGATCCGCCTCGGCGAACAGGAGATCCACGGCCGGGACGTCGATCCTCTCGTGCTCCGACGACGGGTCGGGATGGTCTTCCAGCGGCCCAACCCGTTCCCGATGTCGATCGAGGACAACGTGGTCGCCGGTGTTCGTGCGCACCGCATGGCGAGGCGGTCGGCGCTGCGTGACATCGCGGAGACGCGTCTTGCCGAGGTCGGCCTCTGGTCTGCCGTGGCCGACCGCCTCGACGACTCGCCGTTTCGCCTCTCGGGCGGTCAGCAGCAGCTCTTGTGCCTTGCGCGTGCTCTGGCCGTCGAACCCGAGGTCCTCCTTCTCGACGAGCCGACCTCCTCGCTCGACCCGCGCTCGACCGAGGCAGTGGAGGAGCTCGTGCGTCGGCTGACGCCCGGGATCACCGTGGTGATCGTGACGCACAACCTCGCGCAGGCCAAGCGTCTCTCCGACAACACGGTTTTTTTCTACCAAGGGCACCTGGTCGAGACCGGGCCCACGGCGGAGATGTTCTCGCAGCCGGCAAGGCCGGAGACGGCGCGCTATCTCGGAGGCGAGGTCGACCCCGCGGTGCGCGCCTGACGCCACGTCGAGCGACAAGCAGATCTTCACCCGACGGCGCGACCGAGACGGACGGTTCGCGCCCGTAGCTGCCCCACCAACCACCCACGCCCGCGAGAGCGGGTCAGGCAAAGGAGCCAAGCGAGAATGCAGCGAACCAGCAACGAGACAGCGAAGGACGTGACGCTCGCGCCACGCCGCCGCCGGGTGCGCCTTGCCCGTGCCGGGGCGATGTCGCTCGCTGGCGCCCTCGCGCTGACCGGGGTCGCGGCGACCTCGGCCGTCGCAGCTCCGGCGCAACGCCCGTCGGCCCGGGTCGCCGCCAAGGGAGGCCTCACCTATAGCGCCGTCGAGAAGGAGCTCGGCGCCATCGAGACGCCGCCGTCGTCGAAGGTGCCGCTCCTCGAGACGGGCTCGACGCTGCTCTACCCCCTCATCAGTGCCTGGGCGACCCAGTACGGCAAGATCCACCCGAACGTCCCGGTCACGACGGCCGGCACGGGCTCGGGCACGGGCCAGTCCGACGCGCTGAGCGGTACGGTCCAGATCGGTGCCTCCGACGCCTACCTCCCGCCGACGGATCCGAAGAGCCTGCTCAACATTCCCCTCGACATCTCGGCCCAGGACATCGCCTACAACGTCAAGGGCGTGCCGCAGACGACGCACCTGAAGCTCACGGGTGCGGTCTTGAACGAGATCTACTCGGGCAAGATCGACAACTGGAGCTCGTCGGTCATCAAGGGCTTGAACCCCGGTGTGCACCTTCCCGACGAGGCGATCATCCCGCTGCACCGGTCCGACGGCAGCGGCGACACGTTCTTGTTCAGCACGTACCTCGACGACCAGAGCCCGAAGGGCGGCTGGGTCGCCGCACAAGGAGGCCCCGGCACCCAGGTCCAGTGGCCGAGCGTCTCCACCGCGCTCGCCGAGCAGGGAAACCAGGGCATGGAGACGGCCTGCAAGTCGACGCCCGGCTGCGTTGCCTACATCGGCGTCAGCTTCCTCAACGAGTCGATCAAGGACCACCTCGGCGAGGCGCAGATCCGAAACGGCGACGGTCAGTTCGAGCTGCCGACGCACAAGGCGATCGCGACCGAGGTGGCTGCCTACACGACGATCCCCGCGAACGCCGCCGAGTCGCTGATCGACTCGACGTCGCCGTCGGCGAAGAACGGCTACCCGATCGTGAACTTCGAGTACGCGATCGTCAACGACAAGCAGCCCAACGCCGCGACGGCCCAGGCCGTGAAGGCCTTCCTCGCTTGGGGCATGGACCCCCGCTTCGGCTCGTCGGGCAAGAACCTCGGGCCGGTCTACTTCCAGGCGCTCTCGCCTGCGGCGATCCAGGTATCGTTGAACTTGCTCGACAAGGTCAAGTAGACGTGGCGCCAGGGAGCCGTCCGCACGGGGCGCCTCGCGCGCGCGGCTCCCTGCCCACAGCGTCGAGCCGGCGGCGACCCGTCGGGCGTCGTGCCGGTGGCGAGCGGGTGCTGTCCGCCGTCACGATGGTCAGCGCGCTCGTCCCTCTCGGCGCTCTCGTCGCGGCGGTGGTCGTGCTCCTCGTCGAAGCGTTCCCCGCGATCCGCTACGACGGCTGGGGGTTCTTGACGGGTAGCGCGTGGAGGCCGGGGAACTACTACGGTGCGCCGGTCCGGACGGGAGGCGTGCTGCACCCGGTCGGTGCGGCCTACGGCGCGCTCCCGCTCGTCCTCGGCACGCTCGAGTCGTCCGCGATCGCCGTCGTCGTCGCGTTCCCGGTCGCCGTCGGCGCCGCGGTGCTCGTCGTCGAGAAGCTGCCGAGCCGCGTCGCGGGAGCCGTGGGCTTTTGTCTCGAGGTCCTCGCCGGCATTCCGAGCGTCGTGATCGGCCTCTGGGGCGTGCTGAGCTTCGGACCCTGGCTCGCACGCGACGTGTACCCAGTGCTCACCCACCTGCCCAACGTGCCGCCGCTCGACATCTTCCACGGCCCGGTCGGCGCAGGAGAAGGTCTGTTGACCTCCGGTCTCGTGCTGGCGGTCATGATCATCCCGATCATCGCCGCAACGACCCGCGACCTGCTCCGCCAGGTGCCCGAGGCGACAAAGGAAGGTGCGGACGCGCTCGGCATGACGCACGCCGAGGCATTTCGGACCGTCCAGGTCCGCTGGGTGCGCACCGGGGTGCTCGGCGCCCTGGTCCTCGGGCTCGGACGGGCTCTCGGCGAGACGATCGCGCTCGCTCTCGTGAGCGGGACCGTGCTGTCCAGCGCGACGAACATCTACGGGACGATGACGACGGTCGCTGCGACGATCGTCTCGTTGCTCGACTCCGCGCAGACCGATCCGACGGGCCTCGCCGTGCGCGCGCTCGCCGAGGCTGCTCTCGTGCTGCTCGTCATCACCATCGCCGTGAACATCGGTGCACGGCTTCTCGTCCGGCGCTCGGCACGCGGCGCCGCCCTGCCGATCGGGGCCGGATTTTGAGCGCCTCCGGGGAGGCTGTCGCCGTGCCGGACGGCCCGGGTCCGTCCGGGGGTGCGACGTTGGTCGTGGCTCGCCGGCGTCGGATCGCCGACCGGTTGTGGTGGGCCGCGTGTGTCGTCAGCCTCCTCCTCGTCGTCGCGCCGGTTGTCTGGGTCGTGGCAGGCGTTGTGCAGCGGGCGGTGTCCGGCTGGCACTGGAGCGTCCTCACGACGATCTCGACCGGAGTCGGGGGCGGGCTCGCGAACGCGATCGCCGGTACGTTCGTGCTGCTCGCCGGCGTCGGTGTCCTCGCCGGCCTCGTCGGGCTCGGTTGCGGCGTCTACCTCGCGGAGATCGCCCGGCCGAGCTGGCGGACCACGGTCTTGCGTAGTGCCTCCGAAGTCCTCTCCGGCGTACCGTCGATCGTCCTCGGCTACGTCGGCTACGAAGGCCTCGTCGTCGGCCTCCACTGGGGCTTCTCCCTTCTCGCCGGCTTGATCGTGCTCTCCGTGCTCGTCGTGCCCTATGTCGCCAAGTCGACCGAGATCGCCCTCGGCCAGGTGCCGCTCGGCTACCGCGAGGGTGGCGAGGCCCTCGGGATGACGCGGTCGTACGTGCTGCGCCGTGTCGCGCTCCGCTCCGCCGTCCCGGGAATCGCGACCGGTGTGATCATCGCCCTCGCGATCTCGGTCGGCGAGACGGCTCCTTTGCTCTACACCGCCGGGTGGACGAACAGCTACCCGACGGCCCACCTGCTCCACGCGCCAGTCGGCTATCTCACCTATGCCACCTACACGTTCTACGACGATCCGTACCCGGCGGTGCGGGCGCTGTCCTACGACGCAGCGCTCCTGCTCGTCTTCCTCGTCGTCGGGCTGATCGCCAGCTCCCGCCTGGTGGTCCACCTGAGCCAGCGCTACGCGCCCGATCGCGCGCTCGGCGCCGGTCGCAGGTCGCGAAGACCGCTACCGGCAGGCGCCGCCGCGGCCGGTCGGGCGGCCGAGGGCGCTCCCTCTCTCTGACGCCGCAGCGCCCCGCCCGCCGTCGGCCGCCTCAGTACTTGGCGAGCCGGCGAGCAGCCTCCGCGACGTCGGCTGCCTGGGGGAGCATGGCGCGCTCGAGGGCGGGCTCGTAGGGCACCCAGGTGTCGGGCGCCGCAACCCGACGGACAGGCGCGTCGAGATCGGCGAAGCACTCGTCTGCCGCGAATGCTGCGACCTCCGCACCGAACCCGCTCGTGACCGTGTCCTCGTGCGCGACGAGAAGGCGCGACGTCCGCCGGACCGACTCGGCCACCGCCTCTTTGTCGAAAGGGGCGAGCGAGCGGAGGTCGATCACCTCGGACGATATCCCTTCCTCGGCGAGGGTCTCGGCGGCGAGGAGGCTCCGGTGCACCATGGCGCCCCAGGTCACGATCGTGAGGTCCGTCCCCGGCCGGACGGTCGCGGCCTTGCCGATCGGCAGGACATAGTCGGCCGAGGGGAACGCGTCCATGGCGTAGCGCTGCCGGAACAGGTGCTTGTGCTCGAGGAACAGCACGGGGTCCTCGCAACGGAACGCGGCGCGCAGCAGCCCGGCCGCATCGCGCGCGCGCGACGGGAACAACACGACGAGCCCGGGGATGTGCGTGAAGATCGACTCGCCGGACTGCGAGTGCCAAGGTCCTGCTCCCGAGAGGTAGCCACCGATCGCCGCCCGGATGACGAGCGGGACCGTGAACACGCCCTGGGAGCGCCAGCGCGCCGTCGCCGCCTCCGAGCGGATCTGCTGCATCGCCGGCCAGATGTAGTCGAAGAACTGGATCTCCGCGGACGGCCGGAGGCCGCGCAACGCCTGGCCGACGGCGCGCCCGACGATGTTGGCTTCGGCGAGCGGGGTGTTGAAGCAGCGGTCGACGCCGAAGGCGCGCTGCAAGCCCTCGGTCGTGCCGAACACCCCGCCCATCCCGGCCACCTCCTCGAGGATGGACTCGTGCGCGTCGGCGACGTCCTCGCCGAAGACCCGCACCCGCTCGTCGGCGGCCATCACCTCGTGGAGCGTCCTGCGGATCGTCTCGCCGAAGTGGATCGTCTCGCCCACCTGCCCGGGGTCGCCCGGTGGGTCGGGGATCTCCGGCAGGCTGAGCACGTGGTCCACAGCGCTCCCGGGGTCGGGAAGCGGTGCCTCGAGCGCACTGGCCGCTGCGGCGGCGACTGACGCGTGGACGTCGGCCTTCATCTGCGCGACGACGGCCTCGGAGACGACACCTGCGGCGACGAGCTCGCCCTCGAGGCGCCGGACGGGGTCGCGCGCCGCATCGTCGGCGATCTGGGCGGCCGACCGGTACTTGGCCTGGACGTCAGAGGAGGAGTGGGAGTCGGGCCGGCTGACGAGAGCGTGCAGCAGCACGGGTCCCGCTCCCGAGCGCGCTCGTGCCACGAGGCGTGCACCGATTGCGCGAGCCGCGAAGTAGTCGCAGCCGTCGAAGGTCGCGACCTCGATCCCGGGAAAGCCCGAGACGAGCTGAGCGACCGGGGCCGGGGACTGGTCGACTGCCGGAACGGAGATCGCGTAGCCGTTGTCCGCGACGAGGTAGACGAGGGGCAGGAGCAGCCTGCACGCGGTGTTGAGGCTCTCCCAGAACTCGCCCTCGGACGTCGCTCCGTCACCGAGCGAGACGTAGGTCACCTCGCCGGGGCTCGCGCTCGTGCCTGCGAGGCGACGCGGCGCAATGTAGCGGCCTGCCTCCGCGCAGCCGACGGCGGGAAGGCACTGGCTGCCTGTCGGGCTCGTCTGGCTGACTATGTGCAGGTCCTTGTCTCCCCAGTGGGCAGGCATCTGCCGCCCGCCGGAGCTCTTGTCGAGAGCCGAGCCGACCGACTGCAGGATCACCTGGCGGGGCTCCACCCCGAGGGCGAGGACGAGAGCGACGTCGCGGTAGTAGGGGAAGAACCAGTCGACACCCGCCCGGAGCGAACGGGCGAGGGCGACGAGGAGGGCCTCGTGGCCCGCACCCGCGATCTGGAAGTGCACGCGGCCCTGCTTGTGGAGCGTCATCTGGCGCTCGTCCACGGCCCGGGCGAGGAGCATCGTCCGCAGGTCGTCGACGAGCTCACGATGCGCGACACCCCGGTAGGTCCCGGCATCGACCAGATCGGCCCGCTCAGGCATCCGACCACCTTACCGACACCGGACACCACGAGGTGGCAGACGCCGCCACCGCCCGGCACCGCGCGTTGGCGTAGGATGGTCGAGCGCGGCAGAGAGGAGCACTTGTGTCCGCAAGCGTACTCGCAGACATCTTCGGTCCCGACGGTCTCATCGTGATCGCTGTCGTCGTCGTCGTCCTGCTCTTCGGTGGCTCGCAGCTGCCCAAGCTGGCGCGCGGCCTCGGCAGCGCGTCGCACGAGTTCAAGAAGGGCATGGAGCAGGGGGATCCCGATGCGGCCAAGACCGCGGGCAAGGACAGCTCCGCCTCGAAGGAGTCGAGCGGGAGCTGACGTCAGCCGGGCGCGTGGCGTTAGCGAGGGACGAGAGCGCCAGGGACGAGAGCGATGGTCGACGGCGTGCCAGGCGACGTGAACGGCCACCCTGGTCCGGTCGCGCGGGTCGGTCGGTTCGGGGGCGTGCGGCGGGTGCGGTTCGCCCTGCACGAAGCGGCCGAGTACGTCGTCGCGGCTGCGCTCGTCGCTGTCGGGACGCGTGCGTCGGGTGCGACCGAGCTCCTCCTCGTCGTCGCCGGAGCTGCGTTGTTGCTCGTCGGGGTCGTCACCGACGGCAAGTTGGGTGCGCTCTCGTGGCTGTCGCGGCGCTCCCACCACCTCGTGGACCTCGTGGTCGTCGCAGCGCTCGCCCTCTGCCCGGCCGTCTTCTTCGCGGAGCTGCACCTCGTCGGGACCGTCGTCGCCGAGCTCGTCGCCGTCGTCTTGCTCCGGATCGAGCGTGGCACCCTCTACGTCGACGTGCCTCGACGGCCGGCCGACGCGCTCTTCGGCCGCAGCGGCGGGCAGGCCGCGGCCTCGACAGATCCCCGGCTCGACGACGCGGCGCCGGTGACCGCACAGCAGGTGGGCGAGACTGCACAGCGGATCGGGGCCGCGACGGCCGTCGCTGCCACGGCTGCAGCTGCTGCCGCGGCCCAGCTCGGGCCGGTCGCGGGGCGGGCGGCGCGCATCGGGTTCCGGAGCATGGGGATCGTCACCGGGGCGACGCGCAAGGCCGCACGCGACCACAGGGCCGAGCGTGGCCGACCCGGTCGCTGAGCTCCGGCTGCGCCGGGACGCGTGGCTCTGGCTCCGGTTGGCCGAGCAGCGGGGGTACTCGCTAATGTCGCCGGCGTGACCACCGTCCGCTCCCGTGGCCGCTCCCGACCCGCCGCGCCGCCGGCAGCCGGCGAGGGCGCCGCGCCGCGCCGTTCCCTGCTGCGCCGTCTGTCCGTGCCGGTCGCCGTCCTCGCCGGGGCCGTCGTCCTCGGGGGTTGCAACGCGCCGACCTTCGGAGCGTTCCGCGGCGCGACGACCCAGGGCCGTGACGAGTTCAAGATCTGGGTCGGCTTCGTCATCACCGGCCTTGCCGTCGCTGCGATCGTCTGGGGTCTGATCTTCTGGACGGTCCTCCGCCACCGGCGCAAGAGCCACGACGAGATGCCCCGTCAGTTCCACGAGAACATCCCGCTCGAGATCATCTACACGACGCTGCCGATCGTGATCGTCGGCGTGCTCTTCTACTTCACGGTCGTCACGGAGAACGAGATCGACGCAGTCTCCAGCCACCCAGCGGAGATCGTCCACGTCCTCGGCTACCGGTGGGGCTGGCAGTTCACCTACGACGCGGGCGACGGCCGTGCCCAGGGTGTGCAGATCGCGACGACCGCCCAGCCGGCACTCCTCGCCCAGCCCGCGACGTCGAAGGAGTACCCGCAGCTCGTCCTCCCGGTCGGCGAGACGGTGCGGATCGTGCTCACGTCTGCCGACGTCGTCCACGGCTTCTACATCCCCGAGTTCAACTTCAGCCGCTACGCCCAGCCGGGCGTCGTCAACGTCTTCGACTTCAACCCGACGCGCACGGGTGTCTTCCGTGGCCAGTGCTCCGAGTTCTGCGGGCTCTACCACTCCGAGATGCTCTTCAGCGTGCGGGTGATGTCCGACTCGGCGTTCCAGCACTGGCTGAGCACCGAGCAGGTCCACCAGGCCGGAGCCGGGACAGGAGCAGCCTCATGACCTTGACCGCAGAGCGCCCGGAGGTCGTCGGTCACCCCGGCGAGCCCGAGCACGAGCACGGCCCGACGGGGTTCGTGAAGTGGATCACCTCGACGGACCACAAGGTGATCGGCAAGAGCTACCTCATCACCTCGCTCGTCTTCTTCTGCATGGCCGGGATCATGGCGATCATGATGCGGACCCAGCTCGTGTCGCCGGACAACACGATCGTCAGCCAGCACACCTACAACGAGCTGTTCACGATGCACGGCAGCTTGATGCTCTACCTCTTCGCCGGGCCGTTCGCCTTCGGCGGCATCGCGAACTACCTGGTCCCGCTCCAGGTCGGCGCGCCGGACATGGCCTTCCCCCGTCTCAACGCGCTCTCCTACTGGCTCTACCTCGGCGGCGGCGTGACCATGATCGCCGGCTTCCTCACCGTCGGCGGAGCGGCGGACTTCGGCTGGGTCGCCTATGCGCCGCTGTCCGACGCGGTGAACTCGCCGGGTGCGGGACCAGACATGTGGATCGTCGCGCTCTTGCTGACGGGTTTCTCTGCGATCTTCACCGGCGTCAACATCGTGACGACCGTCTTCTACCTCCGGGCTCCGGGGATGACGATGTTTCGCGTGCCGATCTTCACGTGGAACATGGTCGTCACCGGCATCCTCATCCTGCTCGCCTTTCCGGTGCTCACGGCCGCGCTCATCATGCTCTGGGCAGACCGCCACCTCGGGACCCACATCTACTCGGTCGCGGGCGGTGGGGTGCCTGTGCTTTGGCAGAACCTCTTCTGGTTCTTCGGCCATCCGGAGGTCTACATCCTCGCCTTGCCCTACTTCGGCATGGTGACGGAGATCTTCCCGGTCTTCTCGCGCAAGCCGGTGTTTGGCTACCGCGGGATGGTCTTCGCGACGATCTCGATCGGTGCTCTCTCGACGAGCGTCTGGGCGCACCACATGTTCACGACCGGTGTCGTGCTGCTGCCGTTCTTCAGCCTGATGAGCTACCTCATCGCCGTGCCGACCGGGATCAAGTTCTTCAACTGGATCGGGACGATGTGGCGCGGCTCGCTCAAGTTCGACACGCCGATGCTGTTCGCGGTCGGCTTCCTGATCGTGTTCCTCTTCGGCGGCGTCACCGGCATCTTCCTCGCCTCCCCGCCGATCGACTTCGCGACCCACGACACCTACTTCGTCGTCGCGCACTTCCACGAGGTTCTCTTCGGCTCGGCCGTCTTCGGAGGCTTTGCGGGCCTGTACTACTGGTACCCGAAGATGTTCGGTCGGATGCTGCGCGAGAGCCTCGGCAAGGCGAGCTTCTGGTTCATGTTCGTCGGCTTCTGGGTGACGTTCATGCCGCAGTACCTGCTCGGGCTCCACGGCATGCCGCGCCGCATCGCCGAGTACTCGGCCTCGACGGGGTGGACGACGCTCAACCGGGTGTCGACGGCCGGCTCGTACCTGCTGTTCATCGCCGTCGCGATCATGGTCGTCAACGCGTACGTGTCGTGGCGCCGGCCGATCCAGGCGCCCGCCAACCCCTGGGACGGCCACACCCTCGAGTGGGCGACGTCCTCGCCACCGCCCCACCACAACTTCTACCGGCTGCCGCCGATCCGCTCCGAGCGGCCGTTGTGGGACTTCAACCACCCGGAGCACACCGTGCGAAAGTACGAAGAGGCCTTGCACGGCGCACCGGTCGCGGCCGGTGCCGGGAGCGCGGCGGCTGTCGCAGTCGCGGCGACAGGCGGCCCCGACGGAGGTGACGAGCGTTGAAGACCGAGTCCTACATGCTGCTGCTGTTCGCAGCCTTCGGCGCGGTCATCTGCGCGGTGTACTGGTTCACGAGCTACGAAGACGCCGGAACGATCATGCTCGGAGCCTTCGGCCTTCTCGGTCTGCTCCCCGGTGGCTACTACTACTGGTGGTCGCGGCGGATGACCCCGAGGCCGGAGGACGATCCCAACGCGACGCACGCCCAGAGCGCAGGGGTCGTCGGTGCCTTCCCGTCGACGAGCATCTGGCCCTTCGTCCTCGGCATGGCTGCGCTGCTCGTCGCGCTCTCCCTCGTCTTCGGGTTCTGGACTGCGATCCTCGGATTCACGCTCGCCGTCTCGGCGGTGATCGGCGTGATCCTCGAGAGCCGGCGCGGCGGGGTGCTCTAGCCGGTCATCTCCCTCTCCGGGGCGTCCGACCGGAGCCGTCGTCCGCAGCGCCGTCGTCCGCAGCGCCGTCGTCCGCAGCGCCGTCGCGTGGTCGCCCGAGGCGGCGGGAGTAGCGGCCGACCGACACGACGAGCACGACCAACAGGGCGAGGAACACGGCAAAGCCTGCGTCGAAGGCCATCTAGAGCCTTGGTCCGGCGACAGGGGAGTGGCCGTCGCGTACCCGGACGAGCCCTTCCTGGACGACGCTCGCGACGTGGTTGCCTGTCGTGTCGTAGAGGGCGCCCTGGGCGAGCCCCCGTGCACCGTAGGCGACCGGGCTCCGGTGGTCGTAGAGGAGCCAGTCGTCGGCGCGCAGCGGCCTGTGGAACCACATGCAGTGGTCGAGGCTCGCAGCGGCGACGCCTGGATGACCAGGTGAGACGCCGTGGCGCTGCAGGATCGAGTCGACGAGGGTGAGGTCCGACGCGAACGCGACGACCGCGGCATGCACGACCGGGTCGTCGCCGAGGGGTCCACCTGCTCGAAGCCACAGCAGCTCGCGGTCGTGCAGCTCGCCGTTGCGGCTCCAGGGCAGCTCGGTCACGAAGCGGACCTCGAGGCCGTACGGCTCGGGGTAGCCGTGCGGCGTGATTCCCGGGTCGCTGGCCGGCCGTCCCGGAGGGTCGAGGCTCTCCGGGCCTGGCGCGTCGGGGGCGTCGTCTTGGTGGACGAAACCGGCCTCGTCGGCGTGGAAGGAGCACTGGAGGTTGAAGATCGCCTCGCCCCGCTGGACGGCGACGACCCGACGCGTCGTGAACGAACGTCCGTCACGGATCCGGTCGACTTCGTAGACGATCGGGCGGTGCGGGTCGCCAGGTCGGAGGAAGTACGAGTGGAGGGAGTGGACCCGGCCGCGCTGGACCGTACGACCTGCCGCGACGAGCGCCTGCGCGGCGACCTGGCCGCCGAAGACCCGAAGCCTGCCGTCGTCGACGCTCACGCCCCGGAAGATGTCGAGCTCGATCGCCTCGAGGTCGAGCAGGTGGAGCAGCTCGTCCGCCGTCGCGCTCACCGGGACACGGTACACTTTGGCGCGATGTCGCCAGGCAGCTCCTCGCGGCTCGAGCGCGCACGCGAGTTCCGGCGCACGCCGGCCTTTGCCACGCTCTGGCGCTATGCCGCTGTGTCGGTCATCTCGACGGTGCTCACCGAGGTGCTGCTCTACCTGTTCTTCCGTGTCGCAAAGGTCGGGTCGGCCGCGGAGAGCAACGCGCTCGCTGCGGGCATCTCGACGGTCCCGTCGTACTACCTCAACAGGACGTGGGCGTGGGGTAAGACCGGCAGGTCGCACGTGATGCGCGAGGTTGTGCCCTTCTGGACCATCGCAGCCGTGAGCCTCGTGCTCTCGACGATCGCCGTCGGTGCTGCAGACAGCGCCGCCAAGGCGAGCCTGCACTCGCACACCTTCGAGACCCTCGCCGTGCTCGGCGCCAACATCGGCACCTACGCGGTGATCTGGGTCGGCAAGTTCATCCTGTTCAACAAAGTGCTGTTTGTCATCCCCCCGACTGAGCCCGCCGGTCCGACTGCGGGCTGATAGCCGAGCGGGCCGGACCGGCTCGACCGGGGCCTTCTCGGCCGCCGTGGCCTCCACGGCCTCGGAGGCGGCCGCGGCGTGCGCGTGCCGGGCCAGAGCCGACTGCGCAGAGCGCGCCGCCGCCGGCGCAGGCGAGCGCGAGGAGGAGCACCGGCCACTGCCCGACGTCGTCGTAGAGCGTCATCGCGCTCTCGAGGCGCACCGTCGCCCGGAGCACCTCCCGCTCGCCGAGACCCGAGCGCTCGATCACCCGGCCGCGCGTGTCGATGACCGCGCTGAAGCCGGTGGAGGCGGCCTGGACCAGCTCGCGCCCCTCGCTGATGGCCTGGAGCCGTGACGCCGCGAGCTCCTGCGCGGGGACCAGGTTGCTTGCGTAGGAAGCCGTGTTCGTCGGCACGACGATCAACTCCCCGCCGGAGCGCACGGCGGCGCGTCCGAGCCCGGTGAAGAAGGTCTCGAACGAGACGAGGAGCGCGATCTTCCCCACCGGGGTGGTGACCATGCCGACACGCCTGCCCGGCACCATGTCGCGCGGGACGGCGGCGAGGCTCACGACGTGGCGCAGCACGGATCGGAACGGCACGTACTCCCCGAAGGGCACGGGGTGCTGCTTCTCGTAGGTTGCGACGATGTCGCCCGAGGGCCCGAAGACGACTGCCTCGTTGCGGAAGCGGCCGGGGCCCGCCGGCTCGGTCACGCCGACGACCAGCGTCCCGGCGACGGCGCGCGCGACCTCCGCCAGGAGCGGCCGGACGGCCGAATGGTCGAGCGGGCCCGCGAGCGAGACGGAGTCTTCGGGCCAGACGACGAGATCGGTCCCGTGGTCGACCGCGACGGTCGCAGCGAGCTGGGCCCCGAGGACCGACGCCGCAGGGACGACGAGGGCGCTCAGGCCGCGGCGCCCGCCGCCCTGGACCGCCGCGACGGTGACGCGGCGCCCGGGTGGCCCTCCCGCCGGCGCCTGCGTGGCGAGGGCGGCGAGGGTGACGACGACGACGATCGCGATCGTGCCGGAAGCTGCGCCGGCACGATCGCGGCGAGCCACGCCGCGAAGCAGTGCGGCAAGACCGCTGCCGGCGAGGTATGTCGCGCCCGCGACGGCGATCGGCCCGCCGAGCCGGGCGGTCGCAGCGAGCGGGCCGTCGAGCTGCCCGAGGGCGATCCCGCCGAGCGGCAGCCCGCCGAACGGCCAGGAGTCGCGTGCCCATTCCGCGCAGGTGAGGAGGCCTGCGAGAGCCGGGAGACGGCCCCGTCCTCGGGGTGACAGCATGGTCGCTGCCGCGAAGAAGCAGGACTCGACGAGGACGAGCACGACGTAGCCGGCCCCGGTGAACTGCAGCGCCCATCCGCAACCGATACCGATCTGCCCGATGCCGGCGAGCATGCCGGTGATCGCCCGGCGTCGCCAGGTCCGACCGGTGCTCGCCGCAGCGAGCGTCGCGACCCCGAGCGGGCCGAGGACCCAGCAGTTGACCGGTGGCAGGGACGCCCCGACCAGGACACCCGCACCGAGTGGCACGACCAGTGGCACGACCAGGGACCCGGCGCGTCCTGGCACGTGGCGCAGTGCCCGCGCCTCCCGGCTCCGGCCGAGCTGCCTCACGGGTCCAGCTGGGCCTCGACAGAGGCTGCTGCCCGCTGCCCGCTCGTGATGCACGCGGGGATCCCGATGCCGGCGTAGGCCGCACCGGCGACCGCGACGGCGTCGAGCGCAGCGACCCGCTGCTCGATGCGGCGGACACGGTCCAGATGCCCGCTACGGTACTGCGGCAGCGAGGCGGGCCACCGGCGGACGAGCGTGGCGAGCGGACCGGCGGTGATCCCGAGCATCGACGACAGCTCGGCTCGGACCTGGAGGACGAGTGCGTCGTCGTCGAGCGACGCAGGGCGCGAGTCGCCGTCTCGACCCACCGAGACGCGCAGCACCGTCTCGCCGGCGCGCGCCGCACCGGGCCACTTGCCGGAGGTGTAGCTCACAGCCGTGACGAGGCGACCGGACGGTCGCGGCACGAGGATGCCGCTCCCGGCCGTCCGCAAGATGGCGAGCGGGACCGTCGAGTCGGGCCAGGCGAGCGCGACCGTCACGACGTCTGCATAGGTGATCGCGCGACACTCTGCGGCGAGTGTCGCGTCCAGGCCGGCGACGAGCGCCCCCGCGGCCGGCGCGGGCACGGCGAGCACGACGCCGTCGGCTTCGATGGTCTCGTCGCCGCAACCCAGCACCCAGCGCAGTCCCGGATCCCCGGTGCCACGCACGAGCATGTCGGCTCGCGTGGCCGTCCGGATCTCCACGCCGCGGCGCGTGCAGTCGTCGGCGAGCCGCTCGGCGAGGGTGCCGATGCCGTCGCGCAGACCGAGGAAGGGCGGGACCGCAGCACGCGCAGGTGCCGGGGGCTCACCCGGGTGCTCCGCCTGCGAGGAGGCGGGTGCGCCGAAGGTCGTCGCGCGGGTCGACCTGCCGTCTCGCTCGTGTGCCGCCGGCCGCGTGGTACGCAGCGCAGCGACGAGACTGCGCTTCCCGGCGACTGCGCCGGCGAGCGACGGCGCCGTCGCCGCGAACGACAAGGCACGCGAGTCGCCCGCGTTGATACCGCCGAGGAGGGGGTCGACGAGCGTCTCGAGCACGGCGCGCCCGAGGCGTGGCCCGACCACCTCTGCGATCGTCGGGTCGTCGCCCTCCCGAGTCCTCGTCGCGGGCAGCAGCAGGTCCGCCGCAGCGCGCAGCACCGAGAGGGGGCCGACGACGCCCGAGCGGAGCAGCGAGGCGAGATCGGTCGGTATGCCGAGGACGAGCCCGGCAGGCAGGGGGCGGACCTTGTGCCGCGCGAGCACGGCTGCACCGGCCGTCGCCGGTGGCGCGAGCTCTGCCTCGAGCCCGAGCTCGCGACAGAGCCCCTGCGCCACGCCGCCACGCGTGAGGAAGCTGTCCGGGCCGAGATCGAGACGCCGCCCGCGCAGTTCGCCGGTCACGAGCTTGCCGCCAGTCGTCGCGCTGGCCTCGACGAGGACGACCGCGTGACGAGCGGCGAGCGTGCGGGCTGCGACGAGGCCGGAGACGCCTCCGCCGACCACGACGACGCGACGGCGCGCGGTCAGCGGGGGTCCTCTGCTGCTCTCGTGCTCACGGGCGCGGTTCGCCGTGCCCGGCAGGGCCCCACGTCCGTGCCGCGAGCGACTGCACCGTGGCTGCGAGGCTCGCGGCGAGGCGCGGCTCCGCGTTCAGCGAGGCCGTGCGGGCAAAGCGGAGGCCGAGCTCGCCGGCGACACGCCGGGCGTCGACATCGAGGTCGTAGAGGACTTCCAGGTGGTCCGAGGTGAAGCCCGCCGGGCAGACGACGACGGCGTCGACACCTTCGCCCGCGAGGATCCCGAGGAGCTCGAGGATGTCGGGCCCGAGCCAGGGCTCGGGCGTGCGCCCGGCACTCTGCCAGCCCGTGCGGTAGCTCGCGACACCCGCCTTCTCGGCGACCAGGCGGGCGGTGGCAGCGAGCTCGCCCGGGTAGCGGTCGCCCGAGGCGAGGATCCGGGCGGGCAAGCTGTGCGCGCTGACGACCAGCTCGCAACGTTCGCCGTCAGCGACAGCGAGCGTTGCGATCGCGGCACGCACGCGTTCGGCGAGTAGCTCGACGAGCATCGGGTCGTCGTGCCAGCTCTCGAGGAACACGGCGTCGAGCCCGTGCCGGTCCGCCCGGTCGCGCGCCCTGTCGATGTACTCGCCGACGCTAAGGGCCGAGTAGTGCGGTGCGAGGACGAGGCCGACGACGCGCTCGGACCCCGAGCGAGCGAGCTCGTCGACGGCATCTTCGATCCGCGGCGTGGTGTGCTTCGAACCATGCACCACCGCGAAGCGGCCCGGGGCAGCCACCTCGAGCGCATCGCCGATCGCGGCCACCTGGGCGGCGGTGCGCTCGGCGAGCGGGGAGACGCCGCCGATCGCGTCGTAGCGGCGGACGAGGTCCGCGAGCTGCTCGGCCGACGGCGGCCGTCCACGCCGGATGTCGGTGTAGTACGCGAGGACCTCGTCGGGCGCTGCCGGCGTCCCGTAGTCCATGACGAGCACGCCCGTGCGTGGTGTCGACCGGCCTCGGCTCACTGCTCGCCGCCTCGGTCGGAGACGAGCTGGCCCTCGTCGTGGACCAGCGCGACGAGGCGCTCGAGCACGCTCGGATCGGTCTCGGGGAGCACGCCGTGGCCGAGGTTGAAGATGTGCCCCGGAGCGGCACCGGCCTCGGCGAGCACGCGCCGGGCCTCGGCTGCCGCGGCGGGGAACCCGGCCAGGCAGATCGCCGGGTCGAGGTTGCCCTGCAGCGCCGGGCGCGGCCCGACACGCCGGCGGGCGGCGTCGAGCGGCACGCGCCAGTCGACGCCGACCACGTCGACGCCCGGCGCCGCCATCAGGTCGAGAATCTCTCCGGTGCCAACTCCGAAGTGGATGCGCGGCACGTCGAGCGCCGCCAGGCCGTCGAGGATCTTCTCGGTGGCGGGACGGGCGAAGCGTAGGTACTCACCGCGCGTCAGCGCGCCGGCCCAGGAGTCGAAGAGCTGGACGGCAGAGGCGCCGGCTGCGACCTGCGAACGGAGCGACGCGAGAGCGATGTCCGCGAGCTGGTCGACGAGACGTGCCCAGACGGCGGGCTCGTTGTGCATCAGCGCCTTCGTCCGTCCGAAATCGCGGGACGGTCCTCCTTCGACGAGGTAGCTCGCGACCGTGAACGGCGCCCCGGCGAAGCCGATGAGCGGCACGGCGAGCTCGCGGACGAGGATCTCGACCGTCTCGACCACGTACGGCGCGTCGAGCTCCGGCTCGAAGGGCCGGAGGCGCCCGAGGTCCGCCTCCGACCGGAAGGGCTGGGCCACGACCGGGCCACGACCGGGCACGACCTCGACGCCGATCCCGAGCGCCGCGACCGGCACGACGATGTCGGAGAACAGAATGGCTGCGTCGACGCCGTAGCGACGGACGGGCTGCAGCGTGATCTCCGCCGCGAGCTCCGGTTGGCTGATCGCGTCGAGGATGCTCCCCGTGCCGCGCAGCGCCCGGTACTCCGGTAGGGAGCGTCCTGCCTGGCGCATGAACCAGACGGGGACCCGGTCGGTCGGCTCGCGCCGACACGCGGCGAGGAACGACGACGGCCCGGCGAGCACAGGCCGACCCTAGTGCCGGGCACGCGTCGGCAAGCGAGCCCGGCACGCCGCGGAGGTCCGTGTTTGGCTCGCGCCCCGCCGGTTGAGCTAAGAACTAGGCCCGTGAGCGAGGTCGCGTCGGTCGAGCCCCCTGTGGCCGTGAGCGGAGTCCACGAGGTGCGGCGGCCGCAGCTGCTCGCCGTCGGCGTCATGATCTGGCTCGGCAGCGAGTTCATGTTCTTCAGTGGGCTGTTCGCAGCTTTCTTCACGATCCGGGCGCACGCGTCCGTCTGGCCGCCTCCCGGGACCAAGCTCGACACCTACCAGGCACTCATCTTCACGGTCATCCTGCTCGCCTCCAGCCCGACGATGCAGCTGGGTGTCTGGGCCCAAGAGAGGGGCGAGCGAGCCAAGGCGCGGGCGTGGATCGTCGTCAGCCTCGTGCTCGGCGCGGCGTTCCTCGGCAACCAGGGATACGAGTGGGCGACCCTGCCGTTCAGGCCCTCCACGAACGCCTACGGCTCGCTCTTCTACATCATGTCGGGCATCCACGGCCTGCACGTCCTGCTCGGCCTCGTCGCGATGATCGCCCTGCTCGGGCGGTTGGCGGGACCGAAGGGCGACCCCGGCGAGACGCCGGTCTTCCAGGCCGTCAGCTACTACTGGCACTTCGTCGACATCGTCTGGATCGGGTTGTTCAGTGCGCTCTTCCTCCTCTCCTAGCCGCTGGCGGCGCATGGCAGCGCCGGCCGGTGTCGTCCTGCTTGCTCTCGCGCTCGCCGCGGTGCTCTACGCGCCCGGGCAGAGCCGAGCCGTCGCAGGTCCGACCGCTGGCCTGCGCTCCGCCTCGCTCGTCGACGCGACCGTCCCCAATGGTGCAGCTGCCCTCGTCGAGGGGCGCACGCTGTTCGACGAGAACTGCGCGAGCTGCCACGGCACGCAGGCGCAGGGCAGCGCCCTCGCCCCCAACTTGCGCGGGCTCGGCTCTGCGACCGTCGACCTATGGGTCTCGAGCGGTTGGATGCCGCTCGCGAACCCAGGCGTCCAGCCAGCACGCAAGCCGTCGCACTTCACGACGAGCCAGACCCTCGCGATCGCCCACTACGTGGGCTCGCTTGCCCCGGGAGGCCTGCCGATCCCGACGGTCGACCTCAAGGGGTCCAACCCGGCCGAGGGCTTCAGCGTGTTCGCGCTCAACTGCGCGCCGTGCCACACGATCACCGGCGCCGGCGACGCGCTGTCCGGCGGCATCGTTGCACCTCCGCTCCACGGCGTGACAGGGACCCAGATCGAGGAGGCCGTGCGGACCGGTCCCGGTAACATGCCGCGCTTCAGCACCTTCACGGTTTCGAAGAAGCAGCTCGCCGACGTCGTCGACTACGTGACGCACTACGTCGAGCACCCCGACAGCCCCGGCGGCGGCCTGACCCTCGGCGGCGTCGGCCCGGTTGCGGAGGGCTTCGTCGGGCTCTTCGCCGGCGTCGGCCTCTGCGTGCTCATCGCGCTGTGGATCGGCGACCGCAACGAGAGCGACGGCGACGACGGCGGCCACGGTCATGGCCACCCCGGAGACGACGACGGACCGGGCACGGAGAGCCCCGAGCGAGAGGTTGCGCATGCCTGAGGTGCCCGAGACGCCTGGAGCAGACGGTGCGGTGGGCAACGGGGCGGGGCACCACCCCCACCCGGGCGCCGCGGTCCCGCTCGACGCGCCCCAGTTCCAGGTCGCTGCGAAGAACCCTCGCCGGGTCGAGGGTGTGGTCGCCGTCGCGTTCGTCGCGTCGTTCCTCGCGCTCGCCGCGTTCGGCGCCGCGTACTGGCAAGCCGCGTCGAGCTGGGTGCTCGGCGTCACGCTCGGCATCGCCCTCGGGGCCTTTGGCTTCGCCCTCGTGGCCTGGGGCAAGTACCTCATGCCGCAGGGACCCTTCGAGGAGCCCAGGCCGCAGATGGCGACGACCCAGGCGGAGAAGGACGAGTTCGTCGCCGACTTCGCGACCCGCGGCAAGATCGCGATCGAGCGTCGAGGCTTCCTCGTCAAGTTGATGGGTGCTGCGGGCGCGGTGCTCGGCGTGGTGGTCGCGTTCCCGCTGATCCGATCCCTCGGACCTCGTCCCAACCAGGTGCAGTCGCTCTACCACACGAAATGGCGAAAGGGCGCCAAGCTCACCTCGATCGAAGGCAGGGCAGTCAAGGTCGACGACATCGAGGTCGGTGGGATCATCACCGTCTTCCCGCCGGACGACCTCGGCGGAGCGTTCTCCCAGACCGTGCTGATCCGTGTCCAGCAGACCGGCAACATCGTGACCCAGCCGGGCCGCGAGACGTGGGGACCCAACGGCTACCTGGCGTTCTCGAAGGTCTGCACGCACGCCGGATGCCCTGTCGGGCTCTACGAGGAGCTCACCGAGCAGCTCCTGTGCCCGTGCCACCAGTCACTGTTCCAGCTGAGCGACGGAGCGATGCCGGTGTTCGGTCCTGCTCCCCGCCCGTTGCCGCAGCTCCCGCTTTACGTCGACTCGAAGGGCTACCTGCGGGCCCAGGCCGACTACGACGAACCGATCGGTCCGGGCTTTTGGTACCGGGGCGGCGCGAACAACGAGTACGCCCAGTGAGCGCGACACCGGCGACGGGACGCTCGACGGGCGCGGCGACTGCGAAAGCGAGCATGAGGTGATCGACTCGCTCTACAGCTGGATCGACGACCGCGTCGCGCTCTCGCGCTCGGGTCGCCACCTGCTCGACAAGATCTTCCCCGACCACTGGTCCTTCATGATCGGCGAGATCGCGCTCTATTCGTTCATCGTCTTGTTGCTGACGGGCGTGTTCTTGACCTTGTACTTCGTGCCGTCGAGCACGCCGGTCGTCTACCACGGCATCTACGCCCCGCTGCGTGGCCAGACGGTGTCGGAGGCCTACGACTCGACGATCAACCTCAGCTTCTCCGTGCGTGGCGGCCTGCTCATGCGCCAGATGCACCACTGGGCGGCGAACATCTTCGTCGGAGCGATCGTCGTCCACATGCTCCGGGTCTTTTTCACCGGAGGCTTCCGGCGGCCCCGAGAGGCCAACTGGATGCTCGGCACGACGCTGCTCATCCTCGCGATCTTCAACGGCTTCCTCGGCTACTCGCTCCCGGACGACCTGATCTCCGGCACCGGTATCAGGATCGCCTTCTCCATCATGGAGTCGGTTCCGTTCGTCGGAACCTACCTCGCCTACTTCCTCTTCGGCGGGAGCTTCCCGGGCACGGCGATCATCCCGCGCTTTTTCATCCTCCACGTGCTCATCCTTCCCCTTCTCATCATCGGTCTCCTCGCCGGCCACCTCGGCATGCTCGTCAAGCACAAGCATGCGCAGTTCCCGGGAAAGGGCGCCCGCGACGACAACGTCGTCGGCTCGCCGCTATGGCCGACCTACGCCGCCAAGGCCGGTGGCTTCTTCTTCCTCACCACGGGCGTGACGGCACTGCTCGGTGCCCTGGTCCAGATCAACCCGATCTGGCAGTACGGCCAGTACTACGCGTACAAGGTCAGCTACGCGGTCCAGCCGGACTGGTACATGGGGTGGCTCGACGGAGCGCTGCGTGTCATGCCGGCCTGGGAGATCAACCTGCCGGGCCACATGATCCCCAACGTCTTCTTCCCCGCCGTGCTGCTCCCCGGCCTCACCTTCAACCTCATCTACGCGTGGCCGTTCATCGAGGCAAAGCTCTCCGGCGACACGGCCGAGCACCACCTCCTCGATCGCCCGCGTGACAAGCCCGTCCGGACAGCTCTCGGTGCAGCGGTGTTCGCGTTCTACTTCGTGCTGTTCGGCGCGAGTGCCACGGACGTGCTCGCGAACTACCTGTCCGTCACGCTCAACGTCGTTCTCTGGTCGTTCCGGATCCTCTGCATCGTCGTCCCGATCGTGGTCTTCCCGGTCGCCTACAAGATCTGCGTCGAGCTCCGGGAAACGCCCGGGGCAGGTCAGCGCAAGAGGCACAACATCATCGTGCGCTCTGCCGACGGCGGCTACTCGACGATCGCGGCCGACGAGTACCCCGGCTACGTCAAGGCCGAGCTCGAGCCGGTGGCCCTCGAGGAGGTGGACCTCGTCTCCGCGATGTCCGCCGACGCGGACCCGGGCCCCGAGGGCGTCTACCGGATCCCACGCGACTACAGCTAGGCGGTCGGACGGTCGGCAGCTCGGCGACGGGCGAGGGGAGCGACGTACCCGAGGCCCCAGGCCACCCGCTCGCCGAGGTGGGCTGGTCCGGCCGCGTCGAGTGGATGCTCGCCGCGATCTCCCACCCCGTCGAGGCGGCGAGAGTGGTCGGTGTCGACCGAGGGCTGTGCCGTCTCGCGACGGCCAGCGGTCGCCGGACCCTGCCGTTCCACGATGTGGCGGTCGGAGACTGGCTCGCGCTCACGAAGGTGTCGAAGGACGGACCCCTCGACCGCGGCGCAGGCGTCGCCGGGCCGGTCCGCCACGAGGTCCTTCCCCGCTGGTCGAGGCTCGAGCGCATCGGTCACGGTGGCGTCGTGCAGGTGATGGCCGCGAACGTCGACGTCGTGTGCGTCGTCGCACCCGGCGATCGCCTCTCGTTGCCCCGTGTCGAGCGGGAGATCGCGATCGCCTGGGACAGCGGTGCCCGCCCCGTCGTCGTGCTGACCAAGCTCGACCGGACGGCTCCCGAGACCGTCTCGGAGCTGACGGGGCGTCTCGGCGGAGTGGCCTGCGTCTTGTCGAGCTCCGTGACCGGCGACGGTCTCGACGAGCTCCGCCGGCTCCTCGTCGCACCGCTGACTGCGGTGCTCCTCGGCCCGTCCGGAGCGGGCAAGTCGACGCTCGTCAACGCACTGCTCGGCGAGGACCGGCTCGCAGTGGGCGCGGTCCGCGACGACGGACGGGGCCGGCACACGACGAGCGCACGGCGGCTCGTGCCGCTGCCGAGCGGGGGGTGCCTGATCGACATGCCGGGAGTGCGAAGCCTCGTTGCGGCCACGACCGCAGGGGCCGTCGCGCAGGCCTTCCCCGATGTCGAGAGGATCGCCGAGGGGTGCAGGTTTGGCGACTGCGCGCACGAGTCGGAGCCGGACTGCGCGGTGCTCGCTGCGGTGGACGCCGGCGAGCTCGACCCGGCGCGGCTCGCGAGCTTTCGCCGGCTCAGCTCCGAGATCGTGCCGGCGGAGCGCCGGGGCCGTCCCCGCGGTCACCCAGGCGGGACGACACCCGGGTGACGCGCGGCGACCGGTCCGGACCGGTCCTCAGCGACCGCCCTCGATACGCCGGCTGCGCTGCTGGACGCCGGGGACGCCGTAGGGATAGTCGGCGGCACCCGGGTCGCTCGCCTCGTCGAGCGCGGCGACCTCGGGCTCGGTGAGGTCGAGCTCGGCGGCACCGAGATTGTCCTCGAGCTGCTCGAGAGTCCGGCATCCGAGGATGACGGACGTGACGCCTGGCCGGTCACGCAGCCATGCCAGTGCCACCTGGGCCAGAGAGACGCCGTGCGCGGCAGCGACGCGGCCGAGGACGTCGAGCACGTCCCACGTCCGCTGCTGGCGGGAGCGCCGGTCGTAGGCCTCGACGCCTCGGTCGGGGTTCTCGCCGAGCCGGGTCGCCCCGCTCGGCCGCTCGTCCTTGTGGTACTTGCCGGTCAGCCAGCCGCCGCCGAGCGGGGACCAGGGCAGGAGGCCGAGCCCGTTCTCGAGGCACGCGGGGACGATCTCCCACTCGATCTCGCGCACGAGCAGGTTGTACTGCGGCTGCAAGGTGACGGGGGCGGCGAGGTGGTGCGCGGCTGCGACGTCCACCGCCTTTTGGACTTGCCAGCCGGTGAAGTTCGACAGACCGGCGTAGTGGATCTTGCCGGCGGAGATGGCGTCGTCGAGCGTCCTGAGGGTCTCGTCGATCGGGGTGAAGGGATCGTGCGCGTGGACCTGGTAGAGGTCGATCGCCTCGACGCCGAGCCGGTGGAGCGACGCGTCGATCGCCCGGGTGAGGTGCCGGCGCGAAAGGCCGAGGTCGTTCGGGCCGTCGCCGGTCGGGAAGCGGCCCTTCGTCGCGATAACGACCTGGTCGCGCACTGCGGCGGGTCGCGCGGCGAGCCAGCGGCCGATGATCGCCTCCGACTCGGTGCCGGAGTAGACGTCTGCGGTGTCGACGAACGTCCCTCCTGCTTCGACGAACCGGTCGAGCTGGGCATGGCTGCCCGCCTCGTCCGTCTCGCTGCCGAAGGTCATCGTCCCGAGGCAGAGTGTGGAGACCGAGCAACCGCTCGATCCGAGAGTCCTGAAGCGCATCGCACGCCCTTTCCTGGCTAGCCGCCCGCTGTCGTCGCGAGCCCTTGCCAACCTAGGTCCGATGCGGGAGGTGACGCCATCGTGGTCCGGATCGGTGCCACGATCCTGCGGGGCGCGCAACGCGCGCCCGGACCTCTGGGTCCTCCGCCGCGCGACCTACGCGCCGGCGGGCCCGCGCCAGAGCGAGCGGCACGGGATCTTGTCGAGGTCGCAGCGGTATGCGTATTTGTGCGCGATCTCCGTGACCTCCTGGAGGAGCCCGTCCTCGAGGGTGATCGGGTCGAGGCCGAGCCCGAGGAGCTGGCGGTTCTCGACGTAGAGCTCGTTCTCCGCGTCTTCGTTGCGCGGGTTCGTGACGTGGTCGACGGGCGCACCGGTGAGCTTGGACACGAGCGCGGCGAGGTCGCGGACCCTGTGCGTCTCGGTCATCTGGTTGAGGATGCGCACCCGCTGACCACGCTCGGGTGGCGTGGCGATCGCGAGCTCGATGCAGCGCACCGTGTCCTGGATGTTGATGAACGCGCGCGTCTGGCCGCCCGTGCCGTGCACCGTCAGCGGGTAGTCGACGGCGGCCTGCATGAGGAACCGGTTGAGGACGGTGCCGTAGTCGCCGTCGTAGTCGAAGCGGTTGATCAGCCGCTCGTCCAGCTTGGTCTGCGCGGTCTGGGTGCCCCAGACGATCCCCTGGTGCAGGTCCGTGATCCGCAGCCGGTCGTTCTTCGCGTAGTAGGCGAAGAGCAACTGGTCCTGGGTCTTGGTCATGTGGTAGATCGAGCCGGGATTGGGCGGGTAGAGGATCTCCTGCTCGATCGTCTCGCCCTCGTCGGTCTCGAGCTTGACGCGCAGGTAGCCCTCGGGGATCTTCATCCCCGCGGTGCCGTAGCCGTAGACGCCCATCGTCCCGAGGTGGACGATCGCGATGTCGAGCTGCGACTCGACCACGGCGGCGAGCAGGTTGTTCGTCGCGTTCAGGTTGTTCGAGACCGTGTAGCGCTTGTGCCACGAGCTCTTCATTGAGTACGGGGCCGCTCGCTGCTCGGCGAAGTGGACGACCACCTCGGGCTTCCAGCTCGTGATGAGCGAGTAGAGGCGGTGGTACTGCTCGGCGACGTTGAACCGCTCGAAGGCGATGTCCTTGCCCGACACCTCCTTCCACGCTCGCAGGCGCGCGCCCATCGGTGCGATCGGGGTCAAGGAGGTGACCTCGAGCTCGTTGTCGATGTTGCGGCGGGAGAGGTTGTCGACGATGACGACCTCGTGGCCCTTGTCGGAAAGATGCAGGGAGGTGGGCCAACCGCAGAACCCGTCACCGCCGAGGACCAGTACGCGCATGATCAGCTCCTTCACGTCAAGCTCGCGCCTGACGACCAGTGCGAGGACGGGCCTCACGACAACCCGGCCACGCACTCTATAAGCGCTCGGTCCTGTGTGTCCTCTCAGCCGCAATGTTTGCGTCAAGAGCAACGAAGTGCTAAAGAGCTAGGAGCCAGCCCGACACGACGACCCTGGTTGCCCCGGCCCGGTAGCAGGCCGCCGGAGCCGCCCGCCGAGCCCGGAGGCGCGTGCGACGGGCCTCTCGATCGCGGCGGCGATGCTGCGCTCGTCACCGACGACCACCACCCGCCGGCGCGCACGGGTGATCCCCGTGTAGAGCAGCTCCCGCGTGAGGATGCGCGAGCCCTCCTCGGGCAGGACGACGGCGACGGTGTCGAACTGCGACCCCTGGGCCTTGTGGATCGTCATCGCGTAGCAGGTCTCCACGTGCGACAGCCGGCTCAAGCTGAGCTCTGCCCGTCCTTCGGGGCGCTCGAACGTCGCGGCGAGCCGGCCCGGGCTCGTCGTGACGACCACGCCCGTGTCGCCGTTGAAGAGCCGCAGGTCGTAGTCGTTGGCGGTCACGAGCAACGGCTGGCCCGCGTACCAGCCACCCGGGCGGACCATCGTCGCCGTGGAGTCGCCGAGCCACCGCTCGAGCTGGACCGTCCAGTTGCTCGCGCCCGCCGGTCCGCGACGGTGCGCGCAGAGCACGCGAAAAGCGCCGAGCGCGCCGAGCGCAGCGGACGCCTCGCCGGCCAGCGCGGCACGCGTGACCCGTCCCCACGCATCGAGCGCCTCGGCGCGTAGCCCCGCAAGCGCCTCGGGCGCGTCCCCACCGGCTGCGGCCGGGACGGCGATCCAGCTCAGCGAGCTGCCCCCGTCCCCGTCCCCGTCCCTGCCGGCGCTCAGCAGCTCGAGTGCCCGCTCGGGATCGCCGTCGCGCACTGCCGCGGCGAGATCGGCGATGGCGCCCTCGAACCGGTGGTTCCGACGCAGCACGACGACGCTCGCGTCCATCGGCGCCTCGGCGCCGGGCTTGCCCTGACCGACGATGTCGCCGAGGACGACGCCGGCCTCGACCGAAGCGAGCTGGTCGGGGTCGCCCAGGAGGACGAGCCGCGCGTCCGGGCGGACCGCTGCGAGGAGACGGTCCATGAGCGAGAGCGACAGCATCGAAGCCTCGTCGACGACGACCACGTCGTGGACGAGCGGATGGGTCTCGTCGTGACGAAAGCGCGTGCTCGTGTCCGGGCGGCTGCCGAGCAGCCGGTGGATGGTCGACGCCGTCCAGCGTCTCGACGCTCCGCCGACGTCCAGTCCGAGCCGCTCCACCTCGTCGCGGACCGCTTCTTGCAGGCGCGCCGCCGCCTTTCCCGTGGGAGCCGCGAGAGCGACGAGAGGCGGCCGCGTCCCGGTCGCGCGTGCCTGCTCGTCGAGCAGCGCCAGCAACCGGGCCACCGTCGTCGTCTTGCCCGTGCCCGGGCCACCGGCGATGACCGTGAGGCGCCGCCTCGCCGCCGTCGCGGCAGCCATCCGCTGCCGATCTCCCGCGCCGTCATCGGGGAAGAGCCGATCGAGGATTGCGTCGAGCCCCACGTCCTCCGTCGGGCCGGTCGCCGCTGCGGCTCGGGCAAGGAGCGCAGCGGCGACGCGGCACTCTTGCGCATGGAGCCGGTCGAGGTAGACGAGGGTGCCGTCGAGCTGGAGCGGTCGGCCGGGACCGACGAGCGGGCTCGCGCGGACACTGCTCAGCCACGCCGCCGGCTCGGGCCAGGCGAGGCCGGCAACCGCATCGCCCTCGTCGGTGCCCGCGGTCCGGGCGATCGTCGTCAGCTCGACGCAGACGTGCCCGAGGCGAGGGGCCCGTGCCGCGAGCGCCGCGGCGAGCAGCACGGTCTCCTCGGCGACGTCTCCGAGCATCCCGATCCTCGCCGCGACGTGGACGTCCGCCGCGTCGAGGACGCCCGCCTGGTTGAACGTGTGGAGCAGGCCGGCGGCGTGCCGGGCGAGGCGGGCGTCGTCCGCGTCGCCCGCGGTCGGGCTCACGGTCTCGGGACCGGTCCCAGCAGTCTCGGTCGAAAAGCTCACGGCGTGGCCCCTTCGTCGAACAGGTCGCTCAGTGCCTCGACGACGCCGGTCGGTGGCCGCCACGACCACACCCCACACGGCTGGCCATCCACCTCGGCGTCGGGACGGCCTGTCATGCCACGCAGGAACAGATAGTGGGCGCCGGCGAGGTGACGTCCGGGTTCGTACCCGGCCAGGCGCCAGCGTAGGTAGCGGTGGAGCGCGACGAGGTAGAAGAGCGCCTGGAGCGGATAGTGGCAGCGCTGCATCTCCTCGTCGAGCGCGGCGGGCCGGTAGTCGTAGGCGGTCAGGGGACCGCCGCCGGTCGCCAGCCGGTTGGTCTTGTAGTCACAGACGGCGAAGCTGCCCTCCGGCGTCCGCACGACGAGGTCGAGGCTGCCCGTCAGGTAGCCGCGCAGGCTCGCGTCGACGGCCGGATCGCCGAGGCGCGGCGCATAGGCGCCGACGGGGTCGTCGGGGGGGAGCGACCGCGCGAGCAGTGCGGCGAGCGCGTGCACGTGGAGCGAGCCGTGCGGCCGGTCACCGCCGACGAGGGGGAGCTCGAAGCCGAGCTCGTCGAGGCGGTCCGCGCGGTCGAGCCCGTCGAGGCGCAGGCCACCGAGGCCGGGCCCGAGCGGGGTTGCGAGCGCATCTGCGAGCCCCGTGACGAGGGTGTCGCGCTGGCCGACGTCCACCCGTCGCCACGCCAGCTCGGCGTCGAGCTCCTCTCGAAGGGCTCCGCGCACGTCCGGGTCGGCGAAGTCGGTCCGTTCGAGGACCCGGTGGACGAGGGTCCCGAAGGCTGCCCCGCCGGGGGCGTCTGCCAGCACCAGGGAGATCGACCGCAGTCGGGAGGAAGCGCCGTCGTCGACGCCGAGGCGGCTGCCCCCGAGAGCCTCGTCTCCAAGCTGCTCTTCGTGCACCGCGTCGTCGCCCTGGTCGGCCTCGTGGGCGCCGGCGGTGAGCGAGGTGTAGGAGACCCGGCGCCAGGACGTGTCGAGGTGGCGGTCCAGCCGGGCGAGCTCGAGCTCGACGCGGGAGGTGTCGCGGGGCCGATAGACGGCGGTTGTCGGTGCAGCCTCCTCGAGAGCGATGTCGCCCGGCGCCGCGGCAGCGAGTGCTGCGAGGCGCTCGGCGACGCGGTCGTCGTCGGGGTTCCGGACCCCGCCCCCGATGCTCCCGTCGTCCCCACGGGCAAAGAGCAGACGTCCGAGCGGCGATCGCCCGGCATCTTTTGCCGGCGCCCACCAGCACACGACCTGGTGGCGCGCGCGTGTCAGGGCGACGTAGAGCAGGCGGAGGTCCTCGCCCTGGGACTCGGCGATCGCGAGCTGGAGATGGGCGGAGAAGCCCGGTCGCTTCGCCCCCCCGACGTCGAGGGTCCGCTGGCCTGCTGCGCCGGGGTCGTGGAAGACCGGGAACTCGTCTTTGGTCGCACTGCCGATCCAGAGGAACGGGCAGTAGACGACGGGGAACTCGAGCCCCTTGCTCCGGTGGATCGTGAGCACCTGGACCGCTGCAGCATCGGACTCGAGGCGCCGGCTGCGCTCGTCGGCGCTCGCCTCGCTCGTCGCCGGGCTGCCCGCTTCCTCGACGCGCTCCCGCAGCCAGGTGACGAGACCGGACGATCCGAGGCCCCCGCTCGTCCACGCGGCGTGGAGCAGCTCTGCGAGGTGGTGGACGTCGGTGAGCAGTCGCTCCCCGTCGCGCCGGGCGAGCAGGCGGGCGGGCAGGTCCGTCGTGCCCTCGATCACCGCGAGCAGCGACGCGACGCCGCGCTCACGCAGCACCGACGCCCAGGCGTGGAGGCGGTCGTGGAGCCCCTCGCGCTCGTCGTCTCCGGCGAGCGCGAGCTTCTCGGCTCCCCAGCCGACGAAGCTGGTGAGCGCCGCCGCTGCGGCGCGTCCCTGCGAGGTCGGCTGCTCGAGCGCTTCGAGGAGCCGGAGCAACTCGCGGGCTTGGGCGGTCGCGAAGACGCTGCCCGGCGCGACGACGACCGCCGGGACGCCTTGACGTCCGAGCGCGTCCTTGACGAGGGCGGCTTCGGCGTTGCGCCGGACGAGCACGGCGAGGTGTCCCGGTCGAACTGGCTCGTCGTGGCGCGCGCCGTCGGCGGTCGTGACGTCGATGACGGCGGACGAGGCGAGCAGGTCCGCCACCTCGCAGGCCAGGTCCTCGGCGACGTACCTGCGCGCCGCCTCGGTCTCCGCGTCGCCGAGACGCGTCTGCTTGACGGCGCCGCGCGCCACCCGGCGGATCCGCAGGGCGGTGCCGGCAGGTGCCCCGACGAGCCGGCTCCCGGCATTGCGGCTCGCGGGCGTGACGTGGCGGTAGACGATGTCGCCGTCGCCGAGCCGGGCGTCGAGGAGCAGGGCGTCGAGTGCCCGGACGAGCGGCGCGTCGCTCCGCCAGTTCGTGTCGAGCGTCGCCCGGGTCGTCGCGGCACGTGCCGCTGCGAGGTAGGCCTGGACGTCGGCGCCCCGGAAGGCGTAGATGGCCTGCTTCGGGTCGCCGATCAGCACGAGGGTGGTCGAGCCCGTTCCGAAGGCTCGCGCGACGATCTCCCACTGGACCGGATCGGTGTCCTGGAACTCGTCGATGAGGACGACCGCGTAGCGTGCCCGGAGCCGGGCGAGCGCTCCGGGACCGCGCCGCTCGTCGGCGAGGGTGTCGCGCAGCCGCAGGAGGACGTCGTCGTAGGTGAGCAGTCCGGCAGCCTGCTTGCGCCGGCCGGTCTCGCGCCGGACGGCCTCGGCGAGGCGTCGGCGCGTCGACGCGAGGTCCGTGCCGTCGCCGAGAGCGGGCGCGAGCAGGACCGAGGGGTGACGGGCGACCTGCCGGCCGATCTCGAGGGCAGCTGTGCGAGTCAGCTCCGGCGAGCCGTCACGGGCGTAGCGGCGAACGTAGAGGTCGTCGACCACCTCCTCGAGGAGGTCGCCGACGTCCTCGACGAGCTCGAGAGGGCGCGCCGCGCCGCCGGCGACACCGAGCTCGGCGAGGACGCGGTGGCAGAAGCCATGCGTCGTCTCGATCGTCGCAGCATCGAACTGCGACACCGCCCGGTTGAGGTGGTCGCACCTGGCCCGGACGGTGGGGCGGTCGCCCGTCGCGAGCAGCGCGACGAGGTCGTCGTCGACGGCGGTGCCCCGCTCGTCGGCCAGCTCCTTCTCGAGACCGTCACGCGCCGCGACCATCCGCTCGCGGACCCGCGAACGGAGCTCGCCTGTCGCGGCACGGGTGAAGGTGATGACGAGCAGACGCTCGAGGGGGCATCCCTCGGCGACGAAGCGGGTCGCGAGCGTCGCGATGGCGTAGGTCTTGCCGGTCCCCGCGCTCGCTTCCAGCAGGGTCGTGCCCGACGGCAGCGGGCCGTAGAGGGCGAACGGGACGGGCGTCACCCCCCCCGACGTCAGGCCGGAGGTGCTCGCAGGCTGTGTCACCGGTCCTCCACGCGCTCGTGGGCGAGGAGGCCGTCCCAGAGCCGACGGGCGAGGCGGCCGACGCGCGAGTGCTCGCCGCCGACCCAGCCGTCGCCGTCCTCGTCGGGTCGGGGCCGGTCGGCGAGGAGGTCCTCCAGCTCGACGATCCCTCCGTAGACCTCCTGGTGCCGGCGGTCGGCGTCCTCGCCGGTGACGTGCCAGCCACTGCACCACGCCTCTCGCGCCGCGCGCGCCGGATCGGTACCGAGCCGGACGGCCTCGGCCCAGGCGAGCGAGGTCTTCGGGAAGAGGGGGAGGGGCTCGCACGTGCCCCGCCGGTAGAGGTCGACGAGCACCTCGAGCTCGTCGCGGGAGCGGGACGCGCGCTCTCGGGGGCTCGTACCGAGCGGGGTGATCGTCGCGATGCTGACCTGTGCTGGTGAGTCCTGGTCGGCGCGACGGAGCCGGCCGACGGTGCGGGCGGCGACGGCTCGCCGCGGTGTGGTCGCACCGAGGGCGAGCAGGCGCACCCAGGCGACCAGCCGATCCTCGGCGGCGAGGCGCCGGTAGCCGGTCCGGCAGAGGACGTCGCCGTGGAGGTCGCCGACGGCGCCGACGACGCGTGTCCCTGACGCGAGCGTGACGTCAACCGGCTCGACGGCACCGGGGCCGGCGACCTCGGAGGCAGCCGCGACGGACTCGACGACCGCGACGATCGGCTCGAGGACGGTGTCGGCGAGAGCCCCTGGCGGGAGGGTACCTCGGGCGCGTTCTGCGTCGACGGCTGACGCGAGGTCCGTCCCGGCGGTCCGCGCGGCGAGCAGCCGGTCGCCGACCGCCCACGCTGCGAGCCCGTCGAGCTCGACCGGCATGCCGTCCGCTATCGACGAGCCGGTGTCGCCGGGCACGAAGCCGAGCCGCTTGCGCAGGAACGCGCCGACCGGGTGGCGGAGGAACGCCTCGAGGTCGGCGAGGTCGATCGTCGAGCAGTCGAGCGGGGGCAGAGGGCAAGCCAGGAAAAGTGGTGGCTCGGTCCGCTTGCCGAGCAGGGCGCGTGCGCCGGCCAAGCTCGTGGGGTCGAAGCCGAAGGGACGCCCTGGCCGCAAGGCTCCGACGGCGAAGTTGCGCACGTCGAACGAGTGGAGCGGGTGGTGGAGCAGGACCGATCGGGCAGCCGAGGAGCCGTCGCCGGCGACGGCGGTGCGGTCGATCGTGTCGAGCAGCTCGCCGACGGGCACCGCTGGAGGGCGCTCGGCGTTCGTCCGCTCGTCTCGTCCCGCGAAGGCGACGACGAGGTGCTCGGTCGCGGCGAGAAGAGCATCGAGCAGGAGCTGGCGCTCCTCGCTCGCAGGGTCCCGCTCGCCGACCAGCGGCTCGGCGAGCAGGAGGTCGTCACCGTCTCTCGGCCCCCCGCGCGGAAACGCGCCGTCGTCGACTCCGAGCAGGCAGATGACCCGGTGTGGCACGGCCCGCATCGGCACGAGGGTGCACAACGTGATCTCGCCCGACCGGAAGTTCGCCCGGGTGGGTTGCCCCTGGAGGCGCTCGCCGAGCAGCGCGGCGACGTCGCCGCGCGCGAGCGGGACCGGGCTCGGCCCGTCCGGCCCGGTCGCCTCGTCGACGACGCCGGCGAGCAGGCGCCCGAGCTGGCTCCGCTGCCACGTGTCGGCGTCGCTCGTGTCGCCGAGCATGTCGACCGCTTCGACGAGCGCGTTGCGCCATGCTGCGATCGGCTTGGGATCGGACAAGTTGTCGACGGCGTCGGCCAGCCGTTCGACGAGCTCGGCGAGGCGCCCGACAAGGGGGAGATCGCCCGGGGTGACGTCGTCGAGGGGTAGCACGCCCCCGAAGCAGCGGCCGGCGTCCTCGGCCATCGCCGCGCCGAGGGCGAGACGGTCGAGCCCTGCTGCCCAGGTGTTCGCGGCGAACCCGTCGAGCTTGTAGGGCCGGCGGTGTGCCGCGTCGAGGCCCCACCGGATGCCGGAGCCGGCAACCCACTGCTCGAGCCGCCGCAGCTCGTCGTCGCCGAGGCCGAATCGTCGGCGAACCGGCGCGCTGCCTGCGAGGTCGAGCACGTCGCTTGCCGTCATACGCGCCGCTGCCAGCTCGAGCAGTCTCGTCGCAAGCTCGAGGAGCGGGTTCGACTGGCGCATCGAGCGGTCGGCGACGCGCACGGCGAGCGTAGGAAGCGACACGCGACGTCGGTCCGCGCTCTCGCCGGTGTCGCCCGCGCTCGCGAAGGCGGCGTCGACGAGCGGAGCGAAGGCCTCGACGTCTGGGCAGAGCAAGATCACGTCGCGAGGCTCGAGGTCCGGCTTTGTCGCGAGGAGGTGGAGCACGACGTCACGGACCACCTCGACCTGGCGAGCACGTCCGTGGCAGGCGTGGAGCTGGAGGCTCTCGTCGCCGGGGTCGAGGGCGTGCCGCAGGTCTACCTCGCCCGCTACGGGCGCTCCAGGCGGGGCGATGTTGTGGCGGATGTCGTGCTGGATGCGCTCGAGCAGGGTGTGTGGTGTGCCGCCGACCGTACGGTGCTCGTCCGCGCTCGTGACGTTCGCGAGCACCAGCTGCATCTCCCGCGCGTCCCGGCCCCAGGACGCGAGGATCGGGTGCGCCACGAGGCGCTCGGTCGGGTCCAGGTGACGCGCGAGCCCGCCCGGCGGAAGGACCGTCCCGGCGACGCTCGCCCAGAGTGCCGGTGACGGGTGCAGGAGGAACAGATGGACGTCGCGCACCGTGGCGAGCGCCGACAGGATCTCGACATGGCGCGCGGGCAGGCGCGTGAGCCCGAACAGCGCGACGCGGGTGGGCAGGGCGAGGTCCACGTCCGTCCGACGCAGTCGCTCGTCTTGCTCGCGCGCCTCTTCCGCCGGGCTCGGCATACCGAGCCGGTCGCGCAGGCGCCGCCAGAGCTCCGCCTGCCAGCGAGCGGACGGCGGTATGCCGCCGTCACCGCCGCGAGCCCAGTCGAGGAGGATCTCGGGTCGGTGGACGCCGTAGCGGTCGTAGAGGTCGGCGACGTGGCGCGCGCTCGCGAGCCGTCGGTCCATCGCGGCGTCGGGCTCGGGCCGTAGGTGGTCGGCGAGGGGAGCCAACCAGGGCTCGTCGAGGTGCTCGTCGACGAGCTCGAGCAGCGGCCACGCGAGGCGCTCGGGCGTCCACGGGCTCATGTCCGGGTCCGCGCCTGCGACCTCCGCGAGGACGAGCCGGACGAGCGAGCCGGGAAAGGGGAACACGATGTTCGCGCAGACGCCGTCGGCGTGACCGGGTCGAGAGCCCAGGCGATCGGCGAGCTTCTGGGTGAGCCACCGCTCGACCCCCCTCGTCGGCACGGAGACGATCTCGGCGGCCATCGGGTCGGCGAGTGGTGCGGCAAGGAGATCGCAGAGCATCTCGGCGAGCAGGTCTGCCCGCTCGGCGCGGTGGACGACGAGCATCGCCGTCAGCCCTGAGGCCTGTCGGTGGCCGGACAGGCCTGGACGAAGGGGCGGGCCATCGCGCCCGACGCTACCGTCCCCTCGACTGCGGGCAGCGACTCGCCGGGCAGTCGGGCGGGCGCCGTCCCGCCGTCGTCGCGGGACGGCACCCGTGTGGAGCCGGTGGTCGGACTCGAACCGACGACCTGACGATTACAAATCGCCTGCGCTACCAGCTGCGCCACACCGGCCTCGACGAGAGACTAGAGCCACGCGCCACCCTGCTGCGCCACGGATGTGCCCTCGCGACCGGGCGGTCGGCACGACCACGCGTCGCACAGGCGGGGAGGCGTGACCCCCGCCGGATCGCTATCGGCGCGACCGGTACGGCCAGCTAGGGTCAGTGCCCGTGCTCGGCCCGATCGCGCGTGGAGCAGCGCCTGCGAGACGACGCAGCCGGCGTCGCATCGGTGCCGCAGTCGTCGTCGTGCTCGTGCTCGCCCTGTTCGTGGGCGAGGTCGTCGACCAGGTCGTCGAAGAGGCGACCCCCGCCTCGCTCCGCTCGATGAAGTCCTGGGTCGCCGCGGTCGTGCCGATCGTCGCGGCGTCGAACTCGTCGGCCTCGACGCTACGCGACGTCCGAGAGCTGGCCGACTTGCCCGCGTGCACCCAGCAGGGTTGCCAGCGGCGGACCTTCGACTCGCTCCTCGCCCAGCTCGAGAGCGGCACGAAGCAGGACACCGGCGACCTCGCCGCCGTCGGGCTCGTCCCGCCCGACCCACGGTCGGGGGTGCTGCTCGAGCAAGTGCTGCGCGAGCGCGCCCGCGCCGTGATCGACGTCGTGGAGGCGGCCACGCTGCTGTTCGGCTCCTCGGGCGCCCACGCCGTGCTCGCGCGCGCCCAGGGACTTCTGCTGTCTGGCGGTGCGGACCTCGTCGAGTCCGACACGCGCTACCGAGCGTTCGTGGGGTCCTTGCCGCGCCACGTCGACCGTCCTCGTCCACCCGCGTCGCGCTGGGTCGACCACTCGTCGACTTGGAGCAGGTCGAGCGTGCAGCTCTGGGCTGACCGGCTGCTCGGCGATCGGCTGTTGCGATCCACGACGACGATCGCCCTGCTCGCCGTGTCCACGGAGCCGCCTGTGCTCCGGATCGAAGGCCTCGGCCGCGCATCGGGTCGTTCCGGCACCGCGCCGAGCACCACAGCTGCGACCACCACGACCACCACGACCACCACGACCACCACGACCACGCTTGCCGGCGTGACGACGCATGGCTCGACCTCGGTGCCCCCCACGACCCGGCCCCGCGCGACCCGTCCGTCCACGACGACGACGGTGCCACCGACGACGACCACGCTGCAGATCCCGCCGCCGGGCAGTCGGTCGGTGTTGCCTCCGACCCGCCAGCTCGTCGTCGACGTCGTCGTCGCCGACGAGGGCAACGTGCCGGCGCGCGCGGTGACGGTCGCAGCGCGTCTCGTCGCGGAGTCGGGGAAGCTGCTCGCAGGCTCCGCTGCCGCGACGGTCCGAGCGGGTGCCGGCGCGCTGGCGTCGGGCAGTGCTCGTTACCTGCGTCTGCGCCCTTTGCGCGTCGTGCCGGGCGAGACCTACGACCTGCTCGTGACGGCGTCGGTCCCGGGTTGGCCGGTGGCGTCCGATTCGGTGGTGGTGCAGGTGGCCGGCTGAGCGCTCCGGTGACTGTCGCTACGCGGGCGACGAGCCTGCTGCGTAGGCGTCGAGGGCGCGCTGGATCACCTCGCGCACGGGCACGCCCTGTCGGCGTGCGAGGAGCGCCGCGTCGTCGTGCTCGACCTTTACCCGCCCTGCGGCGACCTTGATGCGCACGGCGGTCCCGTCGAGGTCGACCTCGGTGACCGTCCGCTCGAGCGCGTACCGGTCGACGAGGTGCGAGCGGGCGCCGAGCGAGCCGGTGTGGCGCAGGAGGGTCGAGCGGAGCACGGCCGACCGCTCGAGCTCGGCGAGGACGCTGACGACATGACCTGGCCGACCCTTTTTCATCACGACGGGTGTCGTCCAGGCGTCCGAGGCACCGGCGGCGAGCAGGGCGGCGACGGCGTCCGCCAGCTCCTCGCCCGTCGCGTCGTCGACGTTCGCCTCGACGAGCAGCAGCGGTTGCCCGGCGGGCAGGGGCATCCCGGTCGAGACGGCAGCCGTGCCGACGACGACCTGCGTGCAGTTGGGCAGACCCTCGATCTCTCGTCCGCCGGCCCCGTAGCCGGTCGCGAGCACGGTCATCTCGGGCATCGGTCCGAAGGTCGCTCCCGTCGCTGCGAGGATGGCTGCCCCGGTCGGCGTCGTCAGCTCGACGCCGGCGTCGTGGCCGTATAGCGGCGCACCGACGAGCAGGCCGAGGACGGCGGGGGAGGGAACCGGAAGCGTCCCGTGCGCGCTCTCGACAGTCCCCGAGCCCATCGCGACGGGGCTCGCCGCGACTCGGTCGATCCCGAGCAGCTCGAGGGCGGCCATCGTCCCTGCAAGGTCGACGATCGTGTCGTGCCCACCGAGCTCGTGGAAGTGCACCTCGTCGGGCGGCGCGCCGTGCAGATGCCCCTCGACCTCGGCCAGCAGCCGGAACGCCGTCGTGCAGCGGTCGAGCGCTCGCGCCCCGAGCGAGCCGGCGTGGAGGATGTCGAGCACGTCGGGAAGCCGGCGGGACGGTCCCGCGTCTGTCGCCGTGACGACGACGCGGGTCGCGGCGAGGCCTCCGCGGCGCACCCGCGCGACGTCCATCGTCCAGCCGGGGAGGGGGAGCGTCGCGAGCACGCTGCGCAGCTCACTCTCGTCGGCGCCCGCGTCGATCAGGCTTCCGAGAGCCATGTCGCCTGCGATGCCGGCAAAGCAGTGGAACCAGGCGACGCGCCCCGCCGTCGTGCTCGACGGCCCCGTCGAGCTCACGCCGACGGCGCCGACGGCGAGCGCGTGGCCCGACCGAGTATCCGCGCAGCCGCGCATGCCGCGCCGTAGCCGTTGTCGATCCCGACGACGGTGACGCCCGCGGCGCACGAGGAGAGCATCGCGAGCAACGCCGTCACCCCCTCGAGGCTCGTCCCGTAGCCGACGCTGGTCGGCACGGCGACGAGCGGTGACGCGCTGAGGCCACCCACGACGCTCGCGAGCGCTCCCTCCATCCCGGCGACGACGATCGCGACGTCGGCCCCGGCGATCTCGTCGTAGGAGGCGAGCAGCCGGTGGAGCCCTGCGACGCCGCAGTCGGCGAGGAGCGCGGGCGAGAAGCCGTAGGCGACGAGGGTTGCCATGCACTCGTGTGCGACGGGGAGGTCAGCGGTGCCGGCAGTGACGACGGCGATCCGCCCGGTGCGCCCCGATGCCGGGCGCCAGCAGACGAGGGCGCGCGCTCCGGTCGTGGGGATCCCTGGGGTGAGCGTGCCGCCGGGGTTGCGCTCGAGCGCCGCCGCCACCTGGTCGCTGTCGGCGCGAGTGAGCAGGACCGGGCCGGATCCGTGCTCGAGGAGCTCTGCGACGATCTCGGCGCATTGCGCCGGGGACTTGCCCGGGCCGTAGACAGCCTCGGGGAGCCCCTGGCGGACTTGACGGTGGTGGTCGACACGGGCAAAGCCGAGGTCGACGAACGGGAGCCGACGCAGCTGTCGTGCCGCGTCGTCGGGGGCGACGGCGCCGGAGCGAACGTCGTCGAGCAGGGTCGTGAGTTCGATGTCGTCCATGGGTCTCACTATCCTGCCAGCATGACCGTGAGTGCCGGATCGCTCGGCCGCATCTCCTACCTCGGACCTGCGGGCACCTTCACCGAGGAGGCATTGCTGTCCGAGCCCGACCTCGCCGAGAGCGAGCTGGTCGCGGCACCGACGATCGGCGAGGCCTTCGCCGCCTTGTCGAGCGGCCGCGCCGACGCCGCCTTCGTGCCGATCGAGAACTCGATCGAGGGACCGGTGAACGCGACGATCGACCAGCTCGCGTTCGCGCAGAACCTGCTCATCCAGCGCGAGGTCGTGCTCGACGTCCACCTCGACCTCCTGGCGTGCGCCGGTGCCGACATCGGCGCCATCCGGCGTGTGCTCACGTTCCCCCATGCGAGCGCGCAGTGCCGCGGCTTTCTCGCGACACACTTGCCCGGCGCCGAGATCGGCGCGACGAGCTCGACGGCCGACGCCGCGCGGACGGTCTCGGAGAGCGGGCGCAGGGACCTCGCGGCGATCGCGGGTCCCCTCGCGGCCAAGCTCTACGGTCTCGACGTCCTCGCCCACGCGATCGAGGACCACGGTGGCAACCAGACCCGCTTCGTCCTCGTCGCACCCTCGGTCGTGCCCGCGCCGACGGGCCACGACAGGACGACGGTCGTGTGCTTCCAGCACGCCGATCGCCCCGGGAGCCTCTACGCGATCCTCGGTCAGTTCGCCGCGAGGAGCCTCAATCTCACCTTCATCGAGTCGAGGCCGACCAAGCAGGCCCTCGGGCAGTACTGCTTCGTCGTCACCGTCGAGGGACACGTCGCCGACGAGGTGCTCGGCGACTGCTTGAAGGAGCTGCGCGCAGATCTCGGCGAGGTGAAGTTCCTCGGCTCCTACCCGGTGCCCGGTGCCGTCGCGTCGCAGCGGCGGGCCGAGATCGACGCGGAGCGTCGCGACGCGGAGTCGTGGCTCGCGGGATTGCGTGCTCGCGTGGCAGGCGGAACGTGACGCCCTAAGGTCGCTGCGAGGAGGGATGGCAGAGCGGACGAATGCGACGGTCTTGAAAACCGTTGTGGCCACTGGTCACCGTGGGTTCGAATCCCACTCCCTCCGCAAACAGGTCCTGAGCCAGCCCGGCCCCGAGAAGCGACGGTTCTCCCGGCCGGAGGCGCCTGTCGGCCCTCCGGTCGCGGATCGTGACCGCCGCTGCCCGCGATGGCGGCCTATCCAGCCGCCGAGGAGTGCGTAACCGCCGATCAAGGCACCTTCGCGTGTGGATCCACACGCACGGCACCAACACGAGGAGCCCGCCGGCGGGCGGGCTGGTGCGATGTGGTGGTGCGAGCGCTCAGGCGGCGAGCGGTAGGCCGGTGCTCGCCGGCGAGGCGGCCGCCGGGTCGATCTCCTCGAGGCCGTGGTCCTCGGGATCGAGGTGCGTGAGGGGGTCGGTGCGGTCGCCGGTGCGCGCCGCCCAGGCCCGCAGGCAGCGCAGATTCGCCGCCGCCTGGGCGATGACGACCATGAGACCAGTCTTCACGAGGCCGACGACATGGGTCCAGCCGCGTCGGACATTCTCGGTCTTCGAGCTCTTGATGTTCCCGAACGCCCCCTCGACGCGGCTGCGGCGGACGTAGGCCGCGATCCAGGCGTCGCTCCCCCAGTAGTGGCGCTGGCGGATCTTCGGCATCACATCCCCGGAGACGCCGATCGTGCGCTGCGTGCACGCCTTCGGCGCGGTGCTCTTCTCCGGCGGGTTCTCGACCTTGGGCGTGCCGGGCGGCAGGAACTGCGAGATCGGGCAGTTGACGCAGACGAGCTGTCCGGCCTGGGCGGGGCACTCGAAGCGCTCGGTGCCGTTCGCGTCCGCGCCCCTCGTGCGACGGAAGGCCCAGGTCTTGCGCTCGGCGATGGCGGCCCGGAACTCTTCGAGCTCGCGTACTTTCGCCGCGTGCTCAGCGCGTTCGGAGGCCGTGGCGTTCTTCTTGAGCTTCGGCACCGACAGCTGGGCGGGTCGGGGGATGACCTCGAGGCGGCGCGGGGTCATCGGACAGTGCGGCCAGCCGTCGATCATCTGGACGCCTTCGAGGTCATGCGCGCCGCGGTCGTTCTGGTGCAGGTCGCAGATCTGCTCCATGTGACGGGCTCGCAGCTCGTCGGCCCAGTGCTCGGGGAGCGCGTAGGAAAAGTCTCGGTCATCGGCGAGCTCGGTGACCGAGGTGCCGCTCTCGAGCAGGCTGTCGATGAGGCCGAGGGCGGGTGCGACGGTGCTGGCATTCGCCGGGACGAGGCTGATGCGCTCGACGAGCAGTGGCAGGTCGGCCTTGGAGTCCTGGGGCGCGAGACGGGTGAGCGAGACGAGCTTGAAGCCGAAGAGCTTGTTCGTCCGGTAGTCGTAGGTGCGGGTCCGATACCCCCAGCGGGCGTCGACGTCGAAGGAGTACCCGGCCTCCTCGGTCACCTTGGCGAGCACCTCGTCGGCGACCTCGCGGCCGTTCAGCTCCACCTCGGCGGGCTCTGCCTCCCCGCTCGAGGCCGACGCGCCGGCTGGCGCCACAGTGCCCGGTGTCTTCGGCCGGCGCTTGCCCCGGGCGGCGGAGTCGATGCCGCTGTCGTCGAGCGCGTCGGCACCGGTCGGGGCGAGATGCGCCGGCATCGTCGCCGCGAGCAGGTGGTCGAAGATGGCCTGCAGCGCCGCCTTGCGCTCCTCCCGGTCGGCCTCGGACAGCTCAGGTGCTCGGTCCTCGGTGAAGGCGAGCTCCGCCTCGATGGCCTCGAGTAGGTAGCGCACCTGGCGGATGGTGATGGCCAGGGTGCCCTTCCGGATCCCGAGCGCGACCTGATACGAGCGGGCGAGGTCGCGGGTCAACAGCTCATGGAGCAGGCTGAGAGCGAGCGTCTTCTTCTCCGCGACGGTGCAGAGCAGCCCGGCGAGGAAGACGTCGACGCCAAGCTGGCGAGGGCGGCCTCCCTTGCCGCTTGGGCGCAGCAGTGCCTCGAGCTCGTCGTGCACCCCCGAGCGCAGTCCCGCCGCTGCGAGGAGCGTCCCGAGCGGCACCCGGGCGCACATCGCGGCGACGAGCCAGGTGGCACGGAGCCGATTGACCTCGATGGCGACGCGCTCGCCGGCACGCGCGGTGACCGCGTGCTCCATGACCGGCGTCGTGATGTTGCGCCGCGTCGCGCTCCGCCCGAGGATCGGCGCGTTACGGCCCCGGCGTGCCGCGTCGTGCGACGCGAGCGCCTCGCGCGCGAGCGGCTCATACGCGCGGCGCACGACGACGGTGCGCGGCCGCTCGCTGCCCCCGACGCGCACCGCGAGCACCGGCCCCTCGCCGGAGAGCTCGAGGTCGGAGAAGCTCGAGCGCTCGGTGACGCGCAGGTCCCGACCATCGAGGCCTGCGCCGAGGCCGAGGCCGACGACGAAGCTCAGCTCGCGACGGCGGGACTCGCTCGGCTGGTAGCGCGCCAGCCGCACCAGCGCCGCGCACTCGGCCGCCGAATAGAGGACGGCGACGGGTTGGTAGGCGATGCGGGTGGCGCTGGCCGCGGGATCAAGCGAGCGCAGCGCCCGGCGCAGCACGGCGCTCGTCCGCCCAGCAGAGGAAGCCGAGGAGCACCGCGGCGGGACCGCCGACAGCCCTTCGACTGGCCGGCGCGAAGCCGACGATGAGCCGCTCCCAGACGGGGCGAAGCTCCGCCCACGACGCGGCGGGCAGTCGCTTCGGGCGGCTGGTGCGCGCCGTTGCCGGCGCGCGGTGGGTCTCAGCAGGAGTCTTCTCGGCGACCTCCTCCACAGCGCTGACCAGGTCGACGGCGTCCACGAGCGCCTCGAGCTCGGACGGGGCGGGAATGGTGCCGGCGCCGTCGCTCCGTGCACACGCCGCATTTGCCCTGCTCAGGACGCTAAGAGGCTCGAGGTCCTCCCGGCGCAGCGGGCGGCCAGAGCGCTGCTCGAACGCGACGGCGCCGGCGGCCAGGCTGCAGCCGGCAGCGTGGAGCGCGGCCGCCACCCGGGAGAGCTCACCGGCGCCCTTCTCGGGCCGGCTCCGGCCAGGGACCCCGACGGGCGACGCGCCAACGAAGGCGCGTGCAACGCGTTGGAGGTCGGCGCGGTGGTTCTCCCGGGTCTTTTTCGCCGTGTCTGCGGCCGCGAGGCGGGCGAGGTGCGCGTCAATGGCTGCGCGAGAGAGCAGTTGCTCGAGATCGGGAGCACAGCGCCTGTGCCGGCCGCACGGCCCGGCGACGAACAGGCACAGCCGCGAGGCGAGGCCCTTCGCGTCCTCCGGGCTGCGAGGTTGGCGCCTGCACAAGAAGGACCGGTTCGACGGCCCTGCCGCGCGGCACACGCAGACGACCCTGCGGCGCGCACTGGACGCGCGATGCGCGGAGCTACGTCTCCTCGAACAGCCAAGGTGCGCCGCTGCGGTGGGCTAGCAAACATGGCGAAGCCCCGATCGCCCTCCTACGTGCCGCGCGACGTGCTCGTCCAGCCGGGCGCGTGGGACACCGACGATCCCGAGATTCGCTCGGGTATCGAGCCCCGTGTCGCGACCGCCGTCCGGCTCCAGCAGCGCCTCACCCGTCAACTCGAGGAGCATCGCCGGGCGAACGGGCTGAAGAAGTCAGAGCTCGCTGCGCAGCTGCACGTGACCACAGCGCATCTGCACCGCATCAAGGACGGGCTGGTGCCGATGACGCTGCTGCAAGCGTGTGCGATCGCCGATCTGCTTGGCCTCGAGCTGCTTTCCGTAGCAACGGCGCAGGCTGTCACCCGTTTGCGCCGAGCAGCTCCCCGGTGAGCGAGTCAAAGCGGACGGCATAGCGCTTGGCGCGCTCAGGGAGGCGATCGAAGGTTGCGGGGTGATCCGTCGACAGCGACCACTCGACCAGGGCTGGTCTGACCTCGTCCGGGACATCGGCGAGAAGCTCCTCCGTCACCTCCCGTAGCCGATCTTGGAAGCTCATGCCTCAAGCATCGGAACCTGTGGGCCGTCGAAAGCACGATGCCTTCCTTTGTCCTGACCGCCAAGGAGACCGATGATGTCCGCAGCGTGATGACGGACGCGATGTCGGCCCTCCACGATCTACTGGCCTCGAACGTCCTCGATGCGCGCAAGGCCGACATCGCCGGGCGCACGCTTGCTGGTTGTGCTGACGCAGCGAAGATGCTCGGGACGGGTGGGTCGTGCGCACTCAGTGGCGACCAAGGTCGCGCACTCCAGGCACCCTTGCTCATCCTCGCATCGGCGACGGCGCTCCTTAGCGAAGCACGGCCTCCCAACGGCTCGGCACATCGCCTGCTCGCCCTACAGGCCAAGGCTACGGAACTCGGGTTCCTCTTGGACAACCGGATCGAACTCGGACACTAGGCTT